>Ga0123335_1001779_pt1 | contig 34002 bp, 26 predicted proteins | sample BiotimSIPDNA_2_FD_89707 | JGI IMG/M metagenome (GOLD analysis project Ga0123335, IMG submission 89707) | Anaerobic biogas reactor microbial communites from Washington, USA - Biogas_R2 time_0 SIP DNA | ecosystem: Engineered > Bioreactor > Anaerobic > Unclassified | place: Washington, USA... | reverse complement strand
GGAATCCATGGCGGCGGGCCTGCGGGAGTATCGGCGGATTTCCGCTCGGCTTCCGCTTTCTGCAGCGCGTCGAGCACCTTCTGCCGCGACGCCTCTACCTCACGGTTGTGGGCGTCGAGGTCGGACTCGATGTTCGCGATGTCGTCACCGGCCATGATGCGCCGGAAGGTATCGCCGTCCATCGTCTCATGCTTCAGCAGGAACTCCGCAACACGCGTGAGCTGATCCATATGCGCCTTCAGGATTTCCTCGCAGCGGTCGTACGCCTCGCCGATGATGCGGCGCACCTCGGAGTCGATCTCTGCGGCGACCTCCTCGGAGTAGTTGCGCTGGGAGGTGAAGTCGCGGCCGAGGAACACCTCGTCGTGACCCGAGCCGTACTGTATCGGTCCGAGAACGTCACTCATGCCGTACTTGGTCACCATCTTACGCGCGATGTCGGTGCTTCTTTCGATATCGCCCGAAGCACCGGTGGAGATGTCATTGAGCATGAGCTTCTCCGCGACGCGTCCGCCGAGGAAGGCCACGATGTCCTCAAACATCTCACTGCGGGAGGTGTAGCTCTTGTCGGTCTGCGGGAGGTTGAGGTTGTAGCCGCCGGCACGGCCGCGCGGAATGATGGAGATCTGATGGACGGGGTCCTGCGTGGGGAGGAAGCTGTTGACGACGGCGTGACCGGCTTCATGGAACGCGGTAAGGCGGCGATCCTTCTCGGATATGACGCGCGACTTTTTCTCGGGTCCCATGATGACCTTAACAAACGCTTCCTGCAGCTCGGCTTCCGAGATGCCCGGCAGATGACGGCGTACGGCGAGCAGCGCCGATTCGTTCAGAAGGTTCTCGAGGTCGGCGCCGGTGAAACCGGCGGTGGTCTTGGCAATGGCGGTGAAGCTGACGCCCTCCATGAACTTCTTGTTGCGCGCATGCAGTTTGAGGATCGCCTCACGCCCCTTGACATCAGGCAGACCGACAAAGACCTGACGGTCGAAACGTCCGGGACGCAGCAGCGCCGGGTCGAGGATATCGGGACGGTTGGTCGCGGCGATGATGATGACGCCCTCGTTCTGACCGAAGCCGTCCATCTCGACGAGCATCTGGTTGAGGGTTTGTTCACGCTCATCGTGTCCGCCGCCGAGACCCGCACCGCGCCGCCGTCCGACAGCGTCGATCTCGTCGATGAAGATGATCGCGGGCTGAGCCTTCTTCGCCTGATCAAACAGGTCGCGCACACGGCTTGCGCCGACGCCGACGTACAGCTCCACGAAGTCCGAGCCGGAGATCGAGAAAAACGGCACGCCCGCTTCTCCCGCAACCGCACGGGCCAGGAGGGTCTTACCGGTTCCGGGAGGGCCGACAAGCAGCACGCCCTTGGGGATGCGCGCACCCATGTCGGAGAACCGTTTGGGGGCTTTGAGAAAGTCGACCAGCTCCGAAAGCTCGGCTTTTTCCTCATCCGCGCCCTCGACATCGGCAAAAGTCTTTTTGTTCTTATCGTCGGCGAGATGGGTACGGGCTTTCCCGAAGGCCATTGCACCTCTTGCGCCGCCTCCGCCCTCCGCGCGGTTCATCATATAGAACCAGAACACGCCCATCAGAACGATGATGATCAGGTACGGCAGGAAGCTGACCCACCACGGCAGCGGCTGCGCTGCGCGGACGTCGTACCACTCGATCGTGCCGTCCTTGCGCTGCTGTGTGATCAGGTCGCCGACGTCCTCGAAGAACAGCGCCCAGCTCGGCACGGTGTAGGACAGCGTCGAGCCGTCCTTCAGCTCAAGCGTCATGGCTGTGTCGTCGATGATGAACCTGGAGACCTTCTCACCCTCGAAGAGCGCGATGATCTCGGAATAAGCAAGCTCCTTGGGCTTGTTGGAGTTGTAGAGCACCGCGATGGTGCCGATAAGCAGCAGGATGACAACGATGTAAAACCCGATGCCGCGAAAACTGGACTTCTTCAAATAAACACCTCGTTTTTGCAGGGAGCGCCGGTGGGGGCGTCCATTGGCTTATTGGTAGCACTCCGGTTTGAGCACGCCGATGAAGGGCAGGTTGCGGTACATCCCGGCGAAATCCAACCCGTATCCGACGACGAACTTGTCCTCGATCTCAAACCCGCAGTAATCGATATTCACAGGCACTCTGCGCCGCAACGGTTTATCCAGCAGCGACACAAGCTTGATTGACGCCGGCTCGCGGCTTTTAAGCAGCCGGAGTATGTAATCCATCGTAAAGCCCGAGTCGACGATATCTTCGACGAGCAGCACATGCTGACCCTCGATGTTGGTCAGGTCGCGGGTGATGCGGATCTGACCGGAGGACTCGGTGCTGTGGCCATAGGATGACGCAGCCATGAAGTCGATCTCGCAGTGCAGGTCGATGGCGCGCACAAGGTCGGCGAGGAAGATGAACGAGCCTTTGAGCATCCCGACGACGAGAATACGTCCGTCAATACCCTGGTAGCCGCGGCGGATCTGTTCACCCAGTTCCGTTACGCGCGCGCGGAGTTCCGACTCCGAAAACAGGATTTCCTGAAGGGCATCGGCGGCCGAATATATTTGCATTGCGCTGATCTCTCCTTAAAGCTTATGTGGATTCCCATACGGGGGCTGCGGGGATCGGGATTCAAAGCTTACCTCGAGTGCATCGTCACCGGGCTGCGCGGCGAAACCGTCCGCTACGCCGAAACCATATACCGCGGCAATTCTTCCGCTCCCATCCGTGAGGACGGGGATCAGACCTCTGCGGGCTGCGGGAATCTTGACGTCGATGAACATGCGCCGAAGCGTTTTTGTACAGGATGAACCGGACGCTTTGAAGCGGTCTCCCGACTCTCTGGCTCTGCAAACAAGTATACCATGAATTGCGCAGGAATCAACATAGATTTTATGAAAACTCTGCGTATTTTGCGCCGACATTTTCGTTTTATTTACCCGTATCCATAAATCAGCCTCGGGAAGAGCGGTCACACCGGGGATAAGAACCGCTCTTTCGGGAAGTTCCGGCGCAGCCTCACGCGACAGATCGAAGGTGAGCGCGTCATACGTCCGCGTGACGCGCATGCCGGGCAGGTCGACACAGCCGGAGCCGTCGGACGACGCGCACAGCAGCAGCACGGCGTCGATATGTGCGGCGGTGAGGTCTTCGCGTCCGTAGAGCATCCGCACGGCGCGGACGGCGACGGCACGGGGAGCCTCGCGCAGAGCCTTTGCAGACGCGGGAACAACGGCGAGCGCGCGTGCGTACTCCCGAAGCGCGGCATCGTCCTCCCGCAGTGTGCGGAAGGTACGGGCGGTATGCTCAAGCGCACGCGGGTTTTCACCGAGCAGCGCGGGAATGACAGTCATGCGGATGCGGTTGCGCGTGACATCGGGTGCAAGGTTGGTGGCGTCGGTGACCCATACCTGCCCGCGCGCGGTGAGATAATGCTCGATTGTATCGCGCGGCACCTCCAGAAGCGGACGGATGAGGATGACGTCATCCAGAATGCGTACGGGCGCGATGCCGAGGCCTGCCGCGCCGGTGCCGCGTGTGAGGTTCCACAGTGCGGTCTCGAGCGCGTCATTGGCGTTATGTGCGGCGGCAAGGTACGCCGCACCGGTTTCACGGCATACCCGGTACAGTGCGCAGTAGCGCAGCCGCCGCGCCTTTTCCTCGATGCTTCCCGGTGACGGGTCGCCGGGAACGTCGACATAGCGCAGCACGAACGGTACGCCGAGGGTACGGCACAGCTCTTTGCAGAAGGCGGCGTCACGGTCGGCATCGTCGCCGCGGATACCGTGGTGGACATGAACGGCGGTGACGGGGACATCGAGCGCGCAGAGGACATACAACAGCGCGGTGGAGTCCGCGCCGCCGGAGAGTCCGAGAACGGCGGCGCGGATGGGCAGACGCTCGCGGGTGAAGAAATCGCGGGCAGCCTGTTCAACAAGGTCAAGTCCTCTCATACGCGTCACTTCCAGGGCGGCTGCTCGTATTTAGTATCGACGCTGCTGAAGCGGGTAAACTGGCTCTGCCACTTGAGGTCGACGGTACCGGTGGGGCCGTGGCGGTTTTTGGCGATGATGATCTGTGCGGTATCCTTCTGGGCTTCTTTATTATAATAGTCCTCGCGATAGAGGAACATGACGATATCGGCGTCCTGTTCGATGGAGCCGGACTCGCGCAGGTCGGAGAGTATGGGCTTTTTATCGCCGCGCTGCTCGGTGGCACGGGAGAGCTGCGAGCAGCACAGCACGGGGACGTTCAGCTCCTTGGCCATAATTTTAAGGCTGCGCGAGATATCGGCGACTTCGGTGACGCGGTTTTCGTACTTTCTGCTGCCGGTCATGAGCTGGAGGTAATCGATGACGACGAGGCCGAGACGGTCTCCGAGACGGCGGCACTTGGACTTCATAGCGGCGACGGAGATGCTGGGGTTGTCGTCGATATAGATTTCCTGGCGGGAGAGGAGACTGGTGGCGAGAGCGATCTTGGACCACTCGTCGCCGGCGATATCGCCTGAACGCAGTTTCTGCAGCGAGACGGAGGCGGTACTGGAGAGCATACGGGTTGCAATTTGCTCGCGGGACATTTCGAGCTGGAAGAGGGCGACGGCTTTTCCGGAGATTTTGGCGGCGTTGAAGGCGATGTTGAGGACAATGGATGTTTTGCCCATTGCGGGGCGGGAGGCCATGAGGATAAAGTCGGAATTATTGAGGCCGAAGATGAAATTGTCGAGTGCGTCGATGCCGGTGGGGATACCGGGGAGCTGTCCCTTATTGCGATACATCTCCTCGAGGCTGGACATGACGGACAGCAGGACGTTTTTGATATGCAGCAGATCGCGCGACTCACGGCCGCGGCGCAGCTCATAAATCATGCGCTCGGCATTCTCGAGCATATCGTCTGCGCTTCCCTCGCCGGCGGCGACCATATCGGTGATTTGGCCGGCAACGGCTGCGAGCGCGCGCATCAGGGCTTTATCCCGGACAATGCGGGCATAGTCAAGCACATGGGCGGCGGTCGGGGTGATCTCGACGAGCTGCCGCAGATACGCGGTGCCGCCGACGGCATCGAACTCGCCGGTACCCTTGAGGTACTCCTGGACGGTGAGCGAGTCGATGGTGGTGCCGCCCATGAACATATTGACGAAGGCTTCGTAGATGATTTTATTCTGGGGGAAGTAGAAGTCGTCGGCCTTGAGTACGGGGAGGACCTCAGGCACACAGTCCGGCGCAATGAGCATGGAGCCGATGACGGACTGTTCAGCCTCAGCCGCGTACTGCACGACGGCGCGCGGCGCGAGATTATCCATAGTTTACTCCGTCACGTTGACATAGAGGGTCCCGACGATTTCGGGGAACAGCTTGATTTTGAGCTCATAGCTGCCGTATGTTTTAATCGGCTCGTCGAGGACGATTTTACGGTGGTCGAGGGTGGTTTCATATTGTGCCTGGAACGCGTCGCCGATATCTTTGGCGGTGACGGCACCGAAGAACTTGCCGGAGTCGCCGGCCTTTTTGCTGACACGTACGGGCATCCCGGCGAGCTTCCCGGCAAGGACGCGAGCCTGCTCACGTTCCATCTCTTTTTTTCGCTGCAGCGCGAGGTCACGGTTTTTGATCGCGTTGAGCGCGTCGGCGTCGGCTTTGATGGCGAGCTTTCTGGGCAGGAGGTAGTTGCGTGCGTAACCGTCTGAGACGGTGATAATCTGGCCTTTTTTGCCCTGTCCGGCAATGTCGGCCTGGAGGATGACTTTCATGGCGGTCGTCCTTTCTATGTTGTAGAAAACAAGGCGGCTGAGTTGGCTATGGGAGACAGGTTTCCTTTGGGGAGATCGCCTGTTTCCTCGGGAATCTCCTGTATGGGGGTTTGGAAACGCATGCTAGACCAGCGTGAAGTAGTTCTCGATCGCCTCGCGCAGACTGTCCGCGACGTCCGACACGCTTTTATCTCCCAGCTGCGCGCCGGCTCCCATAAGGCTTCCGCCCCCGCCCAAGCGCTCCATAATCAGCTGCACGTTGATTTTCCCCAGACTTCGCGCCGAAATCTGCGTTTCGCCCGCGTGGCGGAAGATGACGAACGATGCCTCGATATCCTGGATATTGAGAAGCTCGTCCGCCGCCTGTCCGCCGAGCTCCCGGCTGATATCGGTCGTGGAGAATGCGATTGCGAGCATCTCACGGTACTTGACCGCCGTGCGGATGATTTCGCAGAGCTGCCGGTGCTGGTCCATATCGTTTGCGAAGAGCTGCTTGACGGCGATGGTATCGGCACCTGCCCGGCGCAGGAACGCGGCGGCCTCAAACGTGCGCACGCCGGTCTTCATCGTGAAGTTCTTGGTATCGAGCGAGATGCCGGAGAGCATGGCCTCGGCCTCGGCGCGCAGGATGTCCGACGGCTGCAGAATGTATTGCAGAAGTTCCGCGACCAGCTCGCAGGTGGAGGACGCGTACGGCTCTTGGAGACTGACGGCGGGGTTCTCGATGTAGTCGGCGACACGGCGGTGATGGTCGATGACGACGACGTGGACGGCTTTTGTGAGGAGGTCGGGCGCGTCGACGAAGCTGGCGCGGTTGACGTCGACGACGATGACGAGAGTCTCGGGGGTAACGAGGGAGACGGCTTCGTCGGGTGTGACAAACGCGTCGCGATATTCGGGAACCTGAACGATGCGGTTATAGAGAGGCTTCGCGGTGGTCGTCTGGAGGTTGATGACGATCCGCGCGGGCTTCTCGAGCTTCCGGCAGGCACACGCGAGACCGATGGCTGCGCCGATGGCGTCCATGTCGGAGTAGGCATGGCCGACGATGATGACGTTTTCGGAGGTGCGGATGATATCGCGGATGGCACTGGCCATGACGCGCGTGCGAACCTTGGTACGCTGTTCGATTTCACGGGAACGGCCGCCGAAGAAACTGTAGTTATAGGGGTCTTTGATGACAGCCTGGTCTCCGCCGCGTGAGAGGGCCATATCGAGAGCAAGCCGCGCGAATCTGAGGCTTTCGGATAAGGTAGAGCCCTCTTTCCCGATACCGATCGAGAGGGTAGCGGGAAATGCGACGGGGCTTTTGATTTCACGCACAAGCGTGAACACCTCGAACTTCGAGAGCTTTTCCAGCTCTTTCTGTTCAAACAAGAGCAGGAATTTCTCGCGGTCGGACTTGACAAAGACGCCGTGAGCCTGTTCGGCCCACTGGGAGACCTTCGTGTCGACCTCCGCGAGGAAGAAGGCACGGTCATTCCCGGAGGCGGTTTTGTTCAGTTCATCGTAGTTGTCGATCTGGATGATGGCAACGACGGGGCGCGAGGCGGTGAGGGCAGCGGCGAGAGCATCCTCGCGGGTGATGTCGAGGAAAAAGAGGGAGCAGATGGGTTCATGGGCGGATGGATCCTCGGCTTTGACGACGCAGCCGGCGACTTTATAGACATGCTCCCCGATGTGCACGGGGTCGGGGTAGAAGGTTTTACCGTCGGTGAGCCACTCAGTATGGAAGCCCGGAAAAAGATCGGAGAGTTTAGCGTTGAACCAGAACTCGCGCTTTTCATCGAGCGCGGAGAACTGGTGATTGCACCAGATCAGCTCACCGGTATCCATCCTGGCGACGGCCATGGGGAGGGGGATGGAAAAGACGGCGTTCTGGGAGGCGGTATCGAACTGGAGAGAGAGGGTATCCATATAGCGCATCAACTCGCGTACGCGGCGTTTGGAGTCGCGGCGCCAGATGACGAACAGTACGCCTGTCCCGATGACCATCGCGCTGCCGAGCCACGGGCCGATCCCGTAACCCACGAAGAAGGCCGGGATGCAGAAAAGCAGCAGCAGCAGGAACAGCGGCATCGTGCCGGGTTGAAGGAGCCGGATGAATCGCTTATCCACAGCTTTTTAAGACCTCCTCATGGCGGAATGTGTAACGAAGCCGGTATGTCGCCACGTGAGGGGTATACGTGACGCAAATGCTGTTGATGGTTCTTATAATTATACCAAACAATTACGCAGGTTGCAACAACTTTTTCGAAATTTCTGAAATTCTTATACCGCCAACCTGTCCGACAGCAGATAAAAAGTCTTTATTTTATCATACCGCTCGCCTCTAATCTTGATTCCTTCAAACGGATGTGATATAATAATCAGCATTCTAACGATTCTGATTCAAAACACGGATGGAGGTGCGGAAATGACCGACAAAGGAATGCCTCACAGGCGGGAGCTGCGCGGAGTTTTTTCCGCACTTTTCGCGAGTCTGCTGCTGATATCGGTTCCGCTGATGACCGTGCTGATCGGCCGCTTTGACTTGGGGACAGCTGCGGTGCTCATATTGTCGCTGTGCTTTTTTACGGCAGCGTTTCTGGAGCATACGGGAAAGCGCTGGGCGAAAGGAATCGTCCGGGTATATTGGATCCTGTTCGCGGTATGGCTTGTGAGCTTTTCTGCGCTGAGTATCAGTTTTCACGTCATGGCGGCGCGGACGGCTGCGGACGGGACGGAAGACCATCCCGTATTGGTGGTCTTCGGCGCGGGCGTGAACGGCGAGACTCCATCGCAGCTTCTGTCGCTGCGCGTCCGAACGGCGTACGGCTATCTCGCGGAGCATCCGGGCGCGGTGTGCGTGGTGACGGGCGGCATGGGGCCGGGTGAACGCATCACAGAAGCCGAGGCAATGCGAAGGACGCTTGTATCCTATGGCATCGACAACGCACGCATCCTCATCGAGCCGCACGCCACGGATACCTTCGAGAATGCCGCTTACGCGATGGCGCTCATCGATGAAAACGTCCCCGACGCACAGGTGATCGCGGTGTCCAATGCGTTCCACCTGCCGCGCTGCATCCGGGAGCTCGAGAAGTCCGGCGCGGAAAACGTCCGCACACTGGCGGCACCGCTGCCCAACGCGGGCGTCGCGGCGAGCCTTTATATCCGGGAATACCTGGCAATCTGTTATCACGCGCTGTTCGGATAGCGAGGCTCATACGGAATAACACATAAGGAGCCATCAGAGCAATGAAAACCTCATCGGTCAAACAGATGGCGCAGGCGGCTCTGTTCGCGGCGCTGATCTTTCTGGGCACTTATATCCCGAAGATTCCCATCATGTCCGGCGCCGGGTACATCCACTTCGGCGACGGCTTCATCTACACGGCGGCGGCGATTCTGCCCCCGCTGTATGCAGCTTGCGCGGGCGCAGTCGGCGGAATACTCGCAGATGTCCTGTCGGGCTTCGCGCTCTATGCTCCGGCGACGGCGCTCATCAAAGCGCTGATGGCCGTCTGCGTCTCATGGATGTGCCGCGGCAACGGCTTCATCAGACGCATGCGCGGCGGACATGACAGTGTCCGCGCGCGGGACATCCTGATACTCGGAGCCGCGTTTGTCGCAGCCGGCGCGGTCAACATCGCCGGCTACTTTATCGCCGACATGGTGCTCTACGGTGTCGCGGCCGGGATTGCCGGTCTTTTGATGAACGCCATCCAGAGTGCCGCCGGGATTGCGGTGTTTTTTGTCGCATTCCCCATTCTGAGCAAGGCGTTCCGGTAATACGCCAATGAGTTAATAAACAAGGAGAACCCGATATATGGAAGAAAAACTGAACGCGCTGGAGAGCCGTTGGGACGAACTGGCGCAGGCGCTGACGGAGCCGGAGGTCTACTCCGACCCCGAGCGTATGGCGAAACTTGCCAAGGAGCAGAAGGACCTGACGGCGGTGGTCGATGCATACCGCAACTGGAAGCGTGCAAAGCAGGACGCCGACGGCGCGCTCGAGCTGCTGAACGGGCCGCTCGACGCGGAGATGCGCGAGCTTGCCCAGGAGGAGCTGGACGAGGCCAAGAAAAATATAGAGGTGCTGTGGGAGAAACTGACGGTGCTGTTGCTGCCGCGTGATCCCAACGATGACCGCAACGTCATTGTGGAAATCCGCGGCGGTGTCGGCGGGGAGGAGGCCGCGCTGTTCGCAGCCGTCCTCTACCGCATGTACTCAATGTACGCCGAGAGCAAGCGGTATAAGATCGAGGTGATAAACGAAAGCGCCACCGAGATGAACGGCATCAAGGAGATCTGCTTCATGGTGATCGGCGACGGCGCGTACTCCCGCTTCAAGTTTGAGTCAGGCGTCCACCGGGTACAGCGCGTACCGGAGACGGAGGCGGGCGGACGCATCCACACGTCGGCGGCGTCGGTAGCGGTGCTGCCGGAGGCCGATGAGGTGGAGCTTGAAATCGCACCGAACGAGCTGCAGATCGATACCTACCGCAGCTCCGGCGCGGGCGGTCAGCACGTCAACAAGACCGAAAGTGCCATCCGCATCACGCACCTGCCGACGGGTCTGGTCGTCGAGTGCCAGGAGGAACGCAGCCAGTATAAAAACCGCGACCGCGCGATGAAGATTCTGCGTTCGAAGCTCCTCGAGCAGGAGCGCGAGAAGCAGACCGCCGAGATTGCGCAGAAGCGGCGCGTGATGGTCGGCTCAGGCGACCGTTCCGAGCGCATCCGCACCTATAATTACGCACAGAGCCGTGTGACCGACCACCGCATCAATCTGACGCTCTATAAGCTTGACCAGATTCTCGCCGGCGACCTCGATGAGCTGATCGACGCGCTCGTCATGGCAGACCAGGCGGAACGTCTGCGTACCGAAAACGTATGATCAGAGAGGTGACCGTATGACGACGCTGCTGCACATCAGCGACACGCCGCGCGCGAAGGTACCGTATTTCGACGCGCTCATCCGGCGGGTTCGTCCGGATATCCTTATCCATACCGGCGATATGGTAGACGATGTGAAGGTCGGACGGCTGCCGGTACGGAAGGAATACCTCGCGGGGCTTTCTGTCATCCTCGCGGTGATGGAGCGCTCCGGCGCGCGGGAGACCTACATCTGCCCAGGGAACAATGACCTTCCCGATGAGATCGCACGCCGCGCACCGTGGGCAAAAGTCGTGACGCCGGATACACTCCTCACGCTCGAGGGTGTGACTGTCTGCCTGACGCATGTTCCCGGCAGCTATACCCACCCTGCGCGCATCACGCTCTACGGCCACGGTTATACCGCCGAGACACGCCGCCGCCGTGACAATACCCCGCAGCGGCTCTACCTCAACGCAAGCCTCACCGCACATGTCATCACACTGCCCCAGTGCACGGTCAAGTATATAGACCAGCCGGAACTGTATCGCATACGGGAGGAAGTATGGAAAACTTAGCCTATCATGCGATTCCCATGCACATCCACAGCATCCACGAGAGAGAAGCGAGCATGGAGGGGCAGATGTACAACGCCCATCGGCTGGGAATCCACTATATGTGGTTCACCGACCACGACACGCGCATGGGACCGAAAAAGTACGAGGCGTGCGGATATGACTTCGAGAAATGCAAACTGCTCGATGAGCGTCCGGGTGAGGATGTTGCGTCCAGGCTTGCATACGCGGTCGGTGTGGCGCAGCAGGCGGGCTTTGAGCTCAATGAGACGCAGATCGCGCAGATTTCCCGCCGCTACGTCAAGCCCTGGACGGACGGTTTCCGCATCACGGCGGATGACGGCTGCGCGGGCGAGTTGTCCGAAGACGCGCCGCATACGGGGAACTGCTGCATGCGGCTGAGCGCGTCGGGTACGGACGGTGCGTGGCGGAAGGTTACGGCGGACTGGGCGGCGAGCGGCAAGCGCGACCAGACGGCGCTGACGTCTGTCGTGACGCTGCGGCTGTGGGTGCGCATCCCGAAACCGCTTGGCAATCACGCGCGTCTGACGCTTCGGATACGGTTGTCGCAGCGTCCGCCGGACTGGCATGAGGCTGCGGTGAGCTATGTGATGGGCCGAGCGGAGCCCGGCGAGGTTGCGCTGCCCTGCTCCGGAGACGGCTGGCGGGAACTGTGCATCAACCCGGCGGTAGACGCGGAGGGCGGCATGGACAACGTCTTCGGCGGGTTTTCGATAACCCTCGAGAGCTGCGGCGAGCCGGTCGAGGTGTACATCGACGACGTATCGAAAGAGGCGCGCTACGCGTGGAATGATGCGCGGCGGGAGCAGGCAAAGCTCGCGCGGGAGCTCGGCGCGCGGTTTGATATCACGCCGTTTGTCGCGGCAGAGATTTCGGGAATCGGCGGGGACATGAACTGCTTCTCGACGACGGTGCCGATCATCAACTACGCGGAGCGCGGTTACAAGGTTACGCGCGCGGAGGCGGTCGCGCATGTGCGTGCGCACGGCGGACTGATTTCGCTGAACCATCCGATGGCGTCCTACGGTGCGTTCAAAATGACCGACGAGCAGCGTGAGCAGGTGATCCGCTTTGAGTCCGAACGTCTGGCGCATGAACGCGTTTACGGCGCGGATCTGATAGAAGTCGGCTTTGTCGAAGGACGCGCGGGCTTCTCGATGGCCGACCACCTGCGCATCTGGGACGCGATCGGCATGGCGGGCGTGTTCGTCACCGGCTACGGCGACTCCGATGCGCATACATGTAGGGCGGACTGGTTCGACGGCAACAATTACTGCGGCTTTATCTGGGGCGACGGCACCGAGGCGGGCTTTACGGCGTCGATGAAGGCGGGACGGATGTTCTTTGGTGACCCGGCGGCGTTCCAAGGGACAGCGGAATATGACGCGGACTGCGCGGGCATCGCAGTGCGCATGGGACAGGCGGTTCGTATCGACGCGCTCACGGTGACGTTCCGGGTGAGCGGCGGCGCGGAGGGTACGGTGCGGTTCATCGTCGACGGCGTATGCGCGGCGGAGCGTCCGGTGGGCGCGGATTTCGCGGAGACGCTGGAGGTCACCCGCGCGGGCATGTGCACCGTCGTCCGCGCGGAGCTGATTCGTTCCGACGGCCGCCCCGTGCTGCTCACCAACCCCATCTACCTGTGCGACGGAACTGTCGAAATACCGGAGGAACGCAGGGTATAAAGCTGTTCATTTTCCGCCGCGGACAGGTACTCGCGCGCCGCAGATATCTTCGATACCGCGCATCTGCCCGAAAACACCGATAACCAAAAACTCTGCGTACTCATCGCGCAGAGAGACGTACAATGGGAATAAAAATAACGGGAGGAATGCCGCTTGCGCCTATATTTAAAATACATCAGGATGATTCTGCCCTACTTCATCTTCTCGGTTATGTGCATGTGCGTTGAATCGGGGGTGGAGCTGATTCAGCCCACGCTGATGGCCGAGATCCTGGACGTTGGCGTCGCGAACGGAGACATGATCTATGTGCTGCGGACATCGGCGGTGATGCTGCTGGCGGTGCTGTTCTACGCCGGCGCAGCTTTCGGACGCAATGTCCTCTCCACGCGCGGCTCGCAGTGGTTTGCCTACTACATGCGCGCCGACCTCTACAAAAAGATTCAGTCCCTCACGCCCGATGAGCTCAACCGCTTCGGTGCGGGAACACTGATGACGCGCGTCACCAACGACATCACCCAGCTTCAGAATATGACAATGGGGCTGATGCGCGTGTGCATCAAGGCGCCCATCCTCTGCATCGGCGGCATCATCATGGCCTGGCGGCTCAACGCGACCCTTGCGCTCATCCCCATCATCGCCACCGCCGTCATCTTTGTCATGATTGCTGTCAATATCAAGTATGGCTTCCCGCTCTTTTCCCGCGTGCAGTCCGCACTCGACAGCGTCAACACCGTCATCCGCGAGTACCTCTCCGGTATCCGCGTCGTCAAGGCGTTCAACCGCTTCGGATTCGAGGTCAACCGCTTCAACGTCCCGAATGAGGATTTGAAGCGCAAGTCTGTCTTCGCCTCCCGTGTCATGGCAATCTTCAACCCCGCCGTCACGTTCGTCATCTACGTCGGTATTGTCATCCTCTACTGGGAAGGCGGCATCTACGTCAACGAGGGCATCATGTACACCGGTCAGATCATCGCGTTTGTGTCGTATATGACGCAGATACTGCACGCGCTGAACATGGTCTCCAGCATCTTCCAGCGCATTGTCCGCTCGAAGGCGTCGGCACAGCGGCTCACCGAGATTGTGAACGCCGAGTCGCTCAGAGTGCCCGTCAACGCGCCGAAGCTCGACGAAACGCAGGGAATTGTGTTCGAAAACGTCGGTTTCTCGTATAAAAACGCAACCGGACGTCCGGCACTCAGAAACGTCAGCTTCACCTGCGGCGTCGGCGAGCGCGTCGGCGTCATCGGCGCGACCGGTGCCGGCAAGACGACGCTCATTTCGCTGGTGCTGCAATTCTACGAGCCGACCGAGGGAACGGTACGCATCTTCGGCGCGGACGTCACGCAGTCGGATCCCAAAGAAGTGCGCAGACACCTCGCGGTCGTGCCGCAGCGCGTGATGCTCTTTACCGGCACCATCCGCGAGAACCTGCGCTGGGGACGTGAGGACGCCACCGACGCGGAGCTCGAGGAGGCCGCGCGCGTTGCCTGCGCGGACACCTTCATCCGCAGCTTCAAGGAGGGCTATGACACGATGCTCGGGCACTCGGGCGTCAACCTCTCCGGCGGACAACGGCAGCGTGTCGCGATCGCCCGCGCGCTGATCAAAAACCCGCGTATCCTCATCTTAGACGACTGCTTATCGGCGGTCGACGCGCTCACCGAGGCGAGCATCCGTGATCATCTCAGAGACGTGTCGGAGAATTGCGGGTGTCTGATCGTGTCGCAGAAAATCAGCTCGATCCGCGACTGCGACAAGATCCTGGTGCTCGACGACGGCGAGGGCGTCGGCTTCGGCACTCACGCGGAGCTTCTCAAAACCTGCGCGGTCTACCGCGACATCTATCTGTCGCAGTACGGCAGGGACGCGCTGCAGAACGCAGCGGGCGGAACGGAGGCGGTCGTCCATGGATAAGATGCAGTCCAACGCGAACGCGTCGATCGGACGCGGCGGCGGCCGGAGGCGCGGAATGCCCGTGCAGAAACCCCACGACTTCAAAGGGACAATGGGGATGCTGTGGAAGTACATGGCCGGACTGCGCGGGAGGCTCTTGTGGGTCTCGGGCATCGTGCTTGTCATCTCCGGCGCGAGCATCATCATCCCGCTGCTGTCCGGTGCGGCGATTGACGCGATGGGCGTCAATCCCGGCGAGGTTAACTTCGGCGCCCTGCGCAATACGCTCATCATCCTCGCGGTCGTTTACTTCACCGACGTCAGTCTGATCTTCCTGCGCGAGTTCATCATGGCGGGACTGTCCCAGACGTTCGTCAACCGGCTGCGGCGCGAGATGTTCGCGAAGCTCCAGAAGCTGCCGCTGTGGTTCTTCGACAGCCACGAATCCGGCGACATCATGAGCCGTCTTACCAACGACATGGACACAATCTCCGGCTCGGTCGGGCAGGCTGCGCTGCAGCTGATCACCGGTATCCTCACGGTCTCCGGTACGCTCGCGGCGATGTTCATCAAAAGCCCCATCCTCGCGTGTGTGGTTCTCTTTACCGTGCCGCTGATCTACCTTCTCACCCGCGTCGTCACAAAGCGCACCGGACCGCTGTTCAAAAAGCAGCAGTTCGCACTCGGGATGCTCAACTCCCACATCGAGGAGACCATCACGGGCATCGAGACGGTGCGCGCGTACGGTCAGGAGGAACAGGTCGCGCGGCAGTTCGATGAGGAGAATGAACGTCTGCGCGACGTCGGAACACGGGCGAATGTGTGGTCGTCGTCGATCATGCCGCTGCTCAACGTCATCAACAACTTCGGCTTCGTGCTGGTCTCGGCGGTCGGCGGCCTCCTCGCGCTCAGAGGTTACGTGACGCTCGGCACGATCGCGGCATTTGTGTCGCTGACCAAGCAGTTTGTGCGGCCGCTCAATGAGATTGCCAATACGTACAACACCTTCCTGTCCGCCATTGCCGGAGCGGAGCGCGTGTTTGACGTAATGAGCGAGGCGGAGGAAATCCCCGACCGTCCGGAGTCCATCCCGCTTACGAATCCGTCGGGCGAGGTGGTATTCACGGACGTGAGCTTCGGCTACCGTCCCGATACGCCGGTATTGAAGCATGTGAGCTTTACGGTCCCGGCGAAGTCACGCGCGGCGTTCGTCGGGCCGACCGGCGCTGGAAAGACGACGATCATCAATCTCCTGACACGCTTCTACGACGTTACCGGCGGCTCGATCACCGTCGACGGACGCGATCTGCGCGACTATACCCGCGACAGCATCCGCTCTGTCTTCGGCGTAGTCCTGCAGGAGACCTACCTGTTCGGCGGGACGATCATGGACAACATCCGCTACGGACGTCTTGAGGCAACGGACGACGAAGTCAAAGAGGCCGCACGTGTCGCCGGTGCCGACCGCTTTATCACGCGTCTGCGCGACGGCTATAACACCGAGGTTGCGGACAACGGCGGTAACCTCTCTGCCGGTCAACGGCAGCTTCTCGCCCTGGCACGCGCGGTGCTCTCCGACCCGCCCATCCTGATCCTCGACGAGGCCACGTCGTCGGTCGATACACGTACAGAGCTGCGTATCCAGCGCATCATGGCACAGCTCATGCGCGACCGCACCACCTTCGTCATCGCCCACCGCCTTGGCACCATCCGTGATGCCGACTGCATCTTTGTCGTCGACAATGGCGAGATTGTCGAGCGCGGACGCCACGATGCGCTTATGGCGGCACAAGGGACCTACTACCGTATGTATACCTCGCAGTTCGGCGAGGATGGTCTGGAGACGGATTGATATGGAAAAGCTCATTCTCGGACTCTCCGGCGGGGTCGATTCATCCCTTGCGGCGGAACTTCTCCGCACGGGCTACGATGTCACCGGCGTCTATCTTGACACCGGCTCCGGCTCTCCCGACGCCGCGATGGATACCGCCCGAATCCTCGGCATCCCGCTGCTCATCCGCAATGTCCGCGCGGCGTTCGAGCAGGAGGTTGTCGAACCGTTCTGCCGGGCGTACATGGAGGGGTTGACCCCGAACCCATGTGTCATGTGCAACCGTCGGGTGAAGCTGCGGATGCTGTTTGATACTGCAGACGAGATCGGCGCGCGCACAGTTGCGACCGGTCACTATGCGCGCATCGTCGCATATGAAGACGCGCCCGCCCTCGCGATGGCGAAGACAAAAGACCAGTCGTATATGCTGTGGGCGATCGAGCCGGAGTGGATTGCGCGGCTGGTGCTGCCGCTCGGAGACATCGTGTCCAAAGAAGCCGTACGGGAACACGCGCGGAAGCTGGGGTTATCCTCGGCGGACACGGCGGACTCGCAGGATATCTGCTTCATCCCGGACGGCGACTACGGCGGATTCCTCGAGCGCCGCGGGATGGCATTGCCGGAGGGCGATATCGTAGACCCGGACGGACGGATACTGGGGCGGCATCGCGGGCTGCAGCGGTACACGGTCGGGCAGCGGCGGGGGCTGGGCGTCGCGGCGGGTGAACGGGTGTATGTCGCGGAGCTTGACCGGGTGCATAACCGGGTGGTACTCGCAAGGGGGGACGTGCTGCTGACGGATACGGTGGAGGTCAGGGGCGCGCGGTATCTGCGGGAAGTGCCGGAGAGGTTCAGCGGAATGGTCAAGCTGCGTCTGGGGATGAAAGCGGCGGCATGTGAGGTGACACGGACGGCGGACGGGTTTACGCTGAGGCTTGCGGAAGCTGTACGGCAGCCTGCGCCGGGGCAGTCGGCGGTGGTATACACGGAAGCAGGCGTACTGCTCTGCGGCGGGATGATCGAGCGTTAGCGCCTATGCTTCCGTCGAAAGGCTTTCCCCGGCAGTCGGCACAGCCGCTTTCCCCGGTCGGTTTTTGCAGCCGCAGGACAAGCAACGCAGACAACACTGGAGGCGGACTTTCCCGCGCGGACGTTTTTCCCCGATAATTTATGAAATGTTCATGCAATCGACAATCTGCCGTGCTATACTCCCTTTAGATACGTATACACAAATCGGAGGATGTTATTATGAAGCTCGTCAAACCGCTCGCGCTGCTGCTCGCCGCCGTCCTCATCCTGTCACTGATGTCAGGTTGTACGCCGGGTACTTATATTCTCAACATCAACGGCAGCAAGGTCCCGTCCGGTTACTATATCTATTACTACCTTGTCGGCTATTCCCAGAACAGCATGTCCGACGAAGAACTTGCCAACTACGCCATGCAGAAGACGGTTGAATACTACGCGGTCGAAGAACTCGCCAAGCAGTACGGCATTGAGCTGGTTGCCCTCGAGCGTAAGGTTGTCCTCGACTCCATCAATAAGTATATCAAAGAAACCCTCAAGGGCAACGCCAACTACAAAACCTATCTTAAAAAGCTCCAGCTCAACAACGACCTATACAAAAAGCTCCAATATAACAACTTCCTCAGCACCAAGGTGTCCGACTACCTTTTCAACGCCGAGACCGGCACCGAAATCCCCACCAAAGAAGTCTGCTATGACCTGTTCAAACAGTACTACATCAGCACTACCCATATCCTCTTCAATACGCAGAAATGCCAGTCGCAGGAGGATTTCGACGCTGTCCAGTCCAAAGCGCAGGCCGTCCTCGAGCGTGCTCTCGCCGGAGAGGACTTCGTCGCCCTCGCCGATGAGTTCAACGAAGACCCCGGTCAGGATAACAACGCCGGCTATATCTTCCCCGAAGGCACCATGGTTTCAGCGTTCGAGAAAGCAGCCTTCGCTCTTGAGGAAGAGGGTATTACCACAGAGCTTGTCAAAACCGTCTACGGCTACCACATCATCAAACGCAATACCATCACCCCCGAAGTCTATGAGCAGTACCACGAAAAGTTCTATCAATCGGCAATCAAATACTTCTATCAGCAAAAACTCGCAGCGCAGGTGGATCAGATGGAGATCGAGGTCTACGACGCCCTCAATACCCTCGACCTCTCCGAAGCCCTCATGTACTACATGGGCTACGGTCAGTAATGTAAAACCATATCCATAACAGAAAGCCGCAGTCTTCTCAAGACTGCGGCTTATATAATTGCACGGGCAGGGCTTGCGGATTATGCAGCCATCCACCGGATGGTACGCTGCAGCAGGAGAGCAGCCTCCGCGCGCGAGACGGCGCCGGAGGGAAGCTGCCATGCCGCGTCATCGGAGCGCACGATTCCCGCGCCGGATGCCCACGCGTACGCCGTCTCCGCCCAGGTTGCGCAGGACGGCAGCAAACCGGCCGGGAACGTCGTGTCATATCCCAGCAGCCGCGCGTAGTTGTACAGAATCACCGTGAGCTGATCACGCGTCAGACGCGCATCCGGACGGAAGGTGCCGTCGGGGAAGCCCGATACCAATCCCTCCGCCACTGCCCAGGCCACTGCATCCGCGTAGTATTCCGTGGGCTTCACGTCGGAGAATCCTGCACCCGTCCGCACCGGTTTGCCTTCCGCGCGCCACAGAACCGTTACGATCATCGCGCGCGTCATGCCTTCGTAGACGCCGAAGCTGTTGTCCGATACGCCGCTGAACAGTCCACGCGCTGCCACGAACGTCACCGCGTCCGACGCCCAGCAGTTCCCGTCGCGGAAAGCTGGCGTACGGTCCCACACCCGCAGCATCGTGCTCTCGGTCAGCACACCCGCGATGCCTCCGCTCACTGCCGTGCATTTGGCAAGCGTTACGTACCCGGCGTCCGTTCGGCACTCCAGAACGACTCCGGAGGACGCTGCCTTCGTCGGCATCATTGCCGTGCAGCCCCGCAGATTCGCCGCCGGCAGCCCGTCCGAGTAGACTGCAAAGACCGTTCCGCCGTCCTCACGCTGCACACGCAGCTCCACCGTCTGTGACGCGGCGACCGGCGCGGTGAAGTGGAAAGATCCCAGCGGCGTTGTGAACGTCAGCTTCTCCTCCACCGTGCGCGCGAAGGCATCGGCATCGAACGTCAGCGCGTAGCTCTGCGCGCCCGGCGTGTCGGGGATGCTCAGCGCTGCCTCCTTCGTATACTGCGCGCCAAGCGCCGTGAAGACCTCGTCGCCGAGTGTGACCTGCGCACCGTTCTCGTACTCCGCCGTCACCGGCACCTCCGATGATACGGAAAGCGAGGTGTCGGACACATACGCCGGAAGATCACAGCCGGTGCCGCGCGCGGAGTTGTAGACCACGCCGCTTTCCGGTGTGATGCCGCGCCGGCGGAACAGTTCGCTGACCGTCACCAGCTCAAACCCACGCGCCTGCAGCTGCGGGATGCAGGCGCACGCCGCGTCGACCGATGTCGCGTGCAGGTCGTGCAGCAGCACGATGTCCCCGTCGCGCACGTTCGACAGCAGCCGGCGGGTTACATAGGAGACGTTCTTGTGCTTCCAATCAAACGTATCGAGCGACCAGAGGATGATCGGCCCGTTTGCGGCTGCCTGTACCCTCGCGCTCAACGCACCGCCCGGCGGCCGCATCAGATAGGTGTGATCTCCCGCTGCCTCCTGCAGCGCCTTCAGCGTCGTGTTGATCTCATAGGCGAGCTGTGTGTCGCCGAGCCTCGGGAGTATCTTGTGGTTCTGCGTATGGTTCGCGACCTCGTGACCTTCGTCGATGATGCGCCGGAAGGTCTGAGAGTGCTCGGCAAGCCGGTAGCCCGCGACGAAGAACGTGGCGTGCGCATTATACTTCTTCAGCGCATCGAGCAGCTTGCCGGTCGACTTCGACGGGCCGTCGTCGAATGTCAGCGCGACGAGCTTTTGCCCTTCGGCGCGGGTACGGCTCAGCGCGGGCAGCAGCGTCAGCGTCAGCACGGCGGCGAGCAGGATGCACAGCGCCCTTCTTGGGAACATGGAGAAGCCTCCTTTGAGAGATAAAAAACGCGGCAGAGATGTCCATATGGATATGGGACGTCCCTGCCGGTGAAAATACTCCATATTTGGGAATATTTTGTCGAAACCTACCGGCGGTTGGCGCCGAAGGATACGATCAGCGGAGGTATGAACCACAGCAACGTGTAGTAGGCAACGTTGAACGGTGTGATGGCAGACGGCGCGCGGACGATCAGCAGGAAGAAGTTGAGGCCGATACCGAGGATCGCGGCGATCAAGCCCAGGATCAGGTTGATGCGCACGGCGGTATGGACACGGCGGCCCGAGGAGACGGCGTCGGCAAAGTTGACGGTGGAGTCCACCGCGAGCGCGGCAATCGGCTCATCCTCCAGCCCGTCGCGGTAGGAGGAATAGTTGATGCGCTCGCTGAGATCGGGGTAGCCTAAAGAGTCGGGGTTGAGCTTGAAGCGGCTTTCAACGAGCTGCGGGGTGATGTTGAAGTCGCGCACGGCGAGGACCGGAGTCAGGTGCCGGCGTGTCAGATGCACAAGCGCCCGTCTTACCGACGGCATGACGTCGTATTTGACCGGATAAAGCCCGGCAAACTGCATGTTGACGGCGACGAAGATGCCGTTTTTAAGGTTGATGCCTTCGGGGATACGCACACCGGAGCGGAGAATGAAGTTGGCGGTACCGACGAGGACGCGGTCGGAGTTGACGAACGCACCCATGCCGCCGGTCTCGTAGAACTCGAAGTTCTCCATGAGCGGCATATTGACAGGCGCCTTTGACAATGACGCCGTGAGCGCGTGGTACAGCCCGCTGCCGGAAGCTTTGAGTACGGCGAGCGTGCAGAGATTGATCTTCTCGGGAGTGAAGCCGGAGAATACCTTGACCGCCGAGATGGAGACCATCTTGGTGGGGAAGATATCGCGCTCCTGGAGGATGACAGAACGGGTCTCGCTGAGAAGCTCCGCGCTGCGGGGACCCGCGAGGACGGTACCGAAGTGCGCAAGCCGTCCGGCGACGGAGGCGTACGGCATCACGGCAGCGGCGAGCAGCCCTCCGGGCAGGCTCACCGACAGCAGCCCCGACCATGCCCACAGGAAACTGATTTTCCCGGTTCCGGAGACCGATGCGATCAAAGCGAAGACGGCGGTGGCGATGAAGACGAATGGGGAGAAACGGCACATGAAGTGTTCGATGCGATCCTCCTCCCACAGCCGATCCATCAGCCGCTTCTCCAGCGGCGCCGGCTCAAGCTTGTAGACAATCTTCACCTTACCTTTCGACGAACGTACGCCGTTGACCGGCGTATAGCGGCCCGATGCGAACGACAGCGCGTAGCAGGCACGGACGATGCCCTCATATCTGAGCGCGCGCGTCAGCATCCCGAAGAACAGCGTCAGGATTACTACGCAATGGTACGGCAGCCAGCCGCCCAGCTCCGGCTTTACCATGATCTGCATCGTATACAGCAGATTCACCAGGCACACGAGGAAGATGAGCGTCTCAGCCTTGAACCTGCGCCTGGCCAGCATCCGCAGCCCGTCGGCCAGCAGCGACACGCAGATGAACATCGCGATCAGCTGCAGCGCGGAGAGGATGAACAGATAGATGAACGGCAGTTTGATGTAGCTGATGAACGAAGGCAGCGGCAGCCCGTAGGAGGGTGCGGCGGTGATGTAGCCTGAGAGCAGCGCCAGCAGGAACGTGAGCACGCAGCGCCACTTATAATACCCGACGGCACTGCGGGCTTTCGCGAGTGCGTCGGCGGGGGCCAATCCGCGGAAGGAGCGCAGGTCGTCGCTGAGGGCGGGACCTGCAGGCTTGGATTTGGACGCGGGCTGGGGGGGCGGTGCGCCATCGTACTCGTCGGTGACGTGTACTGCGTGGTGTCTGGGTTTAGAAGGAGGGCTGGACTTTTTGAACTTCGGCGTACCGGTCTGCTTCTCCTCCATGACTTCGTTGACCTGGGCGGAGATGGTTTGGCGAACATCCGGTTCCTCGTTCTCCTGCATGGGCGCGGCGGGTGTATGAACGGTCTGGACGGGTTTCTGTGCGCCGACGGAGATCCGTTCGATGCGCTGTGTATCGCTGTCGGAATATGCGGGTACGTCCGGTACATCCGGCATATCCTGTAAGTCCGGCGCCTGGTCGGCATCTTCGGGGGTATTCCCGAGGACGTCGGAGATACCGCTGTACTCGGACAGGATATCATCGATGCTGAAGTCCGCGCCGTCCTGAATCGTATCGTCGTCGAGAAGGCTGCGGATATCGTCAAGCTCATCGCCGTCGACCGGCGGGGGCACGCGGCGGTCTGTTTCCTGATCGCGCATGGTCATACCACCTTTGCATTGGATTCGCGTAATAATTCATCTAAAAGCCGTTGACTGTCGGAGACTGTCTGCAATTCGGAGAGAAGCGCCTGATGGAACGCTTCGGCAGCGCTGCGTTTCGGTGCGGCCAGCTCCCGTGCGCGTTCGGTGAAGAAACGGTCATAGAGTCCCGCGAGCTTTGTCTCGTACTCCTGCAGGAAGCTCCATCCGCTTCCGGTACTCAGCGGGATGCCATGCGCGCCGTCATATAAAAGCGTGCGTGCAATGCCCAGGGCGCCGCAGACGTCGAGCTTGTCCGCGTCGTAGAGAATCTGCGCCTCGACAGTTGCGGGCTGGTCTCCGGCACGGAAGCGGTGGGTGCGGATGCAGTCGCGCACCCGGATGGCAAACGTCTCATCCGTAAGCGGCAGCAGGAACGTGTACGCCATCTGCGCACCGACATCCGCGTGGTCGAGGGTTTCGTTGCGGTCCTGCGCGGGACGTCCGATATCGTGCAGCAGAGCGGAGATCATCACGACCTCACGGTCACAGGGCGTATGTTCGGCGATGTCGCGGGCGTACGCCGTGACGCGGTAGATATGGGAGAGGTCGTGCGCGGCGTCACCGTCTTTCATGCACGTGCGCATATAGGCTTCCGCACGCGAAAGAAGGGCGGTCACTTCCCGAGCCTCCTGCGCACGGCCTCGAACAGCACGACGGCTGCCGCAGCGGACGCGTTGAGCGACGGCACCGCGCCTTTCATCGGGATGCTGACGAGGTAATCGCAGCGTTCGCGGACAAGGCGTGACAGACCGCTGCCCTCATTGCCGATGATGACGGCGCAGTCGCGGTTGAAGTCGGCTTCATAGAGGGAAATTGTCGCTTCCCCGGCGGTGCCGAAGACCCAGATATTGCGCTTTTTCAGCAGATCAACGGTATCGGCGAGATTGGTGACGCGTGCGACGGGGACATGCTCGAGCGCGCCGGCGGCGGCCTTGGCGCAGGAAGCGGTGAGCGTGACGGAGCGATGCTTGGGGATGATGACGCCGTTGGCGCCGGCGGCTCCGGCAGTGCGGACAATGGCGCCGAGGTTGTGAGGATCTTCCAGCCCGTCGCACAGGACGATGAGCGCGGGATCCGGAGACGCATCGGCGGCGCGGAGGATGTCCTCGACGGTGGCGTAGTCGGCGGCGGGAATCTGGGCGATGACGCCCTGGTGCGCGTGTGTGACGCTCATCGCGTCGAGCCTGCGGCGGTCGACCTCGACGATCGGAACCCGGGCGGCTTTGGCGAGTGTGCGGATGGACGCGAGCGCGGTGTCCTCCTGCGCGTCCTTTGAACTGCGGAGGATATATAGCTTATCGAGCGGACGGCGCGTGCGCAGCGCTTCAAGCACCGCATGGCGTCCTTCAAGGCAGTCCTGTTGTGTCATGTGAATCCCTTTCACGTTGGGTCGGTTATCCCGTTTGCACATACAGCGCGGGAGAAGGTATGATAGCATCCTAATTATACAGTATAGTGTACCACAAAACGGCGCAATTTGCAATGGAGGAAAAGAAAAGCCGCGACATTCTACACTTTGAACAAAATGGAATGGATTTCCCTGTGCAGTATTTATGATGTTGCCGTCAATCCTATGAGATTGGCGTAAATGCACGTAAAAAGACGTTTAATAAAGTGTAAATTCGCCTGAATGTGCGCGAAAAAGGTTTGACATACGCGCGCGGCTCTGGTAAAATAATTTGCATACCTTTAAACGAAGGTTAACCGGAATCCACATCCGGTATGCATTCCCGCACGATGTTCAGAGTGCGGGAGGAAGGAGACTGCATGGACAATCAAGTTGTACAGATTGCGGAACGGATACGAGGCCTGCGGGATATCTGTGACTATACGGTGGAGGAAATGGCGGCAAGCTGCGATGTCACGCCCGAGGAGTACCGCGCGTGCGAAGCCGGGCAGGTCGACTTCTCGTTTACGTTCCTCTATAAATGCGCGGCGAAGTTCAACGTCGAACTGACCGAGCTTCTCACCGGAGATTCGCCGAAGCTTTCCGGCTACACCGTCACGCGCGCGGGAGAGGGACTGCCCATCAAGCGCCGCGCCGGATTCTCCTACGAGAACCTCGGTTACCTGTTCCGCGACAAGCTTGCCGAACCCTATTTGGTCACCGCGCCCTATCGCGCCGACGAGCAGGATCGGCCCGTCCAAATGACCGTCCACGATTACCAGGAGTTTGACTATATCATCAAAGGCACGATGAAATTCGTCTACGGCGAACACATCGAGATTCTCCGCCCCGGCGATGCCGTCTATTACGACAGCCGTCGGGGCCATGGGATGATCGCAACGGAAGGTGAGGACTGCACGTTCCTCGCCGTCGTTATTCGCAAGGCGTAAGGAAGCGCCGTATCGGAAAGGAATTTCATCATGGAAGCCATCTATAAAGAATACATACACGAGACCTTCGACTCAGCCGGTGTGCTGCGAAAAATCACCTTTGACTATCCCCGCAGCTTCAATTTTGCCTTCGACGTTGTCGACGAGATCGCCCGCCGTACCCCCGATGCCCTCGCCATGCTCTGGTGCGATGAGGACGGAAATGAGCGTGCCTTCTCCTTCCGCGAAATCTCAGAGCTGTCAAACCGCGCCGCCAACGTCTTTTGCTCCGTCGGTATCCGCAAGGGCGACCGCGTGATGCTCGTACTCAAGCGCCACTATCAGTTCTGGTACGCGATGATGGGTCTTTGCAAAATCGGCGCGCTCGCCATTCCCGCGACGCATCTGCTCACCACCCATGACTTCACCTACCGCTTCAACGCAGCCGGCGTCTCCGCCATCGTCTGCACCGCCGAAGGCTGGACCATCAAAAGTGTCATCGAGGCCGAGACCGAATCGCCCACCCTGAAGCATAAGATGCTCGTCCACGGGCACGACGACCGCTTTCTCGACTTCGACAGTCTCATAGACGCCGCATCGCCGGTATTCGAGCGTCCGACGGGCGAGCAGGCTGTGACCGTCGACGACCCGATGCTTTTATACTTTACGTCCGGCACGACCGGCTTACCGAAGATGGTGTGGCACCGCTTCGACTATCCGCTCGCGCACATCGTCACCGCCGCGCACTGGCATTGCGTCGAGCGCGGGAAACTCCACTTCACAGTCGCGGAGACCGGCTGGGGCAAGGCTGTTTGGGGCAAGCTCTATGGCCAGTGGTTTTGCGAGGCACCGGTGTTCGTCTACGATTTCGAGCGCTTCCATGCCACCGACGTCCTGGAACGAATCGTACGCTACAACATCTCGACCTTCTGCGCGCCGCCGACAATTTACCGCTTCTTCCTCGCCGAGGATCTGACGCAATATGACCTGTCGGGCGTCCTTCACGCGACGACTGCCGGTGAGGCGCTCAATCCGGAGGTCTACAATGAGCTGACCCGACGCACCGGACTTCAGATCCACGAGGGCTTCGGTCAGACCGAGACGACCCTCACCGCCTGCACGCTTCGGGGCATGGTTCCGAAGCCCGGGTCGATGGGACAGGCGTCTCCGGCGTACGGCACGGACATAGTCGACGGCGAAGGGAAATCGTGCAAGCCTGGCGAGGTCGGTGAGATCGTGCTGCACATCGAGCACGACAAGCCCGTCGGACTGTTCGGCGGCTACTACAAAGACCCGGAGATGACCGCGCATGTCTGCCGTGAGGGACTCTACCACACCGGCGATATGGCGTGGCGCGATGAGGATAATTTTATCTGGTATGTCGGCCGCATCGACGACCTGATCAAAAGCTCCGGCTACCGCATCGGACCGTTTGAGGTTGAGAGCGTGCTGATGGAGCATCCGGCGGTGCTGGAGTGCGGCGTGACCGGCGCGCCCGACCCGGTGCGCGGACAGGTCGTCAAGGCGACGATCAAGCTCAACCGCGGCTATGAGGGCACCCCCGAGCTGACCAAAGAGCTGCAGAACTACGTCAAGACCCACACCGCGTCGTACAAGTACCCGCGTATCGTGGAGTACGTTGATGAGCTGCCCAAGACCATTTCCGGCAAGATCCGCCGCTCCGAGCTGCGGAAATAACGCAATACCGTCCCGCAAAGACAAAGTCCGAAAACCCCCTTATTGTTAAAAAGGGGGTTTTCGATATATGAGAGGATGCCTGTGTATGGCAATCTGGGAGATATTCATCCTCGCGGTCGGGCTGTCGATGGACGCGTTCGCGGTGAGCATCTGTAAGGGACTGTCGCTCAAGAGGATGAATTGGAAGGGCGCGCTGCTGTGCGGGCTTTGGTTCGGCGGTTTCCAGGCGCTCATGCCCACCATCGGATACTTTGTCGGTACCCGCTGCTATGCCTATATCGAACGCTTCGATCACTGGATCGCCTTTGGGCTGTTGGTGCTCATCGGTGCGAATATGCTGCGCGAGGCGTTCGGCGAGAATGAAGAGGTTGACGCGTCGTTCGGCGTCAAGAGCATGGCGGTGCTCGCCGTCGCGACGTCCATCGACGCGCTCGCCGTCGGAATTTCGCTCGCCTGCCTGCAGGTCAGCATCCTGACCGCCGCCGTGCTCATCGGCGTCACGACGTTCGCGTTCTCCTTAGCCGGCGTTAAAATCGGCAATCTGTTCGGCGCGCGGTTCCGGAAGAAAGCTGTCATCGCCGGCGGCGTCATACTCATCGCCATCGGACTGAAGATTCTCATCGAGCACCTGTTCTTCTGAAATCCTTCCGCATGCGCCGCAGGACATGTGCATATACTGCGGTCAATCCCAAAGGGAGTTGCGTGTATGGTCGTGTTCACTGCAAACTGCCCGCCGGCAAGTCAGGGATCCCCGCAAACCTGCTCATATATAATAAGAACCGGCTCATCGGCGGGGGATGTCTGCTCTCCGAAAGCCGAAAGTTCATGCACGGTCTTGCGAAAGGCATATAAGGAGAATTACCATGACCACACTGCCGATTTTACCGGACGCCCCAAAGGAAAATGCCGAAGTCTGTCTGCTCACCGATATCCAGCGCACGTTCGCTGAGGATGAGACCGCGCGCAGACAGACCGCCGGAGAGATGTCCTCTCAGTGGTACAGCCTGCGTTCGGTGGGCAAAGACGACTCCGTCCCCGCGCCCGTCGTGTTCTCATGGCATGAACGGCTTACCGACGGCGTGCTGCATATTGCCCGCCGCGAGGATTTTTCCGACGCCGTAACTGTCCGCATACACGGGACGGAGCACGCCGTGTACAACCTGCGCATCGGAACACGGTACTTTTGGCGCGTGACCGACGGCGTGAGAACCTCGCGGACGCGGACATTCACTACCGCGGACACGCCCCCGCGCTGGCTTTATATCGACGGCAATACCAACGCCCGCGATATCGGCGGATGGCGTACCCTGGACGGATGCCGTGTGCGGCAGGATCTGATTTTCCGCACCAGCGAGTTCGATACGCACCTGACCCTCACCCCACGCGGCATCAAAACCCTCACGGAGGAGCTTGGGGTGCGCACCGACCTTGACCTGCGCGGCGAAGTTGTGGGGCTGCGCAATGCGTCCGTGCTGTCCCCGTACGGTGTGGAATGGGTGCTGCTGCCCATCACGCCGTACACCGGCATCTTCGACCCTGAGTACCGGGACAATCTTGCTGCGTGCTTCCGGGTACTCGCGGATGTCTCACGCTATCCGATCTGTTTCCACTGCTGGGGCGGTGCCGACCGCGGCGGAACAGTGGCACTGCTGCTCAACGGGCTGCTCGGCGTGAGTGAGGACGATCTGATCCTCGACTATGAGCTGACAACACTGTCGGCATGGGGCACGCGGACGCGCAACAACCTGCCGTTCGCCGAGATGTTCACGGCGCTGAAAGGCTGTCCCGGGAAGACGTTCGCGGAGAAATGCGCGGCGTTCCTCGGGACACTTGGAGTCACACATGAAACCATTGCGGCACTGCGGGAGAATCTGACGGAGGACGTATGATGAGACTGGACAAGCTGCTGTGCGACCTGGGCGAGGGTACGCGCAAAGAGGTCACACTGCGTATCCGGCGCGGCGCGGTGACGGTCGACGGCGTCACGGTCACACGGCCCGAGACGAAGGTCGACCCGGAGACCGCCGTACTCACGCTCGACGGACTGCCGGTTGTGTACAGCAAGTACGTGTATATCATGATGAACAAGGCGGCGGGAGAGATCTGCGCGACACGTGACCCGAAGCTGCCGACGGTGGTATCGAGACTGCCGGAGAAGCTGCGGCGGCGCGGGCTGTTCCCCGCCGGACGGCTCGACCGCAACGCGGAAGGTTTGCTGCTGCTGACCAACGACGGTGACGCCGCGCATATGCTGCTGTCCCCGGCACGGCATGTCGAAAAGACCTACTTCGTGCGCTATGACGGGACACTCGCACCTGACGCCGAAACACGCTTCCGGAATGGAATCGCGATCCCGGCGGACGACGGCGACCCCGCGTGCGTCTGCATGCCTGCGGAACTGATACGCGCAGGGGAGCATGAGGCGCGCGTGAAAGTCACTGAGGGACGCTATCACCAGGTCAAACGCATGATCGCGGCGGTCGGCGGGCATGTAACATATCTCAGGCGGGAAACCTTTGGTCCCCTCACACTTGACGCAGATCTGCGCCCCGGAGCGTATCGGGAGCTTTTACGGGAAGAAATTACGCAAATTGAGGAAATCAAGCGGAAAACGCGGCGTCAGACATAGGATAAGACAGAAAGTAAATTGTGTAATTATGATAACCGTAATATTGCATTTGGACACTGTTAGCAGATTGAATAAAACATTTTGATAACGTTTGTTAAATAAACCACTTTACGTTTCAGTTTTTTCCTGTTATAATAAGAATACAAACTCTTATGATGGAGGTTTAAAATGTCTAACGTAACACTGAAAGGGATCTACAAGAGATTCCCCGGCGGCGTCACTGCGGTTTCCGATTTCAACCTGGAAATCGAGGATAAGGAGTTTATCATCCTCGTCGGCCCGTCTGGCTGCGGAAAAACCACCACCCTGCGTATGATTGCCGGTCTGGAAGAAATCTCCGAAGGCGAACTTTACATCGATAACAAGCTCGTCAACGACGTAGCCCCGAAGGATCGCGATATCGCGATGGTCTTCCAGAACTACGCTCTGTATCCCCATATGACCGTGTTCGAGAACATGGCCTTCGGTCTGAAGCTGCGCAAGACTCCGAAGCCTGAAATCAAGAAGCGCGTCGACGAAGCCGCCCAGATTCTCGACATCTCCCACCTGCTCGACCGTAAGCCGAAGGCTCTGTCCGGCGGTCAGCGTCAGCGTGTCGCTCTCGGCCGTGCCATCGTCCGTGACCCGAAGGTCTTCCTCCTCGATGAGCCGCTTTCCAACCTTGACGCCAAGCTGCGCGCCCAGATGCGTACGGAGCTGTCCAAGCTGCATCAGCGCCTGGCCACCACCTTTGTCTACGTTACCCACGACCAGGTTGAGGCTATGACCATGGGCACCCGCATCGTTGTCATGAAGGACGGCTTTATCCAGCAGGTCAGCGCGCCTCAGGTTCTGTACGAACACCCCACCAACCTGTTTGTCGCGACCTTCATCGGTACCCCACAGATGAACACCATCATCGGTACCATCGTTGACAAGGATGGCCATACGTACATCAAGGTTGGTGAATTCACCATCCTGCTGCCCGATGAGAAGGGCCGTAAGCCCGAAGTCCTCGCCTACGACGGCAAGGAAGTCATCGTCGGCGTCCGCCCTGAAAACCTCCACGATGAGCCGCGCTACCTCGAAATGTACCCCGACGCCACCGTCGTCGCGCACGTCGACCTCGTTGAGATGATGGGCTCCGAGACCTACCTGTACCTCCTCGTCGAGGGTCAGAACTTCATCGCCCGCGTCGCCCCGACGTCCACTGCCCGCAACGGAGATAAGATTAAGATCGCCGTCGAGACCGGCAAGATTCATCTGTTCGATAAAGACACCGAGAAGACCATTACCAACTGACTGTAAGAGCTTGTGCAGGAGCGTCCGTTTATACGGATGTTCCTGTTTTTTGCGTTAATCAATGGCACAGGCATTTTGACATGCGCCAATCCCGCAGATACAGTCGTTTTATACGGGAAAAGACGTAAATGACACCTCTGTTCGTAAAGAAAGAAAGGTGATTGACAAAAGAGGAAGGAAATGATATAATCACTTCCTGGAAGTCGGTCCTTACGCGCAGTATGCAGCCGAGATCAATCACCCGGAGGTCAGAAAATGAAAAACAAGCCCTTCGTCCGTATCCTTGCCCTGACACTCGCCGTACTGATGTGCGCGGGTCTTGCGGCATGTACGGGCGGTCAGCCCGCCGCTACGACTGCTGCCGCCACGATCGCAGCAACCACTGCGGCAACCGCCGCAGCAACGACCGCAGCACCCTCAACCACAACCGCAGCAACTATCCCTGTCATGACCACGACTGCCACTTCCGCTACAACCGCAGCCCCCGTGCCGGATACGCCCCTCGTCATCGCGTGCGAATTCCTCTCTCAGAAGTTCTCCCCTTTCTATGCCGACTCCAGCTATGACGCCGACGTCGTTGCCATGACGCAGCTTGCGCTCATGACCACCGACCGTACCGGCGGCATTATCTATAACGGCATCGAGGGCGAAGTTCATCCGTATAACGGAACAGATTATATCTACTACGGTCCCGCCGATCTCTCCGTCTCTTACAACGAAGCGGCCGATATCACCACCTATACCGCAAAGCTGCGTGAGGATCTTGTGTTCTCCGACGGCGTGCCCGTCACAGCCGATGACCTCATCTTTACCTACTACGCCTTCCTCGATACCTCCTACGTCGGTGCCGCAACCCTTGGCTCCTACCCGATCGTCGGGCTGCAGAACTATATCTACAACAACTCGAAAGCCGAGGGCATCGAGATCAGCGATGAGGAGATTGCCGCTGCGCTCGCAGAGCCTCCCAAGGCGCTTGAGAAGCAGATGACCGACTTTGTCGAATCGATCCTGCTCTCCGAGGCCGAATGGGTCAGATCTATCTATAACGACCCCGCCTATGCCAAGTATACCGAGGCCTACCCGGTTGCCAAGGATCTGTTCTATTACCTCTACGGCACCGATAACAGCTACGATTCCTCGAAGGTGAAGAGCGAGGAGGACGTCGTTGCCAAGGTGATCGGGGAGTACGGTTATGACTATAAGACCCTCGCGCTCAACTATACGGGCGACGAAACCTACTTTGATGCCGATATAAACGCCATGGCAAGGGCGTATCTCATCGAGCTCAAGCTCGACGAGCTGGGTGGCGAGGAGGTCGCGAATATCGCCGGTATCCGGAAGCTCGATGACTACACCGTAGAGATACAGCTCGAGGGCTTCAGTGCGCCCGCCGTCTACTCCGTCTTCGGCGTACAGATCGCACCGCTGCACTACTACGGCGACCCGGCGTTGTATGACTACGAGAACAACCTGTTCGGCTTTACTCGCGGAGACCTGTCCGACGTCGCCGCGAAAACCACCCATCCTCTCGGTGCCGGCCCGTACCGCTTCATCGAGTACACCGATCAGGTCGTCTACTTCGAGGCCAATGAGCATTATTATAAGGGCGAACCGAAAACCCGCTACGTCCAGTTCATCGAGACCGCAGCCAAGGATGTCATCTCCGGCATTGCGCAGGGGACCGTCGATGCGGGAGAAATCCCCGGCAGCGCCAATGACTTCAGTGCCATCCGCGGTTATAACACCGACGGCTTACTCCAGGGCGATATCATCTCCGTCTCCAGTGTCGATTACCTCGGCTACGGCTACATCGGTCTTAATGCAGATACGATGAACGTCGGTGCAGAGCCCGCGTCCGACGCCTCCAAAAATCTGCGCCGCGCGTTCGCCACCGTTCTCGCTGCCTACCGTATCGTCTGCATCGAATCCTACTTCGGCGACGCCGCCTCCGTCATTCAATACCCCATCTCCAGTACCTCCTGGGCCGCTCCGCAGAAGTCCGACGCCGATTATCAGGAAGCCTTCTCCACAGACGTAGACGGCAATCCGCTCTATACCGACGACATGGACGAAAACGCCCGCTATGCTGCCGCGCTGGACGCCGCCGTCGGCTTCCTAAAGGCCGCCGGCTATACCTTCGACGACGCCACCGGCATATTTACCGAAGCTCCCGACGGCGCCTCCCTGACCTATGAAATTTACGTTCCCGGCGGCGGCGCGGGGGAACATCCAGGCTTTATGGCCGCCTCCAACGCCCGCGACGCTCTCGCGTCTGTTGGCATCGAGCTGAATATCATCGACCCCATCAACCCCAACGAGATGCTGGATGAGCTCTATGCCGGTACGCAGAATATGTGGTGCTCTGCCTGGGAGGCCACCATCGATCCGGATATGTATCAGGTCTATCACTCCTCCGGCATCGCCGGACGCGGCGGCTCCGACTCCAACTTTTTCCACATTGATGACCCCGTGCTCGACCAGTTGATTCTTGATGCCCGTCTCAGCAGTGACCAGAGCTACCGCAAGAGCGTCTATCGCGATGCTCTTGGAATCATCGCCGACTGGGCCGTTGAAATCCCGATGTACCAGCGCCAAAACATCATCGCCTTCAGCTCCATCCGCGTCAATATGGACACAGTCACACCCGACATCACCACCTACTGGAAGTGGATGCAGGATATCGAGCTGCTTGAAATGAACTGACTGCCGGAATGATACGAGTACACTGCGGAAGGGGATGACTTTCCCCTTCCGCTTTTTATTGCGCGGATTTTTATACACTGATGCGCTGCATCCCGACGTCGTATATCGTAAATCTCGCTCGTGAACGTGTGAGTCTGCCCGGTGCCGGGAGCCGGTGCGGCTTCCGGGATGCCTTCATGCTGCGTTTGAGCGCAAACGGGACGGCCTACTTTTTTATCCGCGAGGATGCAGATTGTTGGTTTGTCAATGATATGTTACACCGAGAGGCAAAAAATTAAAGAGAGTCGTTTTAGGAGAATTCCAGTTAAGAGGCCGCATAGGGAAGTTGTTGTATTTACGGAGATGAACAGCAAGC
>Ga0123335_1001778_pt1 | contig 34011 bp, 24 predicted proteins | sample BiotimSIPDNA_2_FD_89707 | JGI IMG/M metagenome (GOLD analysis project Ga0123335, IMG submission 89707) | Anaerobic biogas reactor microbial communites from Washington, USA - Biogas_R2 time_0 SIP DNA | ecosystem: Engineered > Bioreactor > Anaerobic > Unclassified | place: Washington, USA... | reverse complement strand
TTTTTGTGGAGGTACCAGATGAATAAGGGTACAGTAAAATGGTTTAATTCTGAGAAAGGATATGGCTTCATATCCAATGACGAAGGCGGGGACGATGTATTTGTACATTTCTCAGCTATTAACAGTGATGGCTACAAGTCTCTAAAAGAAGGACAAAAAGTTACATTTGATGTAGAACAAGATCCTAAAAACAGCAAAAAGCTTAGAGCAGCCAATGTTTGCTTAGCATAAGTAAACGAAGATCTAAAACGCTGACCTAATCATATTAATATATAAGTAATAGAGTAAGCATGTGTTTTGAAGAACGGTTATCCGTTCTTTTTTTTGTCTTACAGGTATAATATGCTTTGTATAGTATACTTTCTATAGTATACTTTCTATATAACGAGGGAAAAGGAAACTGATATGTTTAGAAACAAAAGTATAGAGGAATTCATTGAAGTATTGTCATCAAAAGAACCTGTACCAGGCGGAGGCGGTGCTAGCGCATTAGCCGGTACAATGGGGACAGCTCTGGCAAGAATGGTAGGAAATCTTACTTTGGGGAAAAAGAAATATATAGATGTTCAGGAGGATATTTCTGTCTTGCAGCAAAAAACCTTGATCCTAACAGGCGAATTAATGGATCTAATAGACAAAGATGCGGAAGTCTTCCTGCCGTTATCAAAAGCATATTCATTGCCAGGTGCTACATTAGAGGAAAGAGAATACAAGGATAGGGTAATGGAAGAAGCTTTGAATATTGCATGTTCGGTTCCTGTCATGATAATGGAAAAATCATACCAGATGCTTTTGCTATTGGGAGAGTATGCTGATAAAGGGTCAAAAATTGCAATATCTGATGTGGCAGTATCATCAGTGATGTTACGCGCTGCTATTACAGGAGCTTCTGTAAATGTATATATAAACACTAAAATTATGAAAGATCGTAATAAAGCAGAGGAATTAAACAGTCATTGTGATGACTTGATGCAAAAAGGCATTGATTTAGCTGATGAAATATTTGAAAGGATAGAGAAGAAACTTAGGTGATAATATGGATATTCTATATGGGAATGATGTAGTAAAAGCAATGTCAGAACAGATAAAGAGAGAGCTTGACAACTTGTCTGGATATATACCTCATCTTGCAATTGTGAGAGTAGGGGAACGGCCGGATGATTTGGCTTATGAAAGAGGAGCAGTCAAGAGATTTGAAAAACTAGGACTTCGCTGTACAGTACACAGCTTTGCTGAAGATATTGGCAACCAGGCATTCTCTTTCGCATTTGACGACATTAATAATGACAATGATGTTGATGGTATTTTACTTTTGCGGCCGCTTCCAAGGCATATAGATGAAAAAGCTATCACTGAAATAATAAATCCAATAAAGGACATAGATTGCATAAGTCCAATAAATATGGCAAAGGTATTTTCCTCAGATGAAACAGGATTCGCACCGTGCACTGCAGAAGCGGTAATGGAGATGATAGCGTATGCAGGGATAGATCTGACCGGCAAAAGAGCTACAGTGGTTGGAAGGTCAATGGTTATAGGAAAACCTGTTGCCATGATGCTTATGAAGAAGAATGCGACTGTAACTGTATGCCATACCAGGACTGTGGATATGGAAGGCGCATGTAAGAACGCTGAGGTGCTTGTAGCTGCAGCAGGCAGAGCAAGGATGATAAATCACAATTATGTATCTTCAGGAGCTTATGTTTTTGATGTCGGCATTAATGTGGACGATTCAGGCTATATGTGTGGGGATGTAGATATAGATGACATATCGGATATAGCCAGATTATGTACTCCTGTCCCCAAAGGAGTAGGTACAGTAACTACTTCAGTATTAGCAAAGCATGTTTTAAAGGCAGCAAAAATGAGAAGGGAACAGTAATGATAACTTTTGAAGATGTAAAAAGAAATGAAGAACTAAAGACATATATAACCAAAGCTGATGAATCTTTAATAGCTTTGGGGTATACAGAGCATAGTTTTGCTCATGTAATGAAAGTTGCAACAACTGCAGAATATATCCTGTCTACACTTGGGTATCCGCAGAAGGATATCGAACTTGCACAGATTGCATGTTATCTGCATGATATTGGGAACCTCATAAATAGGGAGGACCATGCGCAAAGCGGTGCAATATTAGCATTCAGGATTTTAAAGGATATGAATGCCTCACCTGATGAGATAGCTACAGTTGTGACTGCTATAGGAAATCATGACGAGAGCACTGCATTTGCAGTAAATTCTGTAGCAGCAGCACTGATACTTGCGGATAAGACCGATGTTAGAAGAACCAGGGTAAGAAATGCTGATACTTCAAATTTCGATATCCATGACAGGGTTAACTATTCTGTTAAGAAATCTACTGTCAGAATTAATGATGACAAGACAGAGATTAGCTTAAGCCTGACAATAGACCCGAAATTCTACTCTGCACTGGAATATTTTGAAATATTCCTGGGCAGGATGATATTATGCAGGAAGGCCGCTGAAAAACTTGGCTTGAAATTCAGGATGAATATTAATAACCAGCAGATACTTTAATTTGTATATGTAAATAAAGAAGCTAGCATAAGCTTTTTTTATTCTGCTCATTGATGGATCAGAATCATTTGGGTCATTTTCAATATACTTAAAATGAGAGTAATTACAGTTAGTATCTTATTGTAATGAAACTGACGCAGACAAAATAATTGAAATAGCAAGAAGAAAGAAAGAGTCTGGGAAATAGTCCAAAAATCCAGTACACATATTTATTCCTATTTCCATAGCATATTGATATAATTATATTAAAGGGGGCTTTATATGAAAAAGATTAGAGCAATAAGCAGTTTCGCAAGTTTGATAATGATAGTTATAATACTTTCATCTTGCAGTTTCACAACTGCGAATTTTTCAGATGTTGCTATTTCATCAGGAATGGATGGATTCACACCAGTGAATGTTACAAACAAATTCAATGTTTCTAGTCCGGCATTCTATGTTTCTGGAAACATTAATAATGCTCCGGATGGAACAGTAATTGCTGCTGTCTGGTACTATACTGAGGAAGATCCTGATTATCTGATTGATTCCAGCCAGTATGAAGTGGAAGATGGCGTCAATACTTTCTATTTTACACTAAGCATTCCAGATAATGGATGGCCTTTAGGTACATATGCGGTAGATCTGATGATTGATGGAGAAGTTGTCAAAACTTTATCTTTTACAGTTGAGTAAACTGCAAATGGAAGTATGGTTGTACAAATAGTGCTAGGAGACATTTATGAATAATCTTTTGCATCTTAAGTATGCGGTAGAGGTAGAGAAGACAGGCTCTATATCAAAAGCAGCTCAGAATCTGTATATGAACCAACCCCAGCTTTCAAAAGCCATACGGGAACTGGAGTCTTCTCTTGGTATCGAGATATTTGACAGAAAACCAACCGGCGTATTCCCGACAAAAAAAGGAGCGGAATTCTTAGTTTATGCTAAGAATATACTTACGCAGATTGATGCTATGCAGACTTTAAGCAAGCTCGAAATAAAGAAAGGTCAGACACTTAATGTATCTGTACCGCGTGCAAGCTATGTCTCCAATGCCTTCACCCAATTCCTACAGGAGCTGGATAAGGATTTGGGCATGGATATAGACTACAGGGAGACTCATTCTGTTAGGACTATGAAAAGTGTTTCCGAAGGAAGCAATGACATAGGGATTATCCGTTACCAGATAAAGTTTGAGGCATATTTTCTCACTGCTCTACAGAAATATGGGTTGAAATACGAGGATATTTTCGAGTTTGAATATCTGCTTCTTATGTCAGAAGAGCATCCGCTTGCCAAAAAGGAAGTTATTGACTATAAAGACCTGATAGACTATGTTGAAATTGTCCATGGTGACATATCTGTGCCTTCACTGCCAGTAATCCCATCAGCTGACCGACCGAAATCCTTTAAAAATAAGATTGCTATATATGAAAGAGCAAGCCAGCTCGAGATATTGAATAAGCTTCCATATTCATATATGTGGGTATCTCCCATGCCAAAAGATATTTTGCAAAGATACTCGTTAGTTGAAAAGAAATGCAGCGTGCCCAAAAACAGATACAAAGATATGTTCATATACAGGGAAGGTTATGTTTTTACTGAATATGATAAGCTGTTCATGGATAAAGTTAAACAATCTCTAGAAGATGTGTTTAAAGAAATATTATAGATAAGGATATATCGATATTGGAATATCGATATTCCAAAATCTATTCTTCTCAAATGCTTTGATCCGTCTTAAGATATACATGTAAGATGATTTATTGTAAAGGAGACGGAAAAATGGCAAGATTTACATTACCAAGAGACATATATCATGGAAGAGGCTCATTAGAAGCATTAAAAACTTTGGAAGGATCCAAAGCTATTGTCGTAACCGGCGGAAGCAGTATGAGACGAGCTGGCTTTTTAGAGAAGGTAGTTGAATATCTCAATGAAGCTGGGATGCAGGTCTTGCTATTTGAAGGAGTTGAGCCAGACCCTTCGGTGGAGACTGTGTTAAAAGGTGCAGAAGTAATGAGAAATTATCAGCCTGACTGGATAGTTTCAATAGGAGGAGGTTCTCCAATTGATGCTGCAAAAGCAATGTGGGCATTTTACGAATATCCAACGACGACTTTCGAACAACTCTGTATACCATTCAATTTCCCGAAACTACGTACTAAAGCTAAATTCTGCGCAATTCCTTCAACATCAGGAACGGCAACAGAAGTTACTGCATTTTCAGTTATAACAGATTATCAGAAGGGTATTAAGTATCCTCTTGCAGACTTCAACATAACTCCGGATGTGGCCATTGTTGACCCTCAGATTGCTGAGACAATGCCTAAGAAACTGACTGCATTTACAGGAATGGACGCTATGACTCATGCTGTTGAGGCTTATGTATCCACACTTAACAGTGATTACACTGATCCTCTGGCTCTTCATGCAATTAAAATGATAAGTGAATATTTAGTAGATTCATATAACGGGGACAAGACGGCTCGTGAAAAGATGCATAATGCGCAGTGCCTTGCAGGTATGGCATTTTCCAATGCATTACTTGGAATAGTCCATTCAATGGCACACAAGACAGGTGCTGCTTTCTCTGGAGGCCATATAGTCCATGGATGTGCGAATGCCATGTATCTTCCTAAGGTCATTAAGTTCAACTCGAAAGATCCGATAGCATTGGAAAGATATGCGCAAATAGCAAGTTTCATCGGGCTAAAAGGCAGAAATGATGAGAAACTTATGGAAGCCTTGATAGACCGCATCAGAGAACTGAATGTCATGCTGGATATTCCTATGTGTATAAAAAAGTATGAGAACGGTATAATAGACGAAAAAGAATTTCTCGATAAACTTGATGCTGTATCTGAACTTGCAGTAGGGGATGCATGCACCGGATCAAACCCAAGAAGCATAGACAAAGACCAGATGAAGAAACTTTTGCTGGCATGCTACTATGATTCTGAAGTGGATTTTTAAGGAGGGTGGAATGAATTACGTATCAAGGCAGACACTGGAAAGATTACCTGTTTACTTGAGATTTTTAAAATCACAGAGTAAAACCGGACCCTTGAACACTTCTGCCAAAGCCATTGCTGAAGCTTTAGGTCTGACTGAGATACAGGTAAGAAAGGATCTTGCAGCTATAAGTGATGGAGGCAAACCAAGGATAGGATATATAATCGATGATCTGGTAAGTGATTTGGAGGAATTTTTGGGATACAAAGATGTGAATGACGCGGTAATAGTCGGAGCAGGAAAACTTGGAAAAGCACTTATGTCTTACAAAGGGTTTTCTGATTACGGATTAAACATCGTTGCAGCTTTTGACACATCAGATGATGTAGCAGGTACTGAAGAAGAAGGCAAGCCGATATTCCATCTGGATAAACTGGAAGACCTTTGTAAAAGGATGAATATCCGGATCGGGATAATAACCGCACCAGCAGAAAGCGCACAGTATATAGCAGATAAGATGGTAAAAAGCGGAATATTAGCTATATGGAATTTCGCTCCTGCACACATCGAAGTACCTCAGACAGTACTGGTTAAGAATGAGAATATGGCCGCATCGCTTGCTGTATTATCAAAACATTTATCAGAACAGCTAATGAACACATAAGGAGAGATTTTATGAATATACAAAGAGAAATAATAGATGGCAATGAAAAATTATATGCCGCCCTTCTAAGGCTTAAAGCCGCACAGAAGAAATTTGCCACATATACACAGCAGCAGGTCGATGCGATATTCTTATCAGCTGCAACTGAGGCAAATAAACTTAGGATACCGCTAGCAAAAATGGCTGTAGAAGAAACAGGTATGGGAGTAGTTGAAGACAAGGTTATAAAGAACCATTATGCAGCTGAGTATATATATAACGCATATAAAGATACAAAGACATGCGGAGTTGTTGAAGAAGACAAAGCTTATGGTATTAAGAAGGTGCTGGAGCCTGTCGGAGTATTAGCAGCGGTAATACCTACCACAAATCCGACATCAACAGCAATTTTCAAGACTTTAATAGCATTAAAGACAAGAAACGGAATAATAATCAGTCCTCATCCAAGAGCAAAAGGTTGTACGATAGCAGCTGCTAAAGCAGTTCTCGAAGCAGCAGTTAAGGCAGGAGCTCCAGAAGGTATAATAGAATGGATTGATGTTCCCTCACTTGAGATGACTAATATAGTAATGAAGGAATGCGATATGATATTAGCGACTGGCGGACCAGGAATGGTAAAAGCCGCATATTCATCAGGGAAACCTGCAGTGGGAGTAGGAGCAGGAAACACTCCAGCAATAATCGATGAAAGCGCTGATATACTTTTAGCAGTAAACTCCATCATCCATTCCAAAACATTTGATAATGGAATGATATGCGCATCTGAACAGTCCGTAATAGTATCGGATAAGATATATGACAAGGTCAAGAAGGAATTTAAAGACCGTAACTGCTATTTCCTTAACAAGGAAGAAACCGAGAAAGTAAGAAAGACCATTATTATAAACGGCGGTCTTAATGCCAAGATTGTGGGGCAGAGCGCATTTAAGATAGCACAGCTTTCAAATGTCAAGGTACCAGAAAGTACGAAGATTTTAATCGGTGAAGTGACATCAGTCGATCTTTCCGAGGAATTCGCTCATGAAAAGTTATCACCTGTACTTGCAATGTATAAATCCGAGAATTTTGAAGATGCAATTTCGAAAGCAGAGCATCTTATTGCAGACGGAGGATACGGCCATACTACCTCAGTTTATCTTAATACCAGTACCGCCAAGGAAAAACTCGATGAGTTTATATCACGCATGAAAACATGCAGGATACTTATTAACACGCCATCATCTCATGGTGGAATAGGAGACTTATACAACTTCAAACTGACACCTTCATTAACATTGGGATGCGGTTCTTGGGGTGGTAATTCAGTAAGTGAGAATGTGGGAGTAAAGCATCTTGTAAATATCAAAACAGTAGCAGACAGGAGGGAAAACATGTTATGGTTCAGAACACCGCAGAAAGTATATATTAAGAAAGGATGCCTGCCTGTCGCTCTTGACGAACTTAAGAATGTAATGGGTAAGAAGAAAGCATTTATAGTAACTGACAGCTTCCTATACAGCAATGGATATACAAAACCTGTAACTGACAAGCTCGATGAGATGGGAATACAGCATACAGTGTTCTTTGATGTTGCGCCGGACCCATCGCTTGGATGCGCGAAAGAAGGAGCAAAAGCCATGAGAGCATTCAATCCTGACTGTATAATAGCATTAGGCGGCGGATCAGCAATGGATGCAGGCAAGATAATGTGGGTTATGTACGAACATCCTGAAGCAGACTTTATGGATATGGCAATGAGATTCTGTGATATACGAAAGAGGGTGTACGCATTTCCTAAAATGGGAGAGAAGGCATACTTCATAGCAATACCTACAACAGCAGGAACTGGTTCTGAAGTAACTCCGTTTGCAGTAATAACTGATGAAACGACTAATGTTAAGTATCCTCTAGCTGATTATGAGCTGATGCCTAACATGGCAATAGTAGATGCTGACCTTATGATGAATGCTCCGAAAGGACTAACAGCAGCTTCTGGAATAGATGCAGTTACACATGCTTTGGAAGCATATGCTTCTATGCTTGCAACAGACTATACCGATGCTTTGGCTCTTAAGTCACTTAAAATGGTATTTGAATACCTTCCAAAAGCATATGACAATGGTCCGAATGATCCAAAAGCAAGAGAAAAAATGGCTGATGCAGCTACTATGGCAGGTATGGCTTTTGCTAACGCGTTCTTGGGAGTATGCCATTCAATGGCCCACAAGCTTGGAGCTTTCCATCATCTTCCGCACGGAGTGGCGAATGCTCTGATGATTGAGCAGGTATTAAGATTCAATGCTTCAGAAAAACCTGTAAAAATGGGAACATTTTCTCAATATGATCATCCTCACACCTTACAAAGATATGCTGATGTAGCTGATTATCTGGGATTCAAAGGCAAGAACGACAATGAAAAGCTCGAGAACCTTATTGCAGGATTAAATGAGCTTAAGACAAAAATCGGAATCAAGAGCAGGATATCAGATTACAATATAGATGAAAAGAATTTCCTGGACAGACTCGATGAGATGACTGAGCAGGCATTCGACGACCAGTGCACAGGAGCAAATCCGAGATATCCGCTCATGAGCGAGATAAAGAAGATGTATCTTAACGCATTTTACGGCAAACAGGAGGAAGTGTGATGAAACTGGAAAAGATAATTGCAGTCAGGACTACAAAGACTGTATACCGCGACAATGACAAGACAATTAAGGTTTTTAATGAGGACTATTCCAAGGCTGATATACTAAATGAGGCATTAAATCAGGCAAGGGTAGAAGAGACTTCCTTGAATATTCCAAAGGTACTGGAAGTGACAAAGATAGATAATAAATGGGCAATAGTGTCCGAATACATTGAAGGAAAGACCCTTGCTCAGCTGATGGAAGAGGATAAGAGCAGATTTGATGAATATCTTGAAAGATTTGTTGATATACAGATGGAAATGCATTCAAAGCAGGTGCCTCTTTTAAACAAGCTTAAGGACAAAATGAACCGCAAGATATCCGAATCATCTTTGGATGCTACAACAAGGTATGATCTGCATACCAGGCTGGAAGCGATGCCAAAAGGCACAAAACTGTGTCATGGCGATTTTAATCCAAGCAATATAATCATAACTAAAAATGATGTGCCATATATTATTGACTGGTCACATGCTACAATGGGAAATGCATCTGCTGACGTTGCGAGAACATATTTATTATTCTGGCTTAGCGGCGATATTGACGGAGCAGAGAAATATCTTAATCTGTTCTGTAAGAAGTCTGATACAGCCAAGCAGTATGTTCAGAAATGGATACCGATAGTTGCAGCTTCCCAGTCAGTTAAAGGAAAGCCTGAGGAACGTGAATTCTTACTGCACTGGGTCAATGTAGTGGATTATCAGTGATAATTAATAAACGAGGAGAAAAAGTATGAAAATAACAGTATGTATAGGAAGCTCATGCCATTTAAAGGGATCAAGACAGGTAGTTGAAACACTGCAGTACCTTATAGCTCAGAATAATCTGAAGGATAAGGTCGACCTTAGCGGGACATTCTGTATGAATAACTGCCAGAACGGAGTATGTTGTACAGCAGATGGTAAGACATTCTCTCTTACCCCGGAAACAACAAAGTCTTTCTTCGAGACTGAGGTACTGGCAAAATTGAAGTAAGAAATAGATAAAGAGGTGATATGATGACGGAATTTTTAAGATTTAAGCAATCAAACTGCAAGAACTGCTACAAGTGCATAAGGCACTGTCCTGTAAAATCCATAAGGTTTTCTGGAAATCAGGCCCATATAATCGGGGATGAGTGCATTCTTTGCGGACAGTGTTTCGTCGTCTGCCCTCAGAATGCCAAAGAGATAGTGGATAATACGGAAAAGGCCAAAGTCCTTTTAGCTTCAGGTCATAAGGTAATTGCCAGTATAGCTCCTTCATTTATAGCTAACTATAATGGTATAGGAATCAAAGCTCTGGAAAAAGGATTGAAAAAGCTGGGTTTTTATGCCGCTGAAGAAACCGCGATAGGCGCAACACTGGTTAAGGATAAATATGATGAAATGCTAAAACAAGGCGACAGGGACATAATAATCACGTCCTGCTGCCATAGCGTGAATCTTCTAATCCAGAAGCATCATCCAAAGGTGCTCCCATATCTTGCAGATGTCTTAAGCCCGATGCAGGCACACAGTCTGGATATAAAAAGAAGATATCCGGATGCGAAAACAGTATTTATAGGGCCTTGTCTTGCAAAAATGGATGAAGCAGACAGATATGTCGGAATAACTGACTGTGTACTGACATTTGATGATCTTACAAAATGGCTGGAGAAGGAAAAAATCGAGCTTGAAAAGGTTATTGATGAAAACCAAAACAGCAAAACACGTCTTTTCCCGACTACAGGCGGCATATTGAAATCGATGCTTTGCGAGCAGGATAATTATACATATATCGCAATAGACGGAATTGAGAACTGTAAAGCTGCGCTAAAGGATATTGAAGAAGGCGGACTGCATAAGTGTTTTATAGAGATGTCTGCCTGCACAGGCTCCTGTATAGGAGGTCCTGTCATGGAGAAGCACCATGCGATGCCAATAAAGGGTTACAAGGAAGTAACGAAATATGCAGGCAGGAAAGATTACATTGTCGAGCAGCTTTCAGAAGATGAAATGAAGAAGAACCATATGCCTATAGTTGTCAGACAGGAAAACCCTTCAGAAAACGAGATAGTTAATATTCTTGCTCAGATGGGGAAATTCAAACCAGAAGACGAACTTAACTGCGGATCCTGCGGATATAACTCCTGCAGGGAGAAAGCCGTTGCAGTATTCCAGGGTAAAGCAGACTATTCCATGTGCCTGCCTTTCTTACAGGCAAGGACACAGAGCTTTTCAGATACAGTATTAGGTAATACTCCAAATGGCATATTTGTCCTAAATGAAAGTCTTGAAGTACAGCAGATTAACAAGTCAGCACTATCAATGATGAATATCCGCAGTATGTCAGATGTTTTGGGAGAACCTGTTGTCCGGATTCTGGATCCAAAAGACTTTATGAATGTAAGGAATTCAGGTAATGCCATAAGAGATAAAAAGATGTATCTTGCAGAGTATGAGAAATATGTCGAGATGACCATAATATATGACAGGGAATATAAAATAATTCTCTGTATTATGAGAGATGTTACTGAAGAATACAGGATAAAGGAAAAGAAGGAAGCTGTAAACAAAAAAACTGTCGAGACAGCTGACAAGGTTGTCGACAAACAGATGAGGGTCGTTCAGGAGATAGCATCGCTTCTTGGCGAGACTGTTGCAGAAACCAAAATTGCGCTTACCAAACTTAAGGAGACGATATCGGATGAATAATCTTTGTGCGGATATAGGGTATAACAGCCTGAATAAATACAAAGAGCAGTTATGCGGCGACCATATCGAGTGCATTAATCAGGAAGACGGATCTTCAGTGATAGTGCTTGCAGACGGTTTGGGAAGCGGCGTGAAAGCAAATATACTATCCACGCTGACCTCAAAGATAATCTCGACCATGATGGCTGAAGGATGTGATATCGATGACTGTGTTTCCACAATTGCAGCAACTCTTCCTGTATGTTCAGTAAGGGGGATTGCTTATTCGACTTTTACAATTATCCGCCTGGTTAACAACCAGTATGCAGAGATAATACAGTATGATAATCCGCATGTAATACTCTTAAGGAATGGAAATAATGTGGAATTTCCGAAAACAGTATTAAATATTGATAAGAAGGAAATATATTACTCAAAGATATCATTACAGGAGAATGACATTTTCGTAGCAATGAGTGATGGAGCTATACATGCCGGAGTAGGTACGAGTCTGAACTTCGGATGGTTAAGGACTGACATAATAAAGTTTATGGAAAATCTGTATCATGTAGGTTTCACTGCCAAAACACTTACTACAATACTGCTTGATGAATGTTACTCGTTATACGGGGGCCAGCCTGGAGATGATACAAGCGTATGCACTATCCGTATCCGCAAGAGGGAACCTATGAACTTAGTTATTGGCCCGCCTTCTAACAGAGCAGACTGCTCAAAAATGATGTCATTGTTCTTCTCCAAAGAAGGTAAGCATATTGTATGCGGAGGAACTACTTCAAAAATAGCTGCTGATTATCTGGATAAGCCTTTGATACCTAATCTTAATTATGTTGATCCGGAAATACCTCCCACTGCAAATATTGAAGGAGTAGATCTGGTAACAGAAGGAGTTATAACCATAAACAAGGTTCTTGCATATGCGGAAGATTATCTTAAGGATAATGAATCATACAGGGTATGGAGTTATAAAAAGGACGGAGCTTCTCAGATAGCAAGGCTTCTTTTCGAAGAAGCGACAGATATTAATTTTTATGTGGGAAAAGCTGTAAACCCTGCTCATCAGAATCCGGACCTTCCCATTCATTTCAATATAAAGATGCAGCTCATATCAGAGCTTGCAGAATGTCTTAAGAAGATGGGTAAGAGTATAAAAGTCAGTTATTTCTAAAAAAGGAGGACACCATGAGGAAGTTTGATACTAAGGTTCAGTTATTGAAATACAAGGTTCTCATGCAGGTAGCGAAGCACTCGTGGGATGACACCCTTTTAGAATCAGTAATGGACATACCTAAGGAAATTGTCCCTGGAAAAGAAGCAACGATGAGATGCTGCGTGTATAAAGAGAGAGCAATACTCTCAGAGCGTGTCAAACTTGCCATGGGAGGTGACAAAAGCAATCCTAATGTTATTGAAGTCATAGATATAGCATGTGATGAATGTCCTGTAGGAGGATATGAAGTATCCGGAGCATGCAGAGGATGTATTGCTCACAGATGCGAGGAAGTATGCAGATTCAATGCGATAACATTTGACAGTAAGCAGAAAGCGCATATAGATAAGAGTAAATGCATTGAATGTGGAATGTGTGCGAAAGTATGCCCATACAATGCGATACTTAATAACAAAAGGCCCTGTGAGAATGCCTGCAAAGTCAAAGCTATATCCATGAATGAAAACAGGGCTGCAAAAATAGATAATGAAAAATGCAATGCCTGCGGAGCATGCGTGTACCAGTGCCCGTTTGGAGCCATAACTGACAAATCGTTTATTCTTAATGTTATAGATATTTTAAAGAAAAGCAGGAATAATGAGCAATACAAAGTATATGCAGTAGTAGCCCCATCAATATCCAGCCAGTTCTCATATGCGAAACTTGGACAAGTAATATCCGGAATCAAAAAACTGGGTTTTTATACAGTAGTTGAAGCAGCTTTAGGTGCGGATATGGTTGCAAATGAAGAAGCGAAAGAACTGTATGAAAAGGGTTTTCTGACAAGTTCTTGCTGCCCAGCATTTGTTTCGTATGTAGAGCATAGTTTTCCTGAATTGAAGCAGCATATATCTCATAATCTTTCTCCTATGGCGACTATAGCAAAGTATATAAAAGATAACGAAAAAGGAGCAAAGGTAGTATTTATAGGACCATGTACTGCAAAAAAACAGGAATTTCAAAAAAAGGAAGTCTCTAAGTATATTGACAGCGTATTAACATTTGAAGAACTTCAGTCACTCATAGACAGTAAGGATATAGATATAACATCACTGCCTGAGGATGTGCTGGACAATGCTTCATACTTTGGAAGGATATTCGCACGTTCAGGAGGGCTTTCAGATGCTGTCAGACAAGCGATAAAGGAAAACAATTTTGATGAAAGCAGATTCAATCCGATATCCTGTGACGGGATAGAGGAATGCAGGGCTGCTCTTATAAAAGCTGACAGGAATATGCTGGCTAATAATTTTATTGAAGGCATGGCATGTGTGGGAGGCTGTATAGGAGGAGCAGGGTGTCTTACTCATGGAGCCAAAGACAAGAGCGAAGTGGACAGATACGGAATGCAGGCTTACGAAAAGACTATATCAGATGCCATAAGCATGATTAAACCATAGACACATAATATTTACCCCAGCGAGACCCGCTTATTATGCTTCAACCATAATGGCGGGTTTTTGCTAAGGTAAACATATTATCTAGTTATAACGTTAATCAACCTTCCTAAGTTTTAAGGTGTTTAGGTAATGAGGCTATAATGATTCTTCTATCAGTCTTATCAAATGTATAGTAAATCCGTGTAGCACTTCCTTCTAAATAAATATGAGAATCTATTTCGCCTTTCACTTTGAGTCCATTTAAGCGGTAATAATTAAACTCATAATCTGTTTTATTACCGGCAGCAGGCGGGGCAGCATTTTTAATCCTAAATTTGCAATTATATATCCGTGAACCTCTGTCATTTATTTCCTGTTCAGTTAATCTGCCAGTTAAATACTCATAATGGTCCAAAGCTAAAAATTCGAGTGCATTGCATATGCTGTCAAAGTCATAATTTAAATCAGTATTTGCAATCTCTTTCTTTGCGCGATCGCACATTATGAGTGTGTCACTGAAATTATCTTCAACCCATTTTGGGATATCCTCAAATTTTTTTGGCCTTTTTTTTAGTCTTTCGATTATTGCATCTTTTTCTTCCATCACATTTTTTTGCTTTTCTTCGCATGCTTTACATTTCGACTTTTCTTTTGATAATTCCTCATTCAGTCTTTTTACTTCTTCCTTCCACTGTTTTTTTATAGAATATTTTTTTGCCTGCTCTTCAATAAGATTTGCTTCATAGTTCTTTTTCTGGGAATTGTATTTATCTTTCCACTGGTCAATTTCCCTAAGCAGATCCTCATTATTTTTATTAAATTCATCGGTATTCTGATCTGATAAGTTTTCCAGATCAGTAACAAATTTCACACTTTGAAAATTTACATTTTTGCGTTCATAATACTTGCGTATGCGTCTGTATATAGTCTGTTTAACAGGATCGTCAGCACAATACTGCTCTATGCTGAATGAATGCAAACACGAATTTTCATATTTCTTCGCATCAATAATGAACAGATCTGTATCATCTGTAATAAAAGATGTTTTTTCAGTGGCGAAAACTGATGCGACATCCTTTAGGAAAATATCCCGCTTGTTATAAGGAATGTAAAAGAAAAAAGCATATGCTCTGTTTTTTCTAGCCATTTCTTTGAATGCTTCAGTATAGTCAGTGATTACTGTCTCACTTGTTTCTTCTGTTTCTTCTTTCTTCTCTTTTTCCAGTTCTATTTTCTCAGCTGGTTTATCTGTGTAGACAACAGCAAGGGCTTCTCTTGTGTTATTTTTCAACCATTTGATAAGGGTTTGGTATGAGTTCATGTTCGATATTTCATAAGGCTTATCCGATATAGGCCAGTAGTCATTACATAATTTAATGTTCTTGTCCTGTATGAATTCACTTAAGAAGGCTTGTCTGAAAGCATCGCATTCCTCTTTTGTTCCAGCCGGTTCATGTACATAGGTTCTTGTAGCTATCGCTACATAATTCGAGTGTCTTCTTAAACCAATATCTGTTTCAAAATATCTTCCTGATACTGACTTTCTTGCCAATTCAGGTTTGTCAGGCATTGGACCAAGGTCGGGTTCACGCATATTCATTGCCCAGGATTTTTGGTCCTTGGATATAATAACTTCGAGCTGGTATCCTAAGTTGTACCTGAATGATTTAAGTTCATCAAGTTTTACTTTTGCAAAATCATCAGGCTTCGGAATGTCTTTAAGAGAATTAGGCAGTATAACTTCATCAGGGTTGTCTCTACCTATATGCTTGTTTTTTATCCAATTAAGAACATATAGTATTTCTTTTATAAACAGCTGCTCGACAGAGATATTATATGCAGGTTCAGATTTTGCATAAAACTGATATGATGTATACCTTATGCTTTTTACTAATGGTATTGTCCAACTGATTTCATTCTGTTCTTTCATTAGTTCCTCCCATAAATATTGATAATATGCAGGATTTATATGCGGTTTTCTTGATGTATTAATAATACACTAAATAACTGTGCTTGAGAACCTTTCTGTATATAAGTATGAAGAGTGAATTAAAAGAAATTTAATACAAATAAATCTGTATATGTGATACTATACTCCTGAGGTGATTGCTATGAGAATTGCTCCTTTAAGGATTTTTAGGATATTGAAAGACATTTTCGAGAATTTCAGATGGCCAAGCTTATCGTTCGATTTAAGTATACCTTTTTTGCTCATATTCGCTTATCTTGCTGTAACTGTTCTTTCTGTCTTGTTTGGTGTGTATATGCATAAGAAGACAAAGAATAAGATATGGCTTTTCCTGTCAGGAGTTCCAAGTGTTCTATTTATAATCCTATTCATTTTAAGCAGGATAATATTTTTCAGGTCGTAATGTGCTTTTGTCACAGAGAGATTTATTTTTTAGATATACTATTTATGCATACTATTAGAGGTGTGTCATGAAAAAGAGTATAACTGTAATAACAATATTGATTTTGACTATAATACTTGCAGGCTGTGCAAGCACTCAAGGAGAAAATGTGAAAAATACTTATGAGAATATCTCAGCCAAAGAAGCTAAAGAGATAATGGATGAAAAGAACGGATATATCATACTTGATGTAAGGACAGAGGCGGAATATGACCAAGGGCATATACCTAATGCAGTTCTTTTACCCAATGAAACTATCGGAACTGAAGAGATAGATATCTTGCCTGATAAAGACCAGCTTATTTTGGTTTATTGCAGATCTGGCAACCGAAGCAAACAGGCAGCAGCAAAATTAGTTAATTTGGGATACACGAATGTTTATGAGTTCGGCGGTATAATCGACTGGCCTTATGATATAGTGGCAGATTAAAACAACTATTTACAAGAATATGTTAAGATAATAAACTTTTCAATGTTTATTGACATGACCTTTGTATTTTGATACATTTATTTCGTAATATTGTATTTGTTAAAACTAAAGATAAAAGCAGGGGTAAAGCATCGAGCTATGTAAGTATTTACACGACTTTAGCTGTTGCACTAATTATAAAAATATATATCCAGGGGGGCAGAAGATGTATTGTACTAATTGCGGTAAGCCAAATGAAGACAATTCAAAGTTTTGTGTTCATTGCGGAACAAATCTTTCAGGAAAACAAGCGGATAATCAGCAGAACAAGGAGTTCACGGCTCCAAGACCTTTCCAGCCATACAGCTCGATAGATCCGAATCAGGGTATTGTAAACAAGACAGCTTTCAAAGGGAAACAGGTAAGTTTCGGCACATCCGGTTCAGTATCATTCAATAATAACAATAAAAACGGTAAAAAAGGCGTGAAAGTAGTAATTGCATTAATTGTAATTGCTGTTTTGGCTGTAATAGGTATTATTGTTTTTTCTGGTGGAGGGAAGAATAAGCTGAAATTAGGAACTACGCAGACTTTAATGTCCTTTACAGTTCCTTCATCGGGTACAAATATTAACATTACTGACGCTCAATCTCCTATGAATGGAATGAATATATCTGTTCCGGCGGGTGCATATGCTTCAAATGTTGACTTTAATATTGAAGTAACCGAAATAAATTCCCATAACTTAGGCACACAATTTGACCCTGTTACACCGCTCATCTCAGTAAATAACAGTGAAACAATTGCTAGATTGCCCTTGAGAATAACTATTCCTATAAAAATAAGTTCGGATTATTTTGCAATGGCTTTTTATTATGACAGGAGTACCGGAAAATTTGAAGCTATCCCATTTGAGAGCATGAGCAGTTCTCATATAACAATACTTACTACACATTTTTCTGAAATAGTGGTTTCGAGAATAAGCAAAGAGGATTTAAATAAACTTAGTAAAAGCATAGATTCGGGATTTGCTCCTGGTAAAGATGACTGGCCTTTTGTTAATTATGGTTCAGCTTTAGCACCTGGAGGACACTGCGCCGGGCAATCTCTGACCATGGCATGGTATTATTTTGAACAGTATGTCAATAACAAGCAGGATAGGCTTAATGACAGATTTGATAATAATGGCGGCACTCTTACTGAATCCTTCTGGCAGGATGATTCATATGGATATCGGTTCGCTTCAATAATACAAGACCAGATTACATGGAATTCCTGGGAATTCCAGCAGTATCTTCAACAGGCTCAACAGGAGCACCAGCTTACATATGATGCATTCGCGTATGCAATGCTAATAACAGGTGAACCGCAATTTATGGGTATTTATAGCCGTGATCAGTATGGAAATAGAACCGGAGGACATGCCTTATTAGCATACAAGCTGGAAAATGGGAAGATATATGTTGCAGATCCCAACTATCCAGGTCAAGAGAACAGAACAGTTATAATTCAAAATAACCAGTTCCAACCTTATTCGTCTGGTTCAAATGCCAATGACATAATGTCATATGGTGCGACACTTTACAGTGACATAATGTTTGTCGGTAAATCCGCACTGATTGACTTTAATACTATATCATCGTACTATTCGAAAATTTTAGACAAAACAATAGGGAAAGAAGAAATACCAACATTATCCGCTAAATAGCTTTCCAACTATGACGATAATGGTACGACATGGACGGAAGTATCAGGTGAGATCAGATATAGTGATATACCGGCATTAGAAGATCAGTATAAAGGTATTATTTTAATTGCTGCAGAAACAGGTTATACTGATGCTGTTTATTCGATATATAAAGGAACAACAAAGCTTGAAGGCCCATATACTGCTGATGATGACGGATATGTATATTTTGAGTATCCATTAGATTCAGGAATAAATGATATCGGAATACAAGCTGATATTGTAATTAATAACAGTTTATATTATGCTGATTTCTTGAGGATAAAGGTGAATTATTCAGAATCATCTTCATCAGGTACTACACAAACGTCTTCACCTTCGCAGATAACAAACTATACTCCTGAATATATGGTAGGAACATATACATATGACAGTAACAACAAGGAAGAGGAAATGACATATATTCATGTAAACTGCTTTATTGAGATATTTGCTGATGGGACTATGAGAGACTGGGGAACATGGCAGGGTATAGGTGAATGGTCTAACCAGAGCTCCTCACATGACTATACAGAAACATGGAGTATTGTAGACAACAAGCTTGTTTCAGTAAATGATTCGGGCTTCAAACGTACCTGGGTAATAAATGGCGATTATATCAGTTATGAGGATAATTTCGGGTATAAGATTACTTACAAGAAGATTAATTAACTGAAGGCTCCTTTCAAGTTTTATCAGTGGTAAGGGGAAGCATGAGGCCTCATGCTTCTTTCCTTAGTATGACGGGCATACCAATGCTCTGAGGTGAAAGTCCTCTGGGGCGTAGTTACCGACGAACCCAAAAGCGACTTGCAAGTTTCACATCGTGAGGTGTGGGAGAGAAGAAGCAATAGCGAAACCGTAGCCCAACGGACAGAAACCTGATATTAAGGCGTATTTAGCGGATAAGTTGGCTAAGTTCAACGAAGTCCCAAAGGTAACCGTAACCTAAATGCGTAAATTGGGTGGGTAGACGGTGAAAGAACATTGGTTTATCCCGTGAGGTCTCACAGACATAATAGGAGTAGATGAATTCGAAACGAAGGTGCAGTAACAACGAACTGTGAGAAGTCAGCAGAAGCCATAGTACCGAGAAAAAACGGGAAGGGCTGAACAATTCAGAGCGTCAATTTGAAATGTATGTTCCAAACAGTAAGCCCGACAAGGAATGAGCTCGAAGCGTACCTCCGAGGGAACACCGGCACATACGGCAATCTGTTTGGAAGCGGAAAGGAGAAAAGACGGAAATATGTCAGAAATGCTTGAAAGAATACTTGATGACGAAAACATAAAAACCGCCTACAAAAGAGTTTATGCAAACAAAGGCGCAGGCGGTGTGGACGGAGTCACAACCGAGGAACTCGAAGAATATATGAGAGTGAATTGGAGAAGTATCAAGGAACAAATCCGAGAGAGAAAGTATAACCCGCAAGCGGTAAAGAGAGTAGAAATACCCAAACCAAACGGCGGCATCAGGAAACTCGGTATCCCCACGGTAATAGACAGAGTGATAGAACAAGCAATAACCCAAATCCTAACACCCATATTTGACCCGCTGTTCAGCGACAGCAGTTATGGGTTCAGACCGAACAGAAGATGTGAACAGGCAATAATTAAACTGCTTGAACACTTCAATGACGGTTATGTTTGGATAGTGGATATTGACCTTGAGAAATTCTTTGACAATGTACCGCAAGACAAGTTGATGAGTTATGTCGGCAGAGTAATACACGACGGAGATACAGAGTCCTTGATAAGGAAATATCTCAAAGCGGGTGTTATGGTAAACGGCAGATACGAAGCAACAAATTTAGGAACCCCGCAAGGCGGAAATTTATCCCCTTTACTCAGCAACATAATGCTGGACGAACTCGACAAAGAACTCGAAAACCGAGGCTTACACTTTACACGCTATGCAGATGATTGCGTAATTGTACTAAAGAGTAAAGCAGCGGCAACAAGGGTGATGTATTCCATAACCGACTGGATAGAGAGAAAGCTCGGATTGAAGGTTAATGCAACGAAAACAAAGATAACCCCACCGAACAAACTCAAATATCTCGGCTTTGGCTTTTGGAAGGACAAACAAGAATGGAAAGCAAGACCCCATGAGGACTCTGTAGAGAAGCTCAAGAGAAAACTCAAAGCACTGTGCAAAAGGAATTGGAGCATAGACCTCACAACCAGAATTAAGAAAATCAACGAGGTAACAAGAGGTTGGATAAACTACTTCAGAATTGCTTCAATGAAAAGCAAACTCCAAAACATAGACGAGCATTTGAGGACGCAATTGAGGGTGATAATCTGGAAACAGTGGAAGGTACCAAAAAAGAGGGAATGGGGACTTGCAAAACTCGGAGTTGGCAAGGATTTAGCAAGGTTAACGGCATACTGCGGAGACCGATACCAATGGGTGGTTACTAAAACCTGTGTCGTTAGAGCCATTTCGAAAGAAAAACTGACTAAGAAAGGTTTAGTCAGTTGTCTTGATTATTACGCAGAGCGTAGGCATATCTTAAATTTGAACTGAACCGCCGTGTGCCGAACGGCATGCACGGTGGTGTGAGAGGAGGGAGCAAATCTCTCCTACTCGAGTTTGGATATTGAACTGAATATCGGTTGTAAATATATATTGGGTATAATAGAATATATCTAAGAAGAGATATAGAATTTCGGAGGTTAAATATGTCAAGATATGATTTCGTAGTCATTGGAAGCGGCGGAGGACTTATGTTCATTGAAGGCGCTTTGGGGTATAACAAGAAATGTGCGATAATAGAAAATTCGAAATTCGGAGGGACCTGCCTTACAAAAGGATGTATTCCTTCAAAAATGCTTGTATATCCTGCAGATCTAATCAGAGAAGCGGAAGAAGGAGCTAAAATAGGTGTCACATTTCAGAAACCTTCAGTTGACTGGGCGGCTGTATCAAAAAGAGTCTGGGGACAGATTGATCTTAATGAAAAAGTTGAAGCCAGATTAAGTAAAATACCGGATCTGGATGTATATAAAGGGACTGCTGAATTTTCAGGACCTCATACAATGAAAATAAAGAATGCAGAAGGAGAGTATTATGCCCAGATTGAATCAGATTACTTTGTTATTGCAGCAGGAGCTCATTCCTTCGTCCCTCCGATCGAAGGACTGAAAGAAACCGGGTATCTGACATCGGAAACCTTTTTTGGAAGCAGTTATCCCAAGAAGCCATATGAAAGCCTGGCAATAATAGGAGCCGGGCCTATCGGTGCGGAATTTGCCCATATATTCGCATCTTTCGGGACCAAGGTATCATTGATTGAAATGAATCCTGGAATACTTACAACTGAAGAAGAGGAAGTTAGCGAAGTTGTAAGAAAGCAGTTTGTAAAAGATGGAATCGATGTCTTTACTGCAACAAAGACATTGAAAGTTACTATGGAAGATAACAAAAAAGTTCTTCATCTTCAAAATATGGATGATAATCGTGAATTCAAAGTAATATGTGAAGAGATAATGTTCGCATCAGGAGTACGGTCAAATGCTCCTTCCTTAAAACCGGAAAATGCAGGATTGGAAACCGATAAAAGAGGGTATGTCGTAACTAATGAATATCTTGAGACTAATTTAAGCCACATCTGGGCTATTGGAGACATAAACGGAAAATACCAGTTTCGGCATAAAGCGAACAAGGAAGCGGAAATACTGATAAATAATCTGTTTAAAGACCCTAAGAATAAGAAAGCTATGAGCTATGATGCTGTTCCCTGGGCTATATTCACACATCCGCAGGTAGCACATGTCGGTAAGACTGAGAGGGAAGTGAAGGCCACGGGATGCAAATACAAAGTTGGTATTAACAGGTATTCTGATGTTACTGCAGGACGTGCAATGGGTTACACAAGCAAATCTGAAACAAATGGTTTTGTGAAATTAATTGTAGGTGAGGATAAATCAATACTTGGAGCTCATGTTGTAGGCCCTAATGCCGCTATTCTTCTGCAGCCATATGTATATATGATGAACTGCAACAGGAAATGCGAAAAAAAGATAAGAAAAAAGAAGGTTGAAATAGAGCAGTTAAGAGCTATGTGCCCTCACCTTGGTACATATACACCTATGGATGAGTCTATGATAATACACCCTGCCATGAGCGAACTTACAGCATGGGTGACAGAAGAACTGGAGTAGATTTATCTAGTCAGAAGATTATACAGCACCTGAGCGAATTCTGCATGGGTGCTGTTTTTTGTCAGCATAAGGTTAAAGCCATCGCCTTTAATGATTCCTGTTTGTATTAGTAAGTCTATTGCTTTCTTCTGGTCTGTTTCCAGAACAAGTTCCTGTTTGTATGTATCATAAGTTTTATCATTAATAACATCAGGTAATTCATCCAGATATTCCAAAATTTCATATAACATGATAAACAGCTCAAGCCGTGTAAGCTGATGAGAAAAGTTAGTAACATGCTTCTCAACTATTTCTCTTATCTGAATATCCTTATCGCTTAACGCTTCAATACAGTAAGCTTTTAAAAGCATAGAGTGAAGCATGTCGGGTAATATTAATGAATCAGGTTTAAAGAAGGAATTGTCATCAGTTTTAATTATCCCTCTTGCTGATACAAAGCATGCAGCACATGAATACCAGTCTGTATCTGATACATCAGGTATATCTGTACTATTACATCCAATTACGAATCTGCTTAAGTGGTCAGTACGAATGATTACTGATTTGGTTTCATTATCATAGTATCCTCTGACACTCTCAAGGCTTCCATCTTCTTTTTGAAGGTATATCACAATAGAGTTCGGGTCTTCTCCATCAGAAAGCTCATAGGGTATTGTAATCAGTATATGCAAAGGAGCAAATTCAGTTATATTCCCTTTGCTGTTTGATACATTGAATTCATATACTGGCCTGTTATTGTATTCATCAAGCCTGCTTATTGATATATTGACAGTATCATTTATACTATTTGAATTTATACTGTCCATTGCAGTATTGTTAAACTGTATAGATGCAATTGGAGACTTAACCATAATATATGAATCAGACACATTCAATATAGTATCAAGTACCTGCTGTTCTATGCTTAATGTATACATTGAACAGGGGATTATTGACTTAATATTGAAGCATATTACATCTTTTTTGGTTATGAGCCCGAAGTATGCCGCACGGCTTATAGCTGAAATCATCATACCCTCAGGCACCTGACCTATGGCTTTTCCTGAAACTATATCTGCATTAACTGAAGCAGTTGTGCCTTCATCTGAATTACAGCTTATTGCTGCGATATATGGGTTATATGTATTCTGAGGTGCTGATGGTATTTCTCCGCTGGTAATAGTAACAATATCTGACGGATGGGACAGATTCATAGAGCTGTCAAAAGCACATACCCTGTACTGATACTGAGTTGTCTGCGAAACAGACTGGTCTGTGTAAACCATATTTGCTGTATCCGCTATATGAGTGAATAAAGACTGGTCTGTAAGACGTCTGTATATAGAATATCCGGCAACCTGCTGATTGTCGGTTGAAGCGTTCCAGGAAAGTGAAACATAGTATCCGTCAAGCTGGGCTTGCAGCTGTGCTGGAACAGAGGGCAGCTGTGTATCTGTCGTATCTGAAGTTCCTGTGACAGTCACTGTACCAGTCAGAGTATTGTTGTTAATGTTATAACTATATGTATATATTCCAGGGTATTTGAACTTCATCCTGTATGTGTAATAGGGCATTAACATACCAGAATCGAAACCAGAGATGTCCTGTTCGGCATTTACTGAACTCTTGACACGAATGACAGGGTTTGTATCTAGTGCTGATATCTCATTAATTGTGGCGCCATCAGGAGGATAGGATATCCATTCAACTACATCATTTACTGTTACAGTTATATTTGTCTTGTCCGCACCAGAGGCATCTTTCAGTCCTGTGGGATAAACCCTGATGCTTTGTGATACTGCTTCAGAAGGTAGCTGCTGGTATGGTATATTCTGAGTGACAAGATCAGCGATGACCACAATATCAGGGCTGACCCATCTTTGGTATGGAGAAGGACCTTCCACTACCAGCCTGTATGTTCCAGGAGGTGTGAAAAATGCGAAATATCCGGTATTATTCACTATCTGCGGATTTACCTGAGATGAGTATGCATGTGCAGGCCATTCATACCACAGAGTATTGGCTGGATCATAAACCATGCAGGTAACTCTCGCTCCAGGTACGACATTGCTAAAGCCTATTCCTGAATCAAACACGAATCCGTCAGGATCGATAAGTACGCTTCCGTAAGATGCATCTTCTTTGAGCGGGCATTTTACATATATCATTACATTATGAGCAGATTTGATGTTAAAAACATAATAATTGCCTACAACTGCTGAGTAGCTGTATTTTACATTGTCGGCTATGACATATACTTCGTCTGGATCATGGTCAGGATTCACATACAGCCATAACTGTGAGTCCCAGAATCCGTATACTCCGTTTATACTCCAATTTGATGTTGATGGTATTCCTGATAACGAATGACGGAATTTGAATGTAAAACTGTCCCCGTTAACTGCTTTTCCGTTCCAGTATGACCGTTGAGGGCACCAGCAGTGGTCTGATTCTGTCAGTGTTACGGTTTTTGACGGATTACTTTCAACTGTGTTCCACCAGGATTTTACATAGAAGGAAGTCATCCCGCCTGAACAGATATATTGGTATTTACCTGTTTCATCAGCAATTGATGTTCCTATATGCGTTTTTGTCTTGCTGTCATATATTCTTACTTCAGAACCAGGCATCGCAAAGCCGATTATATCAAAAGGTTTGGCAAGGTTGCATATCTGTCCTGTTTCGGGAGTGTATATTGTGGGAGTTGAAGGAGGAATGGAAAACTCAATAGTCCTTGTAAGCTGATGCGTTACATCAGATCCTTCGAGCCTGAAGGATATCTTTGCTTTGACTTCAAAAGTATTACTTGCGTAAACAGCGGGATCGATTTCAGAGGAATAGCTTTTTAAGTATGTCGCATATGAATGGCTTTCAGGAACGACCGGTTCATTGTTCTCTATCAGAATACCTTTATTGGATGCGGATCTCTTAATATCCAGAGAACTGCATGCATATTTTATATACAATTCAAATACATCGCTGTTCGACTCATATATCTTCATATGGTCGAATGTTTTGGTAATATCCAGTTCAGCAAGGTTTTTTGGGTTGAATGCTGTATTTTCATAATTGACAGTAAGATTGTACTGCTGTGAAACTGAACCCTCTTCAAGTATGTATGAGCCTAATGCCCAGTGATCAAGAGTAATGTGATAAAAATCAAGATATATAAGCACACTGCTGTTAGTAATATCCGGATCTGCATTCAGTGAATCTGCTGCAGATATAGTAGTATCAAAATATCCTATGCTCTCATAATACGGATCAGCCTGGATAATTGCAGTATCAAAGTCGTAAGGTGCAGGTCTGCTCGTAAGCTCGAACTCCACAAAAGCCTTTTTATTATCATCAGTCCGGGAGTTGCTGTAAGTGCCTGTTAAACCTAAAAATGCAAATACCGGGTCAGAAATTTTTACTCTATAAACTTTACCTTCAGCATCCATTTTTGTCACAGATTGTACATTTGATGATGATGCAGTCGCAATCATAGATGCAAAGCTGTCTGAAGGGTCCTGTAGTTTTATATCTATATAGAACTCATGACAGTTGCCCTGGCCAATATTCTCAATATCAATACGTACTTTCTTCTTCGCGCTTTCGCCTGAATCGTTGTCTACATACAGATACTGGCCTTCTGTGTCATTCAGATATGAATAGGTGAGCTGTATGTCCGGCCTGTAAATATTTGACTGCATCTGTTCCATGCAGTTAAGGTCATACTGGGTATGCAGGATATCGCTTTTTGCCTTAGCAGATGCATCAATATTAAACTTATAGCCTGACTCTCCATACCATTTATGCATTTCTCCGGTTACCCTTAGCTTGATGCTGCCACCAGCAGCAAGGGTATTCAATACTATATTTATCTTATGTTCAACCGCATCATAACTATGAGTCATTCCTGAAAGATCCGGAAGGTAATATGAAATGCTTTTCAATCCATCTGGCACAGTTACGGATATATTCACATCTTTTGCTTCCTTTTGCCCATGATTGGTCAGAGTCACTGAGTATTCATATGGATAATCGTCATCTGTAAAAGTATGGATATGCGCATCAGGCGCATCTATAACAAGCGCAAGATCAGGAAGCACTCCGAACCATACTGTTTTCTCGTTTTGTGAACCGTCAGCTTCTTCTTCCACATCAATTGTCTGCGATGTTATATTCAGCTTATTGGAAAGTAATGTTCCTCTTATTATTCCTGGATTAAGTGCACACACGACCTTAAAATATGAGGTCGGATCATCTGCTATATAATTAGTATAGCCTGAAGCCAAATTCCCCACATCCCATGTAACAACATCAAATCCAGATGAATCCTTGCTTACAGAATAGGTGTCAGGATAAGCCAAAACTAATGAAGTGCTTTTATCAAGTCGACAGGTAACAACAGAATCAACTGCCATGTCCGGCCCATTGTTCCCAAAAGTTATGAAGCCTGTATATTCACCCAGTTTCTCATTTTCCCTGTAGAACGCTTCTATGTAGTTATCGCAACTTAAGACCTTCTGCCCAACAGTAATAGTCTTTGACACAGTGTTATTTGTCAGTAACGGGTCAGTACCTCCTGCTAAACTTACAGATGACTGCACTGTAATAGTCCCATAAAAATCCTCTTTGGTCTGAATCTGTATACCTGTTGTCCTTTGAGATGATGTAGATATGTTTTTAAGGGAAAGAGAAGCAATATTTGCATTAACTGATGAGGTATCTGATCCAGAATCAGTAACCACTATGCTGCTTATTGCATCCAAAGGCGTAACAGTTATTTCCACATTAGCTGATGCAAGGGCTTCAGGCCCTAGATTAGCGACAATGTTATTTACATCAATCTTATCGCCACCTTTTGGATTAAGAGTCTGCTGGGTTAAAGAAACAGATAAGTCTGCAGATATAATTTTTGCAAGCTTTATAATCATTTTTTTGTAATTACTGGACTGTATGCCTTGTATATAGAAAGAGAGATAATTATCATTATGGTCAGGTTTTAATATTGTAAAATCGTAAGGGTATCTGTAAGCAGCAGTTACATACTGGTTTTTTATGCCTGGAACTGCATAAGGATCAAGAGGATCTTGTTTCTCAAGTGTGGCTACCCAAATATTATTACCTAAAAGTGAATTTTCAACATCACCGCCAGGTACTACATTGTAGTCATTTCCCATAATTCCAACAAAACTCACGGTCCCATCAGGATTTGTTTTTGCATCGAGAAATTCATTATAGGTAGATTCATTGCCTGAACCTACACATTTTATCCACATTGACTCACCGATAGGGTTTATTTTCTGGATATATAAGTCATCAGGACCTGTATTGTCAGGTTCAAATCCATTGATTTCCATTACGATGTTATAGCTTCTGTACAAATCATTGTCATATTCTGCAAAAAAGACATATCCATCTGATGTTTCCTCAATATCTCTGATATAGTCATAACCCCTGGTGCCATAACATTTATGCATCTCCCTATGTATAAGCCCATCAGAGGGGGTCGAAAATTTAGCAATATAGCCATCATGTTTAGCAACATAAGGATCCCAAGAACTGCTCCTGTAAAGCATGTTGTCTTCTCTGAATCCTGGAACTGAAGGTGAGTTTGATTTTCCTGCTGCAATGAATCCTCCATCACTTGTTTTAGAAAGGGTGAAAAACTCATCATGTTCACCTGATACAATCTGCGAAGGATCCATAACATATATCCTGTTTCCGGTATTCTTATCATATCCTTCGATAAAACAGTAATATTTGTATGAGTTAGTAGCAAACCTTCCTGCCACAAAGTAACCCAGATCTGTTTCTATTATGTCATTTACTTTATCAGTATATGATACTGTCACATCTTCAGGATGTTCTATTTTTCTGACCCATGTCATGGAATAGTCAGATAAATTTATCTTCATGATAAATCCATGGCTGCAGCTTCCGACTGCTACTAGAGCCGTTCCGGATTCCTCACCTATTATAACAAGGCTGTTATCTTCTGTAAGTATCATATCCTTAACAGTTATGGTTTTTTTGGTAAAATATCCAGCCCCTAAGTTTGATATGTATGATGATGTTCTTAAAAATTCACCTGTATCTGAATATACTTTTAACATAACTCCCTGTGCGGCTGTACCTTCATATGCAAAAACAACAGATCCATTGTTGAGGTTTACATATGCATTTTCGTCTCTGCTCCATTCAGGGTTCTGGACTGTTCCAATATACCTGTCCATCGAAGTCTGCCACACTATGCAGCCGTCAGGAAGAATATAGCTTACGGCTGCATCAGTGTGAACAGATGGTGGAAGAATTATAAGTAATAATGTTAAGATGATGATTATGGAAATAAATCTATTTGTTTGTTTTCTCATGATAAGATACCTGCCCCTTTGCAAATATTAAGTAAGTCTATACAGTATTAATATATATATTCGTATTTATCATTACTACTGACCCTGGGTATAGTTTTTTATGAAAATATACAAAAATGGGTATTTATATCATGTAAAGGATAGGATATAATGGGAGAAAGAGGAAAACGAAGGAATATTATGAAAGCAAGCGGAACAGGAAAATTACCGAAGCCTTCGTCTTCGTTAATAACCGGTATATCTACAGGCCTTTTAATCGGATGGTTTATATCAGTACCGTATTATGGGCCTATGGTATCCCAAGGTGTAATTCCGTTCAAATCAATTTTAGAAGACATAATATTTATTGTTTTCTTTCTTCTTTTAGTAAGTATGGAAAATATACGCAAGAAGCTTATTAATCTTAACAGCCAGAGAATTACTGTTTATGGGATTTTAGTATTTGTTCTCATGAGGTTTGCCGCTGATCTGAACAGCCTATTGGTATTAAGGATGCATCTGGCATTTATAACTGCAGTCTTGCTGTATATGGCATCAAAAGCGTTGTACATCTCGCGTAATTCCATATTGTCAATCGGTATTATGCTGTTTATAACCATGGGATTTTATGGGATTACTGAAATGAAACTGTTAGATGGGTATTATGCAATTGCGTCAGAATCAGTATCAGGGATAGCAGCCTTTTGCTTTTTCATATTTTCATATAACTATGTTAAAACAAACAATTCAGAAAAGAATGTCATGCATTTTGATTACAGCAAAGCTATGTCAAAATTATCATATAGATGGTGGTTCATCCTTTTAAGCTTAACTGTTCTTTTGTTTGTCTATATACAGGGCAACAGTTATATGTATCTGATACTGGATGTAAATCCTATGAAATTTGATCTTATACTCTTCGCATGCTGGATTTTATACTCCATATCCGTATTATCCCTGACCTTGTTCTTAATTAATTTCAGAGTATCATTTACCTTTAGCTTCATAATATCCTTAGCGGGATTAGCATTCACTATAGGTCTTGCTTCCTTCAATAACAATTTTTTAGTTTATGTTTCATTTGTAGTCTTTACTATTCTGTCAGCTATAGTTGATTATGTCTTTCTCGCTGTATTCCTTTCATATGGGCTAAAAACACATAAAGTAACAAGTATTGCATGGGGGCTTTTGGCATACTGTTTCATAATGGAATATGCAGCTTTTAATTCCATACTGCTTTCTGACATATTCAGAAAGTATAACTTCATATTCCTTATGGTCCCGATACTTGCATGCTTATTCATAATACCGGTAATGATATATAGAAACAAATGGAAAGTTCCTGAGGAATTAAGTATAACAGTAAGGAAAAAAGCTACATTTGAAGAGCATCTCGTATCATTGCTGACAATGAGCGAAAAGCATATATTTGAACTTATGTGCAAAGGGTTCAGCAACAGGCAGTTATCAGAACAGCTTAATATAACTGAAAGCACTGTAAAGTTTCATATAAGGAATATATTAAAGAAAGCTAACGCGAGAAACAGATATGACCTTCTATCCATGATTCATGAGTCGGACTATATAACATCAAAATAGGTATGTGATGTAATTTTCCTCAAATCCTCAGGATCAGCTTCGATCTGCATACCTCTTTTACCTGCACTGAAGCATATCCTGTCAAATAATAGTGCAGTATCATTTACGACAGTAACAAATTTCTTTTTCATTCCGACAGGGGAGCAGCCCCCATGGACATATCCGGTTAAAGGCAGTAATTCTTTTAAAGCAATCATAGCAATACTCTTTACGCCAACAGCACAAGCTGCTTTTTTTAAGTCTAATGAGCAGTTGACCGGTATCATAAACACATAATAATTCTTATCAGAACCAATAGTCACAAGAGTCTTGAAAACCATGTCTGCTTCTTTCCCTACTAAATCAGCTACTGACAGACCATCAGTCACCAAGGGGTCATAAGTATATACGGAATATTCAACACAGTTTGCTTCCAATAGCCTCATCACATTAGTTTTTTCCATATAGTGATAATACAATACTGAGACAAAAAAATAAATGATTAATCAACAAAAACCTCCTTGCATAACTAAGGAGGTTTCTGCCATTAAATGAAAGGATCACAAAATGAAAAAATAAAAAAATATTTATCAAGTGCATTATACAACAGATATTATGAAATGTTAAGTGTTTTAACAAAAAAAACCAATTTATCAATCTTATGTTATATAGCAAAACCCCTCTTCAGATTGAAGAGGGATTAAGCTATAAAAAAAGATGTGAAAGGGCAACAATAGAAAGAAAAATGAGACAAACAACAACATATATATAGCATACCCTATGTGATGTACGATAAACAGGACAGAACAGAATACTTACAAATAAAACTACCTTTATTTGAAGCACTATTTCAACAAATAGTCTTTCCACTCAGTAAAAGTAACCTCATAAGATTTTCCGAATATCTCATCAAATGAGTCACAATCCATATTAGATTGTATAACCTGATCTAGTGAATAGGTGTTTATAAGATATTTTACATAAGCTTCAGCTAAAATATAATAATTGAAAATATATAAATTATCGGAATATGTTTTTAACAAAGCATATGACATAGCATCTGCATATAAACTAAGATTAAAATCATCCAAAGGATTGATTTTCCCTCCATGTGATAAATAATAATCCAATAAATTCTGTTCAAGCATTTGTGAATTATTATATACATACATTAAAGTCTGGCCATTACAATTATTTTCATGTATTAACGACATCATAATTTGTTCCTGATAAAATGGCTCATTATTTAAAGGATTTGTCACATAAGTATAGAAGCTGGTAGCAGTGCTGGATAAGTAGCACGCAAGGCCCTCTTGAAGATACCAGAATAAGTATGTTGGCTGATAATAATCCTGGAAAAGAAAATGTACTGTTTCATGAATGTGCATGAATTCTATACCAAAGCTGCTTAATTGAACAATACCTTTTTTCATATCAGTTTGTCCGCTACCTCTAAGAAGAGACTCATCAATTTCATATATAATAGTTTCATCAGTTTTAAGCTCATCATAATATGGAGAGACACTCAGTCTCTTTTTAAGTTCAGCAACCCCCATCATGTTTTTATATAAAAACAGTTCAAGGTTATCAATTGAAGTTAATAAGAATCTTTGATTTTCCTGCATTACAATATTGTATTTGGCAAAAGGTGAGAGGATAGTGATGCTGTCATCTCTATTTATTGTAAATTTATAACCTCTGAACAATCCACTATATATTGAATTATATATATGAGTTACTCCAATTGATTTAAGCCATTCATTCTTCATTCTCTTATTTTCCATTATTTTTATTTGCGGATCAAAGGTTACAATACTGTTATAACAATACTTATCATAAATATATTTACAATATGCTATAGCAGTTTCCTTTGCAAATACAGTATTTTCTCCATTAAGCTCATATATAAATCTTGGTTCTATGAAATCAAGGGTACTTAAATTGTCTGGATTACTGTAGTATGTCTGTAATTGATTCATATCAATACTGGTGTTCATTACTGTGCCTGATATACCATATATTAGCCAAGGATCTATAATATTACTCATTGCTCTTATTATGTGACTTGTAAATTCATATGTATCAAGCATTTCAAATTTAGCTACTATTGTATTATTTATGCAATATGCCTGTTCAAAATCCATACCTGTCTTTATATCGAACTGGGTAATTATTATAGTTGGTTTTGTGATATACAGCTTCTCGCTATATGAAATAATATTACTGATTAACTCATCTATTTCATCTATTATGTAGTCAGCTCTTTCTAAATCTATACCTTCCATAACTTCAATTTCATAAAAGGCATTTTCTGTTTCACATTTATAAATATCAAAAATTCGGAGCGAAATATCATCTCTTTGATGCTTTGTTTCAAAAATATCATATAGTGGAGGTGTTATTTCTACATTTTTATTACAACCACCTAAAAGTGATAATACCAGTACTTTTATGAGCAATAATACAATTTTTCTTTCCATATCATCTGCTCCACAAGTAATAATATATGTATATAAGCATTTAATGGTCTTTAAATACTTATACTTACTTCTAAATCATTTGTAATAATTATACCACTAATATGAATAAATAAACAATTACTATTTTTTCCAATATCACTTTTATATGCATTTTAATAAGACAGTATATAACTTTTCCATTCTTCAAAACTGACCTCAAATGTTTTACCGAATATCTCTTCGAATGAGTCGCTATCCATATTGGCTTCTATAACATGATCGAGAGAATAGGTATTTACCAGATATGTGACATAAGATTCATATATTACATACATTAAGGATTTATTTACAAAAAGGTTATCTGTTTTTATTGTCGCATAAGAAATAGAATCTATAAATATGCTGTTGTCGAATTGTTCCAAAGGTCCATTTTTACCACCATGTTTTATATAGTAATCCAAAAAATGCTGTTCAAATTCTACGGAGTTTTCAAATGTACTTTTAAACGCTTGGCCATTATAGTTGTTTTTATTCATCGTATAAACGATGTTATAGTAAGGGGTATATAATTTTTTACTGACAGGATCAGTTATATAGGTATAGGAGGCAGTAACTTGATTTGATAAGTAACATGGCAGCCCTTCCATAAGACACGGTGACTGATTGCGATTTTCCTGCGTAGGATAAGGAACAAAGTAAGTATGTACTATTTCATGAATATGAGCATACTCGAGAGCTGATGAAAATAAGTATACAGTTCCCGTAAAGTTGCTCGCGGCTCCACCTTTTTTTACAGACTCGTTTATTTCAAAGACTATTTTATCTTTGTGCATGATCTGACTATAAAACTTTGATTTTTTTAATATATT
>Ga0123335_1001775_pt1 | contig 34027 bp, 26 predicted proteins | sample BiotimSIPDNA_2_FD_89707 | JGI IMG/M metagenome (GOLD analysis project Ga0123335, IMG submission 89707) | Anaerobic biogas reactor microbial communites from Washington, USA - Biogas_R2 time_0 SIP DNA | ecosystem: Engineered > Bioreactor > Anaerobic > Unclassified | place: Washington, USA... | reverse complement strand
GTCTTATCCATGTAAGTAGGCCCGATACCCCTTAATGTGGACCCGATTTTTGTCACTCCCTTGGCATTTTCTGAAGCAGCGTCAAGTATCCGGTGGGAAGGAAGTATGAGATGGGCTTTCTTTGAAACAAGTAACTTTTTTTTCAGGTCGCTCACCAAAGGGGTTAGCGTACTCACTTCCCTGCAGAAAACAACAGGGTCAATAACTACTCCATTCCCAATCACATTTATCTGGCCTTGCCTGAAAATTCCTGAAGGGATTGTATGTAAAACCTGTTTGATTTCCTGAAACTCCAGTGAATGACCTGCATTCGGTCCTCCCTGAAAACGGCTGATAATATCGTACTGGGGTGTGAGTACATCCACAACTTTACCCTTGCCTTCATCGCCCCACTGAAGACCTAAAAGAACATCAACTTTCATCTTAATTTTAACTCATTTTTTGCAGCCTGCCAAGGTACAAATTATTTCTAAATCTATTGTCTGAAATACACCTGCCCGGGTTGAATTATTTATGATGGTTATTTTTCTGATGTACCTGTTTTTTTCTGCCATAAATATAAAGAGAATGATGGGAAGGTGAATATCCGTAAAGTTCACATGCTGTGTTGATCACGTCGAGCATTCGGGGATCGCAGAATTCAACCACTTCACCAGAGTCCAGATCAATCAGATGATCGTGCTGGATGCAATGATAGGCCTTTTCAAACTGTGCAATATTCTTTCCGAACTGATGTTTCAACACAAGGTTGCAGTCAAGCAGCAACTCAATTGTATTGTATAACGTTGCCCTGCTTACCCTGTAGTTTTTGTTCTTCATATGAATGTAAAGCGACTCCACATCGAAATGTCCGTCCCGTGAGTAGATTTCATCAAGAATGGCATAGCGCTCGGGAGTTTTTCTGTGACCTTTTTTTTCCAGGTAATCGGTGAATATTTTTTTTACCGTTTCTTTTGTTTCGGCAGAAACCATAATTAGACTAATTAAAAATAAGGACTAAGTTAATACATTTTTAGACTTCTGCACAGTAAGTTGTTTTTCAGGAGGGTACATTTTCGAGGCGGAAAACACTTTCAACACCTTTTATTTTACCGATATTCATGATGAGTAGGTTCAGGTCTTTGGTATTGTGAACATATAGTTCCATAGTGCCTTCCCAAATTCCGTCGTGGCTTTCAAGATTGATATTCCTTATGTTAACGTTGAGCTGTTTTGTAATGGTGGTAGTGATATCGTTGTAGATCCCAAACCTGTCGATGCCTGATATGCCTATTTTAGCAAGAAATGAATAGAATTTATGGGTTGTCCACTGAACATTAACAATGCGGTGGCCCTGGCGGGAAATAATTTTGATGGCTTCACCACAGTTGGTTTTGTGCACTATGATCTGATCGAACTCATCGCGTATGGCGGTTACATCATCCCCAGGGATAGGATTGCAACATGGTGCTATCAGGTAGGCAGCCTCGGTATCGAGCACATTTTCACGAAGTAATATAGGAGGTTTAACGTTTTTGCCATTAATTTCACTTTCCTGTCGTCTTGTACGGCCGCCAAATTGAAGACTCCAGTAGTTTATCCATTTATTTTTGGTGTTTTTCTTCAGTAATTGCTTCAGGTTGTCGAGTTGTACGATTCCGATACCTATTTTGCTGTATAATTCGTCTTTGGAGGTTACCTGGTAATTGGGAAGGAGTTTCCTGAAGATCCGGTTGCTTGGCTTCAGTTTCAGGTCCTGTAATTTTGCCTCGAGCAGTTTTTTACCTTTTTCAATACGGTTCTTGTTGTCAGATTTCAGCATGCTCTTGATAGCGGATTTGGCTTTTGCAGTGGATACTTTTGTTAACCAATCTATCCTTGACTGGGGCTTGTCTGAAGTTATGATCTCCACCTGGTCGCCGCTTTTAAGTTCATAGTTCAGAGGCACAAGTTTATGGTTCACTTTTGCACCAATTGCCGAATGGCCTATCTGAGAGTGGATTTCGTATGCAAAATCGAGTGCTGTTGAATTTACGGGCATCGTCTTTATCTCACCTTTTGGGGTAAAAATAAATATTTCTGAAGCGAACAGGTTGAGCTTAAGGTCGTCGAGAAATTCGAGGGTGTCGGAACTCGGGTCTTCAAGGAGTTCGGTAAGCCTTTTGATCCACTTATCGAGTTCAGATTCATAGGTCGAATTTTCATTCTTGTATTTCCAATGTGCTGCAAATCCATGTTCTGCTATTTCATCCATACGCGATGATCGTATCTGGACCTCGATCCAATGTCCCCTGGGACCCATTACAGTTGCATGCAGGGCTTCATAGCCGTTCGCTTTAGGAGTGCTCACCCAATCGCGTATACGCTCGGGTTTTGGCATGTAAATATCTGTAATGATGGAATAGATATTCCAGCACTGTGTTTTCTCGGGGATTTTTTTCAGAGGTTCAAAAACAACCCGGATGGCCATCAGATCATAAATTTCCTCAAACGGCACATTTTTTTTCTGCATTTTCTGCCATATCGAAAATATCGATTTCTGGCGGGCAGAGATTTCAAATTTCAGGCCGTATTCGTCAAGTCTTGTTTCAATAGGTACCCTGAATTCCTCGAGAAATGCCTTTTGGAAAGCCTCATTTTTCTTCAGTTTAGTTTCGAGTTCTTCATATACTTTTGGGTGCAGATATTTGAGGCTGAGGTCTTCAAGTTCCGTCTTGATGGCATAGAATCCAAGGCGGTGGGCGAGAGGGGCAAAAAGATATAAGGTTTCACTGGCTACCTTCATCTGCTTGTGGGTAGGCAGGCTCGCCAGGGTACGCATGTTGTGGAGCCTGTCCGCAAGTTTAATAAGGATTACCCTTACATCGTCGGATAGGGTTAACAGCATTTTTCTGAAATATTCAGCCTGCTGTGATGTATTGGTATCAAAAACACCCGAAATTTTTGTGAGGCCATCAATTATGGAAGAAATTTTAGGGTCAAACATCCTTTCAATATCGTCGAGGGTGTAATCGGTATCTTCAACCACATCGTGAAGAAGGGCACAGATCATGGATTTTGTACCCAGCCCCATTTCCTGATTAACTATTTTGGCGACACGTATGGGATGGATAATATATAATTCTCCCGACTTCCGTCGCATACCGCGGTGGGCGTCGAAAGCAATTTTAAAGGCTTTTCGTATCAATGCTTTGTCGCCTTTTTTATCACAACGGGCGCATTCAGCCAGCAACTGGTTAAATTCCCTTTTGATCTCTATTTCTTCAGCATTGAGTTTCTGGTTCATCAATGAATGTAATCATGTAAAACAGCAGAACAAAGTTAATGATTTTTGAGTGTTTTGAGGTTGCTCCGTTCAGGAAATACTATTGCCTTACCACAGTTACGCTCCCATGAATGACTAACTTGCTGCCCGGCTCATTTTCATATTCAAATTCATACCGGTAAACACCTTCCGGGGCAAAATCACCGTCATGAATCCTGCCATCCCATCGGAGATTTTCAAGGTCGTCTGATCTGAATACAAGATTGCCATATCTGTTAAAAATCCTGAAAGTTGCCCTTGCCGGAAGGAAATCGATTTCAGGACCGAAGGTTGAAAAACCGTCAAGACCGGGTACAAATGCATCAAATTCAAACCTGACATTTTCAGGTAGATCAATGCAAACGATATTCGATGCGCTCGAGAAAGGTATAGCCGTGCTGCCCGTGTTTTCATGTGCGGTAATCCTGTAGCATACTTCATTATAAACTCTTTGCTCACGCATTGCATCAAGACTGTTGTCGGTGAAAGCCAGGGCAGTTGTATTACCTATCGGTTCAAAATCTTCACCGGCAAGCATTCTCTCAATATCAAAAGATGAAACACCTGCCGGCCAGTTGAAATAATTTGTCCAGTTCAGATGGGCATCAAAACCTTCAAGATTGGCATTGAGATAAATTGTTCCTGCCAGATCAGAAGTCCTGATAGCCTCTCCGCAATAGTTTATGGCTGAAAGTCTATAGTAAAAAGGATGCTGTGAGGCATCTGCATCGCTGTCGGTATATTCAATCAGTTCGCCGGTGGTATTAAATGTTTCAATGGTTTCAAAATTGCCTGCGGGAGATGTGGACCTGGCCAGTTCGTATGTATTGAGTTCACTTTGCGGGTCAACAGTAAATTGTACATGAGGGTTAGGTCCGTTTACTGTGCCAAAGTCGGCATTGATGTATTCGGGATAATATGCATGAGGTGTGGAAAAATCAATCCTGATTGATGTCACAGAGTCGGCAGGATTGTCCCTCCAGGCCACAATATAGAAATGATAATCATTATTTGCCTGTAATTCCGAAATAGTAGCCTGCGTGACATTTCCGGGAATCGTTTCCCTCAGGATGTAGGAGCCGGCACTATTATATCCAACGACAATGTATCTGTCGATTTGCCCGCGCCATGTATTGTAATCGTTCCATCTCAGGTCAACGGAAGCATTGCACGAATCATAACTTCCCTGCAAAAAAATGGTACTGTCTTTATGAAATTGTTCGTGGATGTTTACCGAGTCATTAAAAGCCCTTATTGTAAAACCAACCGGGCCTTCCATTATTTCCGGGACATTCAGGTTTTCGATGTGATATTCAACCGGGCCATTGTTAAAGATTGAACTGCCTTCAATATTTTCGCCTGTAGTTCCCTGGTTATTGCCTGAAGGAAGCCACTTACTCACAATGTATCTCACAACAGTAGGGTCGTTACTACCTGTAAATGTGATATTTACCCTGTTTGTTCCGGGATTTACCAGAACACTTCTGATAACAGGGTTGGTATAGCTTTGACCATAGGAATGGATAAGCGACAGGATTAAAAAAAATATGAAAGTCAGGCGGTAAATCATTCCTGAGGAGCTATTTGTTTTTTAACTGAAATATATTCGTTTACAATATCATTTACAATATCTGCGGCAGATTCGATCTTATCAAGAATTGCAGAAACCTGGCCAATTTCCAGTTCACCTTCCTCCAGATCGCCCTCAAAAATTCCCAATTTTTCCCTTCCTGACCCAAGGATTTCCTTCAACACAGTCCTGGAGGCGCCTTTTTCATCAGCTTCAATAATCCTGTCTGCAAATTTATTCCTGATAAGCCTTACCGGAACCAGCTTTTTAAGAATTAAACGGGTATCGCCTTCTTTTATTTTTGTTACAATGTTTTTATAATTTTCGTGTGCCGAAGATTCTGCTGAAATAGCGAACCTGCTACCAACCTGAATAGCATCGGCACCCAGGGCCATGGCAGCCAGTAAAGATCTGCCGCTGTACATACCCCCTGCAGCGATTAGTGGCAATGATGTAACCGAACGTATAAGGGGAAGAAGTACCATTGTTGTTGTTTCATCGCGGCCATTATGCCCGCCGGCTTCAAAACCTTCAGCAACAATGGCATCAGCACCTGCATCGATGGCTTTCAGAGCATTTTTTGTGCCAGGTACTACATGGGCAACTTTTATACCTTCTTTTTTAAACTCCGGCACCCATGCTGTGGGATCACCTGCTGAGGTAAACACAACAGGTACATTCTCCCTGAGGATAACCTCAACTTTTGCTTCTATATCGCGGCCTAACATGGGAAGGTTTACACCAAAAGGTTTAGCTGTATGGCTGCGGGTTTTTGTAATGTGTTCTTTAAGTATTACAGGATCCATGCTTCCTCCGCCAATAAGTCCCAAAGCACCGGCATTGCTCACTGCGCAGGCAAGTTTCCATCCACTGCACCATACCATGCCAGCCTGAATTACAGGATATTGTATTGAAAATAATTCACAGATACGATTGTTTCTGAACATGATTTCCAATTTACCTCAAGTTCTGCCAAAGTTATCATTATCGGAACATAAAGTGTACAGATGAAATACAGATTATTGACAAGGGATAATGCATAATTCAATCCCTGGTTTTCTGCAGTTGAAAAAATAAGAAAAAACTAAAAATCATAAACTTTATATTTGTAAGCGCGTCATGCAAATTGAAACGGAAAGGAAGCACCATGATTTGGGATGGTTTATTGGGTAAATTTTTGATATGGAGGAACAGACACCTTTCCAACAGACAGTTTATATTTCTATTAAGTGTTATCATTGGTGTTTTCAGCGGTCTGGCAGCAGTATTTTTGAAGAATGCCGTATTTGTTGTACATAATCTGATATTCAAAAGACAGCCTGTTGATAACCTGAACCTTCTGTATTTCATTTTACCTCTTGCCGGGATCCTTATAACAGTTTTGTTTGTAAGTGTTCTCATCAGAGAAGATCTGAGTCATGGGATCAGCAGAATACTCTTCTCCATATCAAAACAGACTGGGAAGCTGAAGCCGCATAATACCTATTCATCATTTGTGGGCAGTATTCTTACCGTTGCATTCGGAGGTTCCGTTGGACTTGAGGCTCCAATTGCACTTACAGGTTCTGCGATCGGGTCGAATTTCGGAAGGATTCTCAGGCTTAATTACAAAACAACCATCATTCTCATCGGATGCGGTGCTTCAGGAGCTATTGCGGGCATATTCAAAGCGCCCATTGCTGCCGTGCTTTTTAGTCTCGAAGTTTTAATGCTCGACCTCACCCTCTGGTCGATCATACCTTTGCTTATCAGTTCGATAACATCCCTGACCATATCCTATTTTTTTCTTGGCAAAGCAGAGATTTTCAGTTTTGAACTGAGTGAACCCTTTATACTGGCACGTATTCCCTGGTATATTGTACTGGGCATATTTTGCGGGTTAATATCTTTATATTTTACGAGGGGTGTACTATTCATCGAGTCGCTTTTTGCCAGGATCAAAAACACCTTTTACAAGGCTTTGGTGGGAGGATGGTTGCTGGGACTTATCATTCTTGCTCTTCCTCCACTTTTCGGGGAAGGTTATGATGCACTTGATTCACTGCTAAACGGCACTCCTGTTGAAATAACGCATGGCAGTCTTTTTTATGGCATTCAGGATAATATGCTTGTTTTTGGCGTTTTCCTGGTGTTAATTTTGATTTTTAAAGTCGTTGCCACCGCAATCACCATAGGAGCAGGGGGCGTGGGCGGCATTTTTGCCCCTTCTTTGTTCATGGGTGGAATAGGGGGTTATTTCATGGCAAGGATCATCAATTTCGTTAGTTTTAACAGCGTTTCGGAAAGAAATTTTTCTCTGGTGGGTATGGCAGGGGTTATGGCCGGTGTTATGCATGCTCCCATGACGGCAATATTTCTGATTGCTGAGATCACTGGAGGTTACGGTCTGCTGATGCCGCTGATTCTTACCGCGGTTATTTCATTCATAACAATATTGTATTTTGAGCCGCATTCCATTTATACGGTAAGACTGGCAAAAAAAGGTGAACTGATAACCCATCATAAGGACAAGGCAATACTTACTCTTATGGATATGGGAAAGGTAATTGAAGTTGATTTCACCGTACTATCACCAAATGATAAACTTGCTGACCTTGTGGAAGCCATTGCCAGATCGAAAAGGAATATTTTCCCGGTAGTAAGTCAGGGTATGCTGGTGGGTATTGTCCTCCTCGATGATATCAGGCACATCATCTTTAACACCGACATGTACCATGTTACCTATGTAAGGGACCTGATGATATTACCACCCGCGCACGTTTCACCTGATGATCCTATGGAGGATGTTATGAAGAAATTTGAAGAAACCGGCAGTTGGAACCTTCCGGTTATCAAGAATGGTAAGTACGTGGGTTTTCTGTCGAAGTCGAAATTATTTACAGTTTACAGAAAATGGTTACTTGATATTACTGCCGATGAGTAAATGCGCATAAATACATTGTAGGCGGGGTTTAGGTTCCCCGGAAGCGATTAGTCAAAACATTTTACAAGTATTATTTTTATAATCTCAGGAGTATCCGGATGCTAAAACTATATTCTATTGAATAATTCTTACAATATAGTTCAGGAATATAAAACCCATATCAGCATAAATATAATACTGAAGAAAATTCCACCCGGGTTTACGGAAAAAAATCCAGCTTAACGACATCAATAATAAAATCAGGGTAGGTATCAGCGGAGGATAGGTCAGCAAGCTGCCAAGCAATTCACCCTTCAGCAACATGATGAAAGCAGATTGCATACCGCAGGTAGGGCATTCGAACCCGAAAATCATTTTGAAATAGCAGGGTAACTGATGTGCAGAGAGCCAATCTGCCATATCAACTTCTGTCTACCATGCTCCCAGACCAGCTGCGGTGCCGAATATGGCAGCGATTCCCAATATCCATAGAATTAAAGTCAAAAAACCAAGACCACCTGCAACAACGCCGATGATGCATAAAACACGCCCTGCATTAAGATTACTGTACCCGGTATAAGCATCCGGGTTGGCATCATAAAGCCGCTTTGAATCTTTGGATAAGATAAGCCCTACGATACCCAGTATAAGCCCAATATTACCACAAAAGGGCACAATGGACAGAATTCCGAGTACAAGTGTGGCTGTGGCATTAGGCAGTTCCTGTCTGTAGCCAGGGGTTGGATTTACTACTTCCATATCGATCTTCTGTTATTTATTCCTAAACTATAAAACGAAAAAATGCAAACCTGCTGAAATGAAGCAGGTTTGCAATAATATAAAAATGATGAGTTTATTCATCAACAAATTATTTTCCTGTAAATGGAGGGTATTTATCTGTCATAAATCCCATGTAAAGATTAACGCGGGTTCCCCACCTGAGTGTACCGGTATTGAATTCATGGAAAGAAGCAGGATATTTGCCTGTAAACAGCACGGCGAACCATGAAATGATCATCAGAATTCCGGTAGCTATTCCCCTGAAGAAAAGGATAAAATAATGAGGGATTACAACATAGATAAATCCAAAGAGTATACGTACAATTAAAAGAAGGCGGCTAAGTTTTTCAGGATTCGTGGCTTCCAGGGTTGTTTTGGGATCCTGAGCCTTCAGACCAAATGCCGGATAGCCATCTGACAAGTTGTTAAGTCTGGCAGTGAGCCTTAGATTCCAGCGCATAACCCCCAGATGAAAATTATAAATACCAGCGGGGTACTTGCCGGTAAACAGCACTGCAAAAAAGGCAACTATCTTCAGTATCATTGACCAGATACTTACAAAGAACAAAAGAAATAAATGAGGAATGCCAATGTAAAGCCAGCCAAAAAGAGTACGAAGTATTAGTTCAAGCCTTGAATACTTTTCCTGATGGTTGATTTCAAGTTTCATAATAAAATGAATTAGTGAATAATGATGAAATATTATTTCAATACTTTGAAATTAAAAGCATAGAGGGTAATGAATATGGCAGAAGTGAATACCATTCCCATTGTCATGAACATGGAGAGAAAGTTATATCCCAGCAATGCGACAGGGATGAATAAACCAATTACTTTTGCTCCTGTATATATGTAAAACCCGGTTCTTTTAAGCATCCACATAAGGATAACTCCGGTAAGGGCCAGTAATGATAATAATGAAGTGATACCAATAAATAAAGGCAGTATTTCCAGAAGCCTTGTCGTGGCGTCGAAGATAGCATTTACAAATACGGAAGCATCAGGATCTGAGGTATATACCTCAGCTTTTGCAATTTCCATATTACTTTTCACAAGATCCATCAGCGGTTCGCCTGCACCGGTGAATATGAGTCCGGTGAATGACTGGACAATTGACCAGCCAAGGCCGACAAAACTCAGAATACAAACTATGGTGAGAAACAAAGGTCGCTGGTTATTTGAAGTAGTTTGTTGGTCCATGATATATAGGTTGAAGTTGATCTAAATTACTAAAAAATACAGATTCAGGATTAATTAAGCCTTAAATTTTTCAGAATCTGTTGTTCATATCTATATTATTTACTGATTACAGGTCAGAGTACAGCGGAGCAGGGTACGGTAGTCACATTTTTATTAACAACCTTCTCTGAACCAATAAAAGATATAATGGAAAAAGTAAATTTGCCCCCATATTTTATTTAAAATACTACCTGCATGAAAAGAGATACTATAATTTTCGATCTTATAAGGAAAGAAAAGGAAAGACAGCTTCACGGCATAGAACTGATTGCATCTGAAAACTTTGTCAGTGACCAGGTGCTGGAAGCTATGGGATCGTGCCTTACCAATAAATATGCGGAAGGACTTCCGGGTAAGAGGTATTATGGGGGTTGTCAGGTAGTTGATGAAGTAGAAAGTCTTGCCATAGAAAGGGCAAAGAAAATCTTTGGGGCTTTATGGGCAAACGTACAGCCGCATTCCGGAGCGCAGGCCAATGCAGCCGTTATGATGGCTGTCATGGAACCCGGTGATACATACCTGGGCCTTGACCTGTCGCATGGAGGCCACCTTACACACGGGTCGCCGGTGAATTTTTCAGGAGTGCTTTACAAGCCGGTTGCTTATACCCTGAGGAAAGAAGACGGACGCGTCGATTACGACATGATGGAACAACTTGCCCTTAGGGAAAAACCAAAAATGATCATTTCAGGTGCATCGGCATATTCCCGCGACTGGGATTTTGCCAGGATGAGGGCTATCGCTGATAAAGCGGGGGCAATTTTAATGGCCGACATTGCACACCCTGCGGGTCTTATCGCAACCAAACTTCTCAACAATCCTTTTCCGCATTGCCATATTGTAACTACCACAACACATAAAACACTTCGTGGCCCGAGAGGGGGACTAATTCTGGTAGGTGAAGATTTCGAAAATCCCTGGGGTAAGAAAACACCCAAAGGTGAAACAAAAACTATGACCCAACTGCTCGACAGCGCTGTTTTCCCCGGTATTCAGGGCGGTCCGCTGGAACATGTTATTGCAGCCAAAGCAGTTGCTTTTGGTGAAGCACTTTCTGATAGTTACAAGGATTACATGAAGCAGGTAAAGAAAAACGCAGCGGTCATGGCTGAGAGTTTTATCTCAAAAGGATATCATGTGGTTTCCGGTGGTACCGACAACCATTCCATGCTCATCGATCTTCGTTCAAAATTGCCTGAACTGACAGGAAAACAGGCAGAGAATATCCTTGTAAAAGCAGATATAACAGTTAACAAAAACATGGTACCATTCGACAGCCGCTCTCCATTCCTCACTTCAGGTATACGGGTTGGTACACCGGCTATTACAACCAGAGGTGTGAAAGAAGACCTCATCGATGAAATCGTTGATATGATCGATGAAGTACTGGTGCATACGGAAGATGAAAAAGTCATTGAATCGGTAAGAAAAAGGGTGAACAAAATGATGGACAAGTATCCGCTGTTTGGATATTAAAAAATTCAGCTGTCGTATTTTTGTCGTAAGATATTGGATTTCCCCGGTAATAGCCGGTTTTGAATGCTACCACAATACGATATCAGATTTATAAACCAGCCGGTACCTGAAATTTCTATCTGGCCCGGATAAGATAGTATTCTATATATCAATCTGTTACAAAAGATGCCTGTTCTTTATTAAATTTTTAATAAGGGTTCCCGTTTCAGGCAACATTTACCCCATTCTTTTTTTACCGAACCGCTCTCAGATTATTTTGAGTATGCATAATTTTCGGTATAATCCTTAACTAAAAAATAATTTAATTATGAAACTCAAAATTTACCTGAATCTCATAAAGAGATTTCTGACTATGTGTACAATAATCTTACTGTTTTCCGTGAATGTCGAAGGGCAGCTGCCCACGGCAACACAGCTTGCAGGTGAGATGAAAGTTGGATGGAACCTTGGGAATACACTGGAAGCCATTTGTGGCGAAACAGCGTGGGGTAATCCTGTTGCAACGCAATCATTGATAAATTCGGTGAAAGCTGCAGGGTTCAATACGATCCGTATTCCGGTGTCCTGGGACTGCCATTCCACATCAAACGTGATTGATGCAGCCTGGCTGGCTAGGGTGAAAACCGTTGTTGACTACTGTATGACAGCCGATCTGTACGTTATTATTAATATTCACTGGGATAACGGATGGCTTGAAAACAATGTTACGACCTCTGCACAGGCTTCCGTAAATGCAAAGCAACAAGCCTACTGGACACAGATTGCAAATTATTTTAAAACATACGATGAGCGCGTGCTATTTGCAAGTGCCAATGAACCTAATGTTGAAGATGCAACCGGTATGTCGGTTTTACTGTCATACCACCAGACCTTTATTAACGCCGTAAGGGCAACAGGCGGGAATAACAGTTCACGCACTCTTGTCATTCAGGGACCTTCAACAGACATTGCCAAAACCAATACCCTGATGAATACAATGCCTACCGATCAGATAGCCAACAGGCTCATGGTGGAAATTCATTATTATACTCCATGGAATTTCTGCGGATTGACCACTGATGAATGGTGGGGCAGTCAGTTTTTCTATTGGGGGAATGGAAATCATTCTACAATTGAGCCTTCCCGCAATGCAACCTGGGGTGAGGAAAGTGAGCTGGATGGCTATTTCACCCAAATGAAAACGAAGTTTGTTGACGAGGGAATACCGGTGATATTGGGAGAATACGGGGCCATTAAAAGGACAAACCCCGCTGATATGACAAAACATGTTGCTTCAAGGCAATACTATAATAAATATGTTACTGGCAGTGCTATTGCTAAGGGGATGATTCCCTGCTACTGGGACAACGGAGCCAGTGATTTTGCCCTTTTTAACAGAACGACAGGTGCTGTTATTGACCAGGGCGTTCTTGACGCCATCATGGAAGGAGCAGGAGGAAACCCGGAACAGAACTATACGCTCTCAACGAATGTTACCGGTTCGGGGACTATATCCAGAAATCCAACCGGGACGACCTATCCGGGAGGGACTTCTGTTACTTTAACAGCCAACGCCGCTGCAGGATATGATTTTTTAAGCTGGAGTGGTGATCTGAACAGTACCTCAAATCCTGCAACCATTGTGATGAGCTCAAATAAAACCGTCACTGCCAATTTTGTGCCTGAAGGAACAGGAGGTACGGGTACAATCCTGCGTGAGTATTGGTCGGGCGTTTCGGGAACCGCTGTCAGCGATCTTACTTCAAATGCCAATTACCCAAACAATCCCACCGGCAGCGAACAGATTACATCTCTTGAAGGGCCGACAAATACAGCCGATACTTACGGTACCCGCATCAGGGGCTATATTCATCCGCCGGTAACAGGAAGTTATACATTCTGGCTGGCAGGAGATGATTATTCAAACCTTTATCTGAGCACCAGCGATAATCCTGCAAATGCAACCAGGATTGCTTATATCGAAGGCTGGACTAATTCCAGGGAATGGAATAAATACACCTCGCAAAAGTCTGCAGCTACCAATCTGACAGCAGGACAGAAATATTATATAGAAGTATTGCATAAAGAAGCCTATGGAGGAGATAATATAGCTGTAGCATGGCAGGGGCCCGGTATAACCCAGACTGTCATTGCAGGTTCATACCTGTCGCCTTATTCAGGAACAGGAAACATTGCTGTTACAGGAGTTTCGGTTACGCCAACATCATCATCGATGGCTGTTAACGGCACAAGTCAGCTTACTGCAACAGTGGCGCCTGCTAATGCAACCAATAAATCAGTAACATGGACATCGGGCAACACATCAGTAGCAACGGTAAGCACAGCAGGTCTGGTGACTGGCCGTGCAGCGGGATCATCTGTAATAACAGTGCGTACGGCCGACGGCGGTTTTACAGCCACAAGTACCATAACCGTAACATCTTCCAATGTACCTGTTACAGGAGTCAGTGTTACTCCCACCAGCGCATCAATAGCAGTTGACGGCACACGACAGCTTACCGCAACAGTGGCACCTGCCAATGCAACCAATAAGTCAGTAACATGGACATCGGGCAATACATCTGTAGCAACAGTAAGTACGGCAGGTCTGGTAACGGGACGTGCAACAGGATCATCAGTAATTACGGTACGCACGGCCGACGGCGGTTTTACTGCAACAAGCACTATAACCGTAACAACCACCACTGTACCGGTAACCGGTGTAAGTGTAACGCCTGCTTCGGCTAGTATAGTCAGTGGGAACACCCAGCAGCTGACTGCAACAGTATTACCTTCAAATGCCACAAACAAGAGTGTTACCTGGACATCATCAAATACAGGTGCGGCAACTGTAAGTACATCCGGACTTGTTACCGGTGTTTCAGCAGGAAGTTCGGTGATCACTGTAAGGACCGCTGACGGCGGATATACCGCAACAAGTACCATTACAGTCACAGGAGGGGGCAGCGGATGCACCAATCCGGTGAACATAACAATACCCTTTGTAAAAGAAGGGCCCGGTGAATTTTGCTGGTTTACCTCAACTACCATCGATTATATTAACAGCTGGGCATTAACTGAACTGACAATAAACGGAGTGGATTATACAAATAAATGGTCAAACAGTCTGCCGGCAGCTCAGAACGGTGGGTGGACTATCCACTACAGGGGTAATTATCAATGGTCTCATTTTGAAGCTCCGAAAGCTAAGGAAGCCACAAATACCAGGGAAGACAACGGATTACTGTTGTATCCGAACCCATTCAGTGAATCCGTTAACCTGATTATTTCTGATCCCGAAGAGATTATCAGTATCATGATCTTCGATCAGCTCGGAAGAAAAGTTGAAACTATTAATCAGATAAGTCCTTCACTAACCATTGGTCAGGATTTCGACCCGGGAATATATATTATTCAGGTTGAAAGCAAAGGACATTATGAATCCTACAGGATCATTAAGAGTAAATAAGATTCCTGTAAAAAGGGCTGTCTCAATTAACTCAGGCAGCTCTGTGATAAAACTCTGTGTTCTCTGTTCAATTTTTAAAACAGAAACACAGAGTTTCATTCTAAAGCCATTTCTTCTAATTTTTCTCCGTTAAATTTGTGATATAATAAGACAAATTTAACGAAAGAGCTATACTCTTGATTTTTTATCTACCTTTGCGGCTCATTTTTTAAAAGAGCGAATGTTAACATTTCAAGAGTTAGGTTTAAATCAGGATGTTTTAAAAGGTATTGAAGAATTAGGGTTTGTTAAACCAACTCCCATTCAGGAAAAAATCATCCCGGTTGTTTTTAACAGTGGTAAAGATATAGTAGGGCTTGCACAGACGGGTACCGGTAAGACAGCTGCCTTTGGGCTTCCCTTAATAGAGCAGGTTTCTGTTGATAAAAAGCAGGTGCAGGTATTGGTGTTGGCCCCCACAAGGGAATTGTGCATGCAAATCGGGAGCGACTTTAAAAATTTCTCCAGGCATATAAAAGGTTTACATATTCTGCCCGTTTACGGAGGGGCCAATATTGAATCTCAGATCAAAGCCCTTAAAAAAGGCGTACACATAATTACGGCCACCCCGGGAAGAATGCTTGACATCATAAACAGGAAAGCAGTAATTCTTGACAGCATAAGATTTCTGGTGTTGGACGAGGCAGATGAAATGCTGAACATGGGTTTCAGGGAGGAACTTGACGGCATTTTGGAAAAAGTACCTTCAACAAGAAGAACATTGCTTTTTTCAGCAACGATGCCGGCCGAGGTGGCACGTATTGCCAGGAATTATATGAATGATCCTGAGGAAATTACTATAGGCAGGAAGAATGCAGGTGCAGAAAATGTAAGGCACCAGTTTTACCAGGTCCATGCACGCGACCGGTACCTGGCACTCAAGCGTATTGCAGACATCAACCCCGACATTTATGGTATTGTTTTCTGCCGTACCCGGTCTGAAACGAAGGAAGTAGCAGACAGGTTAATTAAGGACGGTTATAATGCCGATGCACTGCACGGCGACTTATCCCAGGCACAGCGCGATCATGTTATGAAGCGTTTCAGGGAACGTTCATTACAGATGCTTGTTGCCACAGATGTGGCTGCCAGGGGAATCGATGTCAGCGATATTACGCACATTATCAGTTACAACCTTCCGGATGATCTTGATATATACACACACAGAAGCGGCCGCACCGGCAGGGCTGATAAATCGGGTGTTTCCATTGCCATTGTCAATTTCCGTGAGAAAAGCCGGATGCCCCAGATCGAAAAGATATTGGGGAAAAAACTGGAACAGTTACCGGTCCCTTCGGGTGCTGAAATCTGTAAAAAGCAGTTATTCAGTCTCATCGGAAAAATGCAGAAGGTTGAAATCGATGAAAAACAGATTGCTCCTTTTATGGATGCAGTGCAGAAAAATCTTGAATACCTGAGTAAGGAAGAATTGATAAAACGTTTCGTTTCCCTGGAATTCAACAGGTTCCTGGAATATTATAAAGAAGCTCCTGATCTGAACCTGCATGTTGAAGGAGGTAATGTTAGAGAAAAGGGCAAATCAAGAAACAAAAGAGAACGGATGAACAGGAAAGAAGAATTTCAGGTTCATGCGAAAAAGGGCAGTAATAACAGGTTTTTTGTCAATCTGGGCAAAAAAGACGGTCTTGATTCGCGAAACTTTATCCGTATGATTAATGAAGGCACCAAAGACCGCGATATCGACATTTATGATATCGATATTAAAGATATATTTTCATTTTTTGAAGTCCGTAAGAAACATACAGACACCATTCTGAATTCGTTTTACAATACAAAGTTCAAGGGCAGGCATGTTAAAATAAATCTTGCCAGGGAAGAAAAACCTGAAAAAAGAAAAAAATCCCATAAAAGAGCCTGATTCAGTTGATAATCCATATTAAATTTTCGTATCAGCATTAAGAAAAACCCTTTTTAATATTTAGCTTTATGGGTCGTTTCTAAATCTGATACCGATGAAAAAAGGCTGGACTTCGTCTTTCGATGGATTTAAAGAAATTACCGGGAAACTGACCTTATCGGAACTGAATACAATGCTATTGGAGGTTTTCAGTGAAAAGGCTGCACAGCTTAAAGCTTCCGAAGTTCTCAGAAATTATCTTAACAACCGTTTTGTGCGACCATCGACTCTTGATGCGGTAAAACTGATGAAACTCAGGTTCGACATCCTAAGCTTTGTTGTTAAAAAGGGTTTTGAACCTATAGAATTATCACCACTAACGGTTCTTGGAACTTCTTCGGTTTTCGCGCCTGTCGACCAAAACAATATCGTATCTGCAAACCGCGGTACTGAGGTAGTGTCTGATCCGACAAACGTACTTGCTCTGGAAGCAGCGGTACGGAGGAAAGATAGGAATGAAGATGATGTAAATCTTTGCTGCATGCATAGAGCTGTGAGGGCTCAGGCATTTGATAATCCCAGGTTTTCAGCACATTTTGAACTGTTTTGTATGGTTTCTGCCTGGAAAGACACCGGCAATTTTATGAAAGATAAACAAATGGCTGCCAGGCACATAACCCTGTACATCGAACTTTTAAAAAAAATTGTACCTGAACCTGAGCTTTCTATTGAGTTAATCCCTGTTTCTGAAGATGGAAATATTCCGGATCCTTCATCAGAAATGATTGATGATATCATTTTTCTTATAAAAAATTACCGTGTTTCCAAAGGTAAATCCGTCCCGGGTTTCACATATTATAAATGGTTGAGGTTCTGTATTTATCTGCATTTTAATGGAGAGAAACATATGATTATAGATGGAGGTTTTACCGACTGGACACAAAAATCGCTGAACAATAAAAAAGAAAGATTACTTACAAGCGGATTGGGAGTAGAACATCTCATTAAAATTTTCAGGCGCTAATCATAGAATTGGAAAATCACCTCGAATAATCTTCCCTTATAAATTCCTGCATTTACTCTGTGATTCCTTCCTTTGAACAGCACAATTATTTCCGAACTTTTATTTCATCTGCGTGGTTATAGGAAAAAAATGTTATGGGTAAGATAAAGTTAAGGGATGTTTGGTTTATGGCAAGGGATACATGTAAAGAATGGATTGCATCGGACCCCTGGAGACTTAGTGCAGTAGTAGCATATTATGCGGTTCTTTCGTTACCTGCCCTACTGGTTATCGTTATCAATATTGCAGGATCTGTTTTGGGAACAGATGCCATACAAGGTAAGGTAAGCGACGAGATCGGGAAGGCTATGGGCAGCGATGCAGCAAAGACTATAGAGATCATGATTGCAAGCGCCAGCGAGGGGAAAAAGACAACAGTGGCAACCATCCTGGGTATTGCCACATTAATTTTTGGTGCGACAGGTGTTTTTTATCAGCTCCAGAAATCATTGAATGAAATATGGGACGTTAAAGAAAATCCCAAAGCAGGCATCAAAAAGCTCATTATAAACAGGTCAACAGGTTTGGGTCTTATAATAGTAATTGGTTTTCTGCTGCTGATATCACTTATAATTTCATCACTTCTCACTGCGTTTGGCAACTATCTTAGAGGTATATTTCCTGATTACCTGCTCACCGTTTTTTATCTGATAAATATGATTGTCTCTTTGGGTATCATAACGATCCTGTTTGCTCTGATGTTTAAGTTTTTACCTGATATTAAGATAAAATGGAAAAGCATCTGGTTAGGATCTTTAATAACCTCATTGCTGTTTGTAACAGGGAAATATGTATTGAGTATTTATTTCGGGAAAGCTGATCCGGGTTCAACTTACGGGTCCACGGGATCCATTATTCTGATATTATTATGGGTTTCTTACAGCTGTATGATACTCTTTTTTGGTGCAGGTTTTATTAAGATTTATGCAAAAAAATTCGGCCATCCTGTTGAAGTAAAAAAATTTGCCAATAAAATTGAGATTATCGAAGTAATGAAAAAGTAACCAATTTCAAGAAATTTCAGGAAACCTTACTGATTGCAATTAAAATTTTAGTAACTTATATCGTGTTAAGTTAAGATTTCATTGCAGCTCTTACATAATCCTCTGTTTTATATGCGATTATCAAAAAGCATTATAAACACTGCCGGCGATTATAATATTACGGTAAAGCAAAAAAAAGCGATTGTTCCGGACCTGTTGATTTGTATTGATGAAGAGGGGAAAATTCTTTATTCCGGTGTAAATCGCGATTTTGAGGGTGATAATTACTTCAACCTGATTTATAAAAAAGATCATGGATGGATCAGTAAGCTTCATAAGAAAGTATTGACCGGCAAGGAACCGGCTGCTTATAATTTTAAAAGCAGTTTAACAGCAAAGCTTTACCATGTAACTGTGGCAGCATTCCGGAACAGAACACTTATGCTTTCGGTGCGTGAATCTGTTGCGTTTGACAGTACCCCTGTATGCAGAATATGTAAGGATTCCGTCCAGTCGATCATTCTGATCCTCGATAAGCAAGGAAGGATTATCAATTTCAATGCTTATATGGAAAAAATTTCAGGCTATAAGCTTGAAGAAGTTGTGGGTAAAAACTGGTTCAGGGTTTTTATACCAAAAGATGAGAATACAAGGATCCGTGATCTGTTTGAACACACTATTAAAGGAAAACCTACCAAAGGCAATATCAATGCTATCATTGCCAAAAACGGGAGTTATAAAATTATTGAATGGTATGCAAGGAGAATAAGTGATAAAACCCACGGAGAGGAAGGAGTAATCTCTTTCGGACAGGATATTACAGAGAGAATAAAATTCGAAGAAAACCTGCGTGAGAATGAAGCACAACTGTCATTATCGTTAAAACTTGCCCGGATCGGTACATTGGTTTATGATCTAGAAAACAACTATTTTATTTTCAATGCCCAGTTTTATGAATTGTTCAGGATTGACATGAAAGTGATGAAAAGTTATAAAGTCAGTCTTGAAAAATACCTTAATAAATTTATCTCCGCTGATGATCATCAAATATACAGGCGACTTTTCCGGGAAGCCTCTGATGGAAGCGAATGGTCGGAAAATGTGGAAACAGAGCACCCTTTTATTTATGGAAACGGTGAAAAGGGTTATGTTGCCGTGCGCATGTTCAGGGTGAGGAACAGGGAAGGAAAGGTTATTAAAATATTTGGTGCTAACCAGGATATAACGCAGCGTGTCCGGTATGAAGAGGAGCTCCGTACAAGGGAAGGACAATTATCATTGGCACAGAAAATAGCAAAGATTGGATATTGGGAGTATGATGCAGCCGAGAACCTGTTCCATTTTAATGATCATTTTTTTTCGATTTTCAAAACTTCCGTTGAGAATGTTGGAAGTTATGCCATGTCGCCGGAATCTTATGCCAAAGCTTTCCTGCATCCTGACGATGTTGATATTGTGAGGAGAGAGACAGATGCTGCTCTGACCACAAATGATCCTGATTTTAACCGTCATCTTGAGCACCGCGTTATTTTTGCCGATGGCTCAATCGGGTATATTTCAGTCCACTTTTTTATTGCAAAAGATAAAAACGGGAAAACCATAAAAACTTTTGGCGCCAATCAGGATATAACCCATCATAAGGAAGTTGAGCGGAAGCTTGCGGAACAGAATGAGATGTATCTCAAAGTGAATAATCAGCTTAACAAAAGTCTTAAAAAGTTGAGGCAGATGAACAGGGAGCTGAAAGATGCCAAAAACAGGGCTGAAGAAAGTGATCAGCTGAAATCTGCTTTTCTGGCCAATATGAGCCATGAGATCAGGACACCGATGAACGGAATAATAGGTTTTTCAAAGTTACTGAACAAACCAAATCTTACTGAGGACCGTCGCAGGCATTATACCAATATTATAAATGATATGTGCCATCAGTTGCTGAACCTGATCAACGGTATCATCGACATTTCTAAAATTGAAACCGGCCAGATAAAAGTCCGACTTACAAAGGTAAATATCAATAACCTGATGTATCTGTTATTTTCATTTTATAAACAGGTTGCAGAAAAAAGCAATATCAACCTGTATATGAAAAAAGCCTTGAAAGATGAGCATTCGGAGATTGAAACCGATGCAACCAAGCTTCGTCAGATCCTGGATAATCTGATTGGTAATGCTTTAAAATTTACACACGAAGGTTTTGTAAGGTTTGGATACGAAATAATTGACGGAGGCATCGAATTCTTTGTTGAGGATACAGGTATTGGTATACCTGAGGGGCAGCATCAGGCAATTTTTGAGAGGTTTTCGCAGATACAGATACAATCCGATAAGGTATACAGTGGAACAGGTTTGGGGCTTGCCATTACCAAGGCTTTTGTTGAAAAGTTGGGAGGCCAGATAAGGGTGGTTTCTGCTTTGGGAAAGGGTACTGCATTTTATTTTACATTGCCCTGCAAATTAACCTTACCGGAAGATGAAACTGCGGATCCTGATCAATCTGCAACTCCGAAACCTAAAATACTTGTGGTTGAGGACGAAGATTATAACTACCTCTATCTCGAAGAATTACTCCTTGAACTGGACGTTGATATACTCCATGCAAAATCGGGTGAAGAAGCAATAAAATTATGCCAGGTCAATTCCGACATCAGTCTTATCTTAATGGATATAAAATTGCCTGATATCAATGGATTTGAAGTATTGAAGAGGGTTAAGGTGGTGATGCCTGATGTTCCTGTAATTGCCCAGACTGCTTATGCACTTTCGGGTGATAAAGAAATTGCCATTGAAATGGGGTTTTCAGATTACCTTTCAAAACCCATCGATGATGTTGAATTTGCCAATATGGTGAAGAAATATCTTGAGACCCGCTATTCATAAAAAAACTCATAGGTATCTGTAAGCAGGCAGCTTTCAAATTCAGTAATAATATTCCTGATCTGCGGCAATCCATATACACCGGTTTTGATTTTATACTCTAGTTCAGGACATTCGGAAAAATGAGACATTAATGATTCTTTTTCAAACTTCTGTGTAATCGGAGGATCGAGCCATCCGTTATTCCACAGGTAGTATGCGGCCTGGTAAGTTAATGTGGGCGCAGCATGGTTTATTTCGAGAAACTGGTAAAGGATAAGCCTTCCGCGGTGCAGAACACGTAAAAACAACCGACCCATGTCTTCAGGATTTTCAAGACTGTTGAATTCTACAATTTCGTCACCCGTCTTATAAAAAAATCCTGCCAAATCTTTTGGTGTATAGTATGTTAGTGAATTGCCTGACGAATCGCATGTATTGAAGCCGAACTGAAAATTGTACTGATTTATATACAATGCTTTTGCAGCCAGCGTATCGCCTTCAGTCTTCCAGAATTTCACATCCACCATGAGAGGGAACTCATTATTTTGTCCTTTACTGACTGTGGCTGCAGCAAGTATTATAAGCAGGAATGATATCAGCGGTAAAGACTTCATCTTAATCAACATAAAGTACAAGTCCCTTGAGATATTCCCCCTCAGGGTGATAGATATTTACAGGATGATCGGAAGGTTGTCCCAGCTGGTGGAGTATTTTCACGCTGCGTCGTGCGTTGGCTGCAGCAGCGAACACTGACTTCCTGAAATTTTCTTTTGTAACTACCTGTGAGCATGAGAATGTAAAAATAATACCACCCTTCCTGATAATTTCCAATGCCCTTTGATTCAGTCTTTTATAACCTTGCAATGCATTATGCAATACATTCTGATGTTTTGCAAATGCAGGCGGATCGAGAACGATCATATCATATAATCCAATTTTACCATCCATAAACTTAAACGCATCTTCGGTAAAAGCTTCGTGCCGTGCTCCGGGGAAATTCAGGTTGCTGTTTTTAACTGCCAGCTCTATAATTTTCGCCGAACTATCGACTGAATGAACTTTGCGTGCACCCCCTGAGAGCGCATATACGGAAAATGCACCCGAATAGCAAAAAAGATTTAAAACATCCCTTTCATATGCATATTCTTTCAGCAACTTTCTATTTTCCCTCTGATCGATGAAAAATCCCGTTTTCTGCCCTTCCGACCAGTTCACATGGAACTTAAGCGCGTTCTCTGTGACAATGGTATCAGTACTGTTGCCAAGCAGGAAAGCATTGCCGCCCTGGTCTCTTTCATTAAAAGGGAGCGTTGTTTCACTCTTATTATAAACTGTAACAATTTTATCTTTGTATAGTTGCTGCAGGTTGCTAAAAATTTCTTTAATATTCCGGTTCATGCCCGAGGAGTGTAACTGGATCACTACATGACCGTTATAGTAATCAGCGATCAATCCGGGCAGGTTATCGCCTTCCGCATGTATCAGTCTGTATACATTGGTATCTGATGAGTCTGTGAGTCCAAGGGTTTTTCTTAATCTGTAAGCGTCGGCGAAACGGAATTTCCAAAAATCTTCATCCAGATGATCACGATTGAAATCGAGTATCCTGACAGCAATGGTACCGTTCTGATAATGGCCAATAGCAAGGAATTCGTCTTTATTATTATACACATTTACAAGGTCGCCGTCGGAAGGGTTTCCATGGATTTTTTTGATAGCGCCTGAGAATAACCAGGGATGCCTTCGCATTACCGATTGATCCTTCCCTGATTTGAGGACAATCCTAATATCCGTGCCCATTGATTTTCTTTATGCTGTGAAGGGTATTAAATATTTCATGGCAAACCCATGCATCGGTAGCTGCATACTCTATCTGTGCCATGTCGAGTATTTCACGCTCCCAATTAGATGTTTGCTGGCGTTTGCTTATCTTAAAACCAAGAATATTAGCGGTCAGTTTTTTCAGGCCTTTATCCTCTATCCCGAAATCTGCAACAATCTGTTGCAGATCAACAAACCCTGCAGGCATAAAGGGCTTTATCCTTTTCAGAGATTTGAGGTCGTCGTGCAGGGCTATGCCTGCTTTCAGGATACCGGGGTCGGAAAGGATGCGGCATAGTTCGTCAGGTAATCCTATCTTGTTGATCCGGAAAAGGAAAGCTTTTTCTGAGTTGCTTAACTGAAGCAATGCGGTCTTGTTCAATAATCCTTTTTTGAATGTTGGCCTTGTTTCTGTATCGAAACCTAATGCAGTTGATTCATTGAGTTCAGGCAATACTTTCTTCAAAGTTTCCGGTGAATCGATGTAGTAAATTATCCCGGGGAATTTTTTCTGTGGCAATTCATCAATTTCACTCTTTAATATCTTTGGCTTGAATACCTTCTTGTTGGTCATTCCCTATTTATTTCGCTTCTTTCATTATTCAATTATATGGGGCTTGCCGGTTCAAGAACTTAAAGATAGTATTAACTTGATTAATTATATAGAAATTTTAAGGCTTTTACTAACTCTGTTGTTATGTCTTTGGTTTTTCAGAAATTGCTACCCGTCCATCATTCAGAAAGCATATTTTTTCAGCGGCCATGAGTTCTTCAATCGCAATATTGATAATATCCTCCTTAATATCCAAGGCGAGCTGTATTTCACCAACATACTGAGGGCTGTCAGAAAGAAGTTTGATAATATCTTCCCTGATTTTCAATATTCTCTCAGGTGATCCGTCATCATCAAGCCTTGATTTGCATACATCACAGGCCCCACATGGTTGTCCGGGCAGTTTGCCGAAATATTTCATGATAAGGTTTGTGCGGCATTCGTTATCGGTGAAGGCATATCCAAGAATGGCATTGATACGGGCCGAAAACCTTAGTTTCCGTTCGTTATAAGATTCCCAGGAAATATATAGTGATTTTTCATCAAGTCGTTCCTCCATTAACACAAGCAGAGGCGTTTTCTTCCCGGGAATATAACTGATAACCTTCATTTTTGAAAGTTTTATTAGATATTGATAGACCAAATCCCGCGGTACAGCAGCTCTTTTAGCAAGCATTTCCTCATCAATGCTTGTGTAATCTGTGAAAAGACCTGTGTATGATCTAAGTACCAGTTTAATAAAGCCATCGAATTTCTGATTACCAATCTGAAATTTGTACAGATCATCACGGTTAAGCAGGAAAAGTATCCTTGAAGGGTTATTGATATCATCCGTTAATTCAAGGTAGCCGTGTCTTTCCAGAATTTTCAAGGCATTGAAAGCCGTTACATGATTAAGTTTAAAAGTGGTAGCAAACTGATGAAGGTTAAAATCGTATGCAATACCTTTTCCGCTGCCGACTGGTACCTTCAAAAAGTTGGCAAGGGCGCTGTAAATTCTTTTTATTTCACTGATTTCCGGAAAATTTACTACCAGGCGCTGCCGCATTGATATCTTATCATAATTGTTAACGAGCATCACGGCAAAAGCCCTTTTTCCATCACGTCCGGCACGTCCCGCTTCCTGGACATAAGCTTCGGGTGAATCGGGAAGGTCCATATGCACTACAAACCTTACATCGGGTTTGTCAATCCCCATTCCAAATGCGTTAGTGGCAACGATAATTCGTGTTTTGTTCCTGGTCCAGCTTTCCTGTTTTTCAGTTCTGTTTTCGTAGGTAAGGCCTGCGTGATAATAGTCTGCTTTGATGCCATTTCGCGAGAGGTGTTCAGCAACTTCTCTTGTTTTTTTTCTGTTACGCAGGTAAACAATTCCCGATCCTCTGATGCTTTTAATCACCTTAACCAGATCGGCCATCTTGCTGTCTGTTCTCCTTACAAAAAATACCAGGTTTTTTCTTGCAAACTCACCCTCTATCACGTTCGGTTCCCTGAAAAGCAATTTTTGCTGAATATCCCGGATAACTTCAGTGGTTGCTGTTGCTGTGAGTGCCAGCAAAGGGACATTGGGAAAATACTTTCGCAGGCCTGCGATATTCAGGTACGAAGGCCTGAAATCATATCCCCATTGTGAGATGCAATGGGCCTCATCAACAGTGATAAATGATACCGGCAGTTGTGGTAATTTTTCCCTGAAAGCATCTGAAGTGAGTCGTTCGGGAGATATGTAAAGGAATTTACATCCTCCAAAGAGGACATGGTTTATTTTTATCAGATTCTCCTGTATTGTATATCCGGAATGAACTGCCACAGCCTTTATTCCCATTGATATGAGTTTATCAACCTGATCGTTCATAAGCGCTATCAGTGGCGATACCACCACACATACGCCATCCATTGCGAGGGCCGGCACCTGAAAAGTTATTGATTTACCGCCCCCGGTAGGAAGGATGCCAAGAGTATCCTTCATTTCAGACAGGGAATGAATGATGTCCCACTGCACAGGTCTGAATGCAGAATAACCCCAGTATTTTTTCAGTATTTCAAGATATTTTTCCAGCATTGGGTGGATGGTCCTATTTAAGGTAAAAATCCTAAAAAATGTTAAATAATCCTGTAAGCACCGGGGCAAATTTCAATGAGATATTTGAATGAACTCGTGTATCGTCAATGTTCATAAGGTTTTTACACTAATATTTATCTTCCGGGGCAACAAATATTGAATCCGGTTTCAAAATATAAAATGTTTATTTTTATCCGGCGGGATGAAGGCAGTTAGAATTATCCCAAATTTTGTAATTTCGCACCATTTAACCAATAACATCACCACTTATGTCGTTCCTTTCAGACAAAATCATATCGGAAGGGTTAACATTTGACGATCTTCTTCTTGTACCCGCCTATTCCGAAATAGTGCCGAAGGATGTTGACCTTCGGACACGGTTCAGCAGAAATATAATGCTTAATGCACCTATTGTTACTGCTGCGATGGATACCGTTACGGAAGCCACTATGGCTATTGCAATGGCGCGCGAAGGCGGCATTGGGGTAATCCACAAAAATATGTCTGTCGAAGAACAGGCACGGCAGGTTAAAATGGTTAAAAGAGCGGAAAACGGCATGATCTACGATCCTATAACAATAAAAAAAGACCGTACTGTTGCCGACGCTTTGAGTCTGATGAAGGAATACAAAATCGGAGGCATACCCGTTGTCGACAACAATCATGGTCTTATTGGCATTGTCACAAACCGCGATCTCAGGTTTGAACAGGATATGACAAAAAGCATCAGCGATGTAATGACAAAGGAATCGATCATTACTACCACACAGGAAACCGATCTCGAGAAAGCCGCTGATATCCTGCAGCACCACAAAATTGAAAAACTGCCTGTTGTCGATAAAAACAACAGGCTGATAGGCCTTATTACATATAAAGATATAACCAAGGCAAAGGACAGACCAAATGCCTGCAAGGACCCCAAAGGCAGATTAAGGGTTGCTGCTGCCATTGGCACGGCAGCCGATACAATGGCACGTGCCGAAGCCCTCATAAATGCGGATGTGGATGCTCTGATAATCGATACAGCACATGGTCATTCAAAAAATGTGATTGAAGTATTGAAAGCAGTACGTAAAAAATATTCAGGTATTGATATAGTTGTGGGTAACATTGCAACGGGAGAAGCTGCTGAAGAATTATTGAAATGGGGAGCTGACGGCGTAAAAGTAGGGATAGGACCCGGTTCAATCTGCACTACAAGAATTATCGCAGGGGTTGGCGTACCTCAGCTTTCAGCTATTTTCGATGTGGCAAGCGGGATAAAAGATAAGCAGGTCCCAATTATTGCCGACGGAGGGATCAGATATTCGGGAGATATTGTTAAAGCCATTGCAGCAGGTGCAAACTCAATTATGGCTGGATCCCTTTTTGCCGGTGTCGAAGAATCGCCGGGAGAAACCATTATTTTTAATGGGCGGAAATACAAATCGTACCGGGGAATGGGCTCTATTGAGGCAATGCAGCAGGGCTCAGGTGACAGGTATTTTCAGGACCCCGATGAAGAGATAAGTAAATTGGTCCCGGAAGGCATCGTTGCCCGTGTTCCTTATAAAGGTACACTGAATGAAATAATATACCAGCTCCTTGGCGGCCTCAGGGCAGGAATGGGTTATTGTGGTGCCGCAAATATAGAGAAATTGCGTCAAGCCAGGTTCGTCAGGATTACAAATGCCGGTATACAGGAAAGCCACGCGCACGACGTTACAATAACGCGCGAAGCACCTAATTATAGCAGATAATAATTACCATGCATAAACATTTGATGATTAATAAACTAGTATCAGCTATGAAAAAAATTTTTCCATTACTTGCAGCACTGTTTTTTATTCAGTTAACAAATGCTCAGGATATTTTGCTTACAATTGACAATCATCAGATCAGCAAAGATGAATTTCTGAGGATTTATAATAAAAACAGCAGCATTACCCTCGAAGAAAAAAAATCGGTTGACGAATATTTAGACCTTTTTATCAATTACAAGCTTAAAGTTATCGAAGCACAGAATCTTGGATACGACACTGTTGGCTCTTTTATTAAGGAGATGGATGGATACAGGTCGCAGCTTGCCAAACCTTATATTGAAAATACAAATATTACTGATTCTATTGTTGAAGTGGCTTATGAACGCTTAAAAACTGAAGTCAATACCAGTCATATTCTTCTGAAACTCGATAAAAATGCAACCCCCAGAGATACTGCGAAGGTTTACAACAAAATTTTAGGATACAGGGAAAGACTTATCAAAGGTGAACCCTGGGACGAGCTTATTTTAAAGGAATCGCCCAACCCTGAGGATCTTATAGGAGGGGACCTTGGTTGGTTTGGGATTGGCCGGATGGTATATCCTTTCGAAACAGCTTCTTATACAGTTCCCGTTGGGAGCATATCAATGCCTGTGAGGACTGAGTTCGGTTACCATCTTATAAAAGTTAATGGCCGGCGTGAGAACAGGGGTGAAATAAGTTTATCCCATATTATGACATTAATCCCTCAGAATGCTACTGAATTTGAAATTTCAGCTGCCAGAGAAAGGATCGACAAAGCTCATAGTGAACTGGAAAATGGGATGCCCTGGGATTCAGTAGTTGTTAAATATTCCGAACATAGAGCAAGTATAAAAAGAATGGGCAGCCTCGGATGGCTTAAAACCGGGACAGTCCCCGATGAATTGTTATCTGCAGCTTTCTCAGTTCCGACCGGTGAATATTCACAACCCATAAAAACTTCATTCGGCTACCACATCGTAAGGAATGATGAAATAAGACCCGCTTCTGCACCTAAAAATGCTGATGATTTCAGAAAGAGTGTTCTTCAGAACAGTTATGTCAGAGGTATCACTGAAGGACAGTTACTTGAAAGCATTAAAAAAGACTATGGTTTTACTTTTAATAATGAGAACCTTGAAGAACTTTACGTGGTTGCCGACAGCGGTCTATACAGGAGAACCTGGAGCCCTGAAGTGGCGAGGGATATGAGAAAAGTAGTTTTTGTTATTGGCGACAGTTCATACACCCAGTATGATGTGGCAAAATATGTTGCAACAAACAGGCTGTATGCACGGCGTGAATTACAATCAATAGTCTACAACAGGGCAATCGACTACATGAATGGGCGCATTAAAGCGTACGGAATAGCCCAGCTTCCAGCGAAATACCCGGAATATAAATACCTTCTGGATGAATATCATGATGGAATACTTCTTTTTAATCTGACGGAAGATAAAGTATGGAAGCGGGCTGTTGAAGACAGTGCCGGTCTTGTTGAATTTTACAATAATCTTCCGGAAAAATACCGATGGGAATCCAGGGTTCTGATTACCAAATATTCATATGCCGACAGTACGCTCACCGGTAAACTCCTTAAGCTGGCCAAAAAAAGGATGAAGAAGAATTTATCAGCTCAAGATCTGTCTGCATTATTATGCCCGGGTGATTCAGTTGATTGTGTTAACTTTAGCGAGGTAAAATACGAAAAAGATGATAACTCCATTTCCAAATCTATAAACTGGAAGGCAAAATCATACATAAAGACAAAAGATAAAAACGGCAACGTACTCTATTTTGTTGAATCTGTATTGCCCTCTCAGGAAAAAACCTTGAGTGATGCAAGAGGTCTTTATACTGCCGACTATCAAAATCATCTTGAAAAACTATGGATTGAAGAATTAAGGAAAAAATATAGTATTTCAATAAATGATGAGGTTTTACAAAAAGTCAGACAGGAAGATGCGGAAGTTACATCGGGCAGCTAATTATGCCGGAAATACAATGAAAGCATTTTCAATAATTATTTTACTGTTTCTGATAGGCTGTAATAAGGCTGTAAAAGATAAGGATAAATCAGCACCTGTTGCCAAGGTATATAATGAAGTTCTGTATACCTCTCAGATTGCCGATGTAACTCCATCCGGAATTTCAGCTGAAGACAGTACTGCAATTATCAAAGACTACATCGACAAATGGATCAGAAGCAAGCTCCTGTTATATCAGGCAGAGCAAAACCTTTTACCTGAAGATAAAAATGTAGAACGCCAGATTGAAGATTACAGGAACTCCCTTTTGATTTTCAAATATGAACAAAAGTATATCACAGAAAAGCTCGATACTAATATTGCAGAAGCCGCCATTTCAGAATACTATAATAATTATTCATCTAATTTCATCCTGAACAATAACCTTCTGAAAGGAATTTTCATTAAGGTCCCCAGGAATGCCCCGCAACTATGGAAACTTAAATCGCTTTACAGATCAGAAAATCCTGATATCAGGGAGCTGGAGCATTATTGTTTTAATCATGCATCTCAATATCTCTATTTCGAGGAAAACTGGAAATATTTCAATGAGATACTCAAAGATATGCCGCCGATTGGCCAGCGCCAGGACAATATCCTTAAATACAGGAAATATTATGAGATCAAAGATTCCACTTACTATTACTATGTTAAAATAAGCGATTACAGGCTCGAAGGCAGCATAACTCCATTGGAACTTGTCAGGGAAGATATAAAGAGCATTCTGCTCAATAAGAGGAAAATTCAACTGATACATGAATTGGAAACAAGGGTATACAATGATGCGATTAACAGAGGAAATTTTGAAATTTATGAATAGGATTATTCAGTAATAACATGAATGTGAAATATTTCAATATAGCAATAATAATAACCCTTTCAATGCCGGCCCTCTTAAAAGGCCAGCCATATATTGTCGACAACATAGTTGGTGTGGTAGGTAAAAATCAGATACTTTATTCCGACGTAGAAGACCAATATTTACAAATGATGGCACAGGGTGTTAAACCGATGCCTTCGAAATGTCAGATCTTCGAGGAAATTCTTGCCCAGAAATTACTTGTAAATCAGGCCAGTATCGATAGTCTTGTTTTGGAAGAGGGACAGGTTGAGATGGAACTTAACGACCGTATCAATTATTTTGTACAACAGATTGGATCGGAACAACAACTTGTTGAACACTTCGGAAAGTCGGTGATTGAAATCAAGGAAGATATGCGCGATCTTGTGCGCGATCAGATGCTTATGCAGATGATGCGCAGGGAAATTACTTCAGGACTTTCGGTAACACCTGCCGAGGTCAGGAATTATTTCAACCACATGAATCCCGACAGCATACCTTTTATTGATTCTGAAGTTGAGATCAACCAGATATGGATTTATCCTGCCAGCAGTGAACAATCGAAGTTTGAAGTAAGGGAACGCCTTCTGGGTATAAGGGAAAGAATTGTCGGGGGTGATAATTTTTCCTCTCTTGCAGTTCTTTATTCTGAAGGATCTACTGCCACCCGTGGCGGTGACATGGGATGGGTAGCAAAAGCTGATCTCGATCCGGCGTATGCCAAAGCAGCATTTGCATTGAAAGCAGGCCAGGTTTCAAAAATTGTAGAAACTCCGTCCGGATTTTATCTGATTCAGCTTATAGAACGTATAGATGAAAGAATTCATGTAAGGGAGATCCTTATGAGACCTAAGATCACATTCGAGGCGAAACTGGCATCCCAGAATAAGCTGGATAGTATCGTTAACCTTGTTAAATCCGATTCCATGACCTTCGAACAGGCCGCAGTAAGGTTCTCACAGGATGAGGATACCCGGGCCAACGGAGGGTTAATGGTAAATCCTTATTCCGGGAACACAAGGTTCGGTCTTGAACAGCTTAATACCAAGGAACATTACATCATCCGTAACCTTAATGTAAACGATATCTCCGAAATATACGAATCTGTCGATGCCAAGGGCAACCTTGCTTATAAGGTTGTGAGGCTTAAATCAAAAACAGAGCCCCACAGAGCAAACCTAAAACAGGATTACGAGTTATTAAAACAGATTACCACTCAGCAAAAGCAAAATGAAATTGTTGATGAATGGTTAGCCGATAAAATTAAGAGTACTTACATTCGGATTTCTGAACCATATTCGGATTGCGATTTCAGACTTAAAGGTTGGAAATAAAAGGGGTCATTCAATGGTATACCGGATGAAAAGCAGGTATAGGGCAGCGGTTACGTTGTCTGTGATTTTTATCCTTTCCGGACCCGTCAGAGCCCAGAAAAAAGAAGCACAGGTCCAGTTTTCCGCCGCTACAACAGAGGTGGCTGCCAGATACGGTAAAGACACCAAGCGGCTTATCGGCGATGTGATGTTTATCCACGAGGGTGCTAAAATGTACTGCGACAGTGCATATTTCTATTCATCAAGAAATTCCCTCGACGCTTATAGTAATGTTTATATCAATCAGGGTGATACTGTCCACCTTTATGGCGATCATCTTTATTATGATGGCAATACAAAAGTCGCCAGAATGAACAGGAATGTAAAACTCATCAACCGGGAAACCACCCTCACAACAGATGAACTGGATTACAATATTTCTGATGGTATCGGATATTATACCCGTCATGCAGATATTGTAAATGTGGAAAACCATCTAGAAAGTGTCATTGGATATTACCATACACGCTCAGATCTTTTTGATTTTCAGGATAATGTAGTGATTACAAATCCTGATTACAGGATCCTTTCAGACAGAATGAAATATAATACCATAACTAAAGTGGCCTTTTTTATGGGCCCTACGGAAATATTCAGCGACAGCAGTTATATCTATTGTGAAAGGGGCTGGTATAATACCGAAACAGATATTTCTCAACTCAATCAGAATGCCCTTGTCAGAAGTAAGACCCAGACCATAAAAGGCGATAGTCTTTATTATGAAAAAGTTAATGGTTTCGGCAGGGCAATAGGCAATGTTGAAATCATTGATACAGCAGAAAATATGATCCTGAGAGGTAAAAGGGGTATCTATTATGAAAATCCGGAATATGCGGTACTGACAGAATTCGCAGAATTTATCCAGGTCTCGGGATCCGGCGATTCCATTCACCTTCATGCCGATACCCTGTTGTCTGTAATTGACACCTCCGATGTAAAACATATAAAGGCTTTTCACGGGGTAAGAATTTTTCGTAACGATATGCAAGGCAGATGCGATTCCCTGGATTATTCTCTTTCCGATTCGGTGATTAGGCTTTTTTACGAACCTGTGTTATGGTTTGAAGAAAGCCAGATAACGGCTGATTATATTGAACTTCATACCGAACGCAGACAGCCGAAAACCATGTACCTATACAATTCATCATTTATCATCAGCCAGGAAGAGAAAGACAAATTCAACCAGATAAAAGGGAAAAACATGGTATGCCATTTCAGGAAGAATGAACTTTACCGTATTGATGTGAAGGGGAATGGCCAGGCTGTATATTACCCAAAAGATAACGATGGGATCATAGGGGCTAATAAAGCTGAATGCTCCGATATGATAATCTATGTGAAAAACGGCAATCCTAAAAGTATCAGTCTTCTTAAAAAACCGGATGCCATGCTTTATCCACTCGAAACAGCACCGGTTAATGAATTGTTACTTAAGGGATTTAAATGGCAGGAAAACCTCCGGCCTTTATCAAAACAGGATATCTTCAATAAATAAAAAAGGGTTATTTCCTGTAATTATCCTAATATTCATCCTCGTTGAAAAAGAAATCGTCTTTGCTGGGATAATCAGGCCAGATATCTTCAATACTTTCATAAATTTCGCCTTCATCTTCAATCTCCTGAAGATTTTCAATAACTTCGAGCGGAGCACCTGACCTTATGGCAAAGTCGATGAGTTCATCCTTTGACGCTGGCCAGGGCGCATCCTCCAATTTTGACGCAAGCTCTAAAGTCCAATACATAAACCTGAGATTTTATGTTATTCTAAAAGTGGTGCAAATATAAAAATTTATATTACTTATCCAAGTCTGGCTGCCATGTTATTTCCCTGACCCCCAGCCTGTGCGACACATGCCGGGCCAGAACAAACAGGTAATCCGACAAGCGGTTCAGATACATGATGATCTCTTCCGGTACATTGCTTAAAGAAATGACACGTCTTTCGGCCCTCCGGCAAATTGTACGTGCAACATGTATCAGCGACACAGTGTGATTTCCCCCGGGAATAATGAATTTCTTCAATACTGGCAATTCTTCTTCCATTCTGTCAATCGCTTTTTCTAACCATACGTTAGCATCATCCGAAAGTT
>Ga0123335_1001774_pt1 | contig 34052 bp, 27 predicted proteins | sample BiotimSIPDNA_2_FD_89707 | JGI IMG/M metagenome (GOLD analysis project Ga0123335, IMG submission 89707) | Anaerobic biogas reactor microbial communites from Washington, USA - Biogas_R2 time_0 SIP DNA | ecosystem: Engineered > Bioreactor > Anaerobic > Unclassified | place: Washington, USA... | reverse complement strand
TTGTGTGTGGAAACTTTGCTAATATACTAATATTTAGATTATTAGCCAAATATCCGTGCTGCTTTTTTTATCTCTTTGTCTTGTTTTTTAACTATTTAGCCTGCTGCGAAACTTGAGTAATTATACAACACAACTTGCTGATTAATTTGTAAATCCTTTTTAGAAGTTAAACAAAGTCGTTTCTACCACTCGTCGTTAAATAAGTTAATGTTGCTGAAATAATCGATAAACGTGGTGTTGAGAATTGTTGCTCCCGACTTTTGAAAAGTTTTTGATACCCCATTTTTATTCAAAACAAAATCTTCTAATAGGTTCACCGGATTTGTGAAGCTAAAGTCTGAACCATTATTGATTAATCGTATTCTGTGGAGTGTTACCCTGTATCTGCCTGGTTTGTATTGAATCAGAACATTTGCTGTGCAATCGTATGCTAAAATGAAATTAGGGGTTTTCGATTTTTTAAAGCCAGCCAAGGCATAGTTTGCCGCTACCTGAGGGAGAACCCCGGAAAAACGATTTTCAATAATTTCATAATCAGTAACTATTCTGTTCTCAATGAGTGAATTAAATAATTCATTCATGCTTTGCTGTGTTGTAAATTCGTGCTGCCAAATAACTGAACCATCTTCCGGGAAAATGAACCCCTGAATTGTTTCTTGTGCTGTTAAAAAAGAACATGCACAAAACAATAAAAACAGTGAAATAATACCCTTTTTCATGGCAATAATTATTGAATTATACTTGAACGATAAAGTTATGAAAATAAGTGAATAAATTGATAATAACTTTACGATTTATACCCAATCAAACAACTGTTCTTATAATTTTGTTTGTTAAGCGTTTACTTTTTTGCGAAGAATTTTGTTGCTTCATTTATCATGCTCTTAGATGGTAGATAAGGTAATAATGTGTTGTCTTTTTTCATAATTCTTTGCAGTATAAGAACTATTATATCTTTGAGTGCACCAATCTTGATAGAAAAAAAGACCACCTTATGGGCAGTCTCTTGATTCTTTACTTATCAATAGATTATTTTTCTTTCAATTGAAAACCAAGGTCTTTGAGTGTGTTTTTAACCTTTGGGCCAATGTTGTTTGCTTGAATGGTGAAACTTGGAAATTCTCTTCGAACAGGATAATCGCCGCGTTGTTTTTCGAAAGCACGCGGATAGAATTTTAACCTGTTGCTGTCTCCTAAAATTGGGTAGGTGAACAATATGGCCTCAGCAATTACTTCCTGATCAGTTTTTCCTGTCCCGTCTATTTCGATAAGGGTTTTTTCGGGTAGCTCAACATTGCTACATTTCCAATTGTCAATTCCAAGCCCGAATTTTTTACTTATTTCCCTTATGCTCATGCTTGTACCATTGGCTTTTCCGTCGCGCGAATACCCGGCAATGTGAGGTGTCGAGATGAAAGTATGTTCCAGCAAATCCAAGTCAATTTCGGGCTCTTTTTCCCAACAGTCGATTATGGCCTCTCTAATTTTACCAAATTTCAAGGCGGTAAGAACCGCATGTGTATCTGCAACTTCGCCACGAGCCGCGTTAATTAGAAAAAAGTCTTGGCTGCACGAATCGATAAATTTCTCATCAATCAGATGAAATGTTTTATCTGCACCTTCGTAGGTTAACGGGGTATGAATCGTTATGATTTCAGCTTTTTCCTGAATTTCTTCTAGTGAAACAAATCCATCGTTCCCTTCATTTCGCTGGCGGGGAGGGTCGTTAACGAGCACGTTCATCCCGATAAGTTGACAATATTTTGCCACTTTCGAGCCAACGTTTCCGGCGCCAATAATGCCAATGGTCATTCCTTCAAGTTTCATTTTCTTCTCGAGTGCCAGTGTATGCAGTCCGGCCATTATATATTGTACTACCGACCAGCTGTTGCAGCCGGGTGCATTTTTCCACTCAATTCCGTTGGCTTCGCACCATTTGGTGTCGATGTGGTCATAGCCAATTGTTGCGGTTGCAATCATTTTTACAGTTGACCCGGCAAGAAGTTCTTCGTTGCATTTTGTTCGGGTACGCGTAATAATTGCATCGGCATCTTTGACAATTTCGGCGGTGGTATCTTTACCCGCAAGATAAATCACTTCGGCAAAAGGCTCCAAGGCTCCTTTTATGTAGGGAATTTTATTGTCGATTATTACTTTCATATGATTCTTATTGTCAGTTTTGTATGTCGAAAAGTTTTGTAGTTGTTCTTGTTGCCTAGCTTATTTTTTTGAAAACACTTTTTCCGGCTATCCACTCATCAATGGCTTTGTCGTTCAATGCGGTGAGCAAACCTTCTTCGATTGTGTTCTCGAAAGCCTGAAGATTGTCTTTTCTGTTTAATCTAAGCCGAGCATGAAATCCTTCGTTCATCATGCGGCCAGCATGTAACGGCATATCGTAAAGCTGTGGGAAAATAGAGTCATCATTGGGTGTTTCCAGATCGGCTTGGCAGCTCTTTACATCTGACGAAAGGTAGATGCGGCAAGCCATTGGGCGGGCTTGGTAGGCGCGACAAAATCCTTGCTCGGGGTGGAGCAGCGGACAGGGTTGTTTGTGCCTTAGACGTTTTTCAAGGGGAAGCTTCGAGGTCACTGAGGCTTTGGCGCTTGCTCGTTGAACAATTGTATCGAGCTGTTGCCCGCTGAACTTGTTTTTCACAAACTGGGCAAGAAAAAAGAGTTCGTAGGGGGTAGCCAACACTGTTTGGTGGCAGCAGTAGGAGCAACCCATTTTACATGCCGAGGGCTTTCCTTCTTTAGACGCTAAGCTTAGGAATTCGTTGTTTAGCTCGTCAATCACTTTGTACAATTGTTTTTGTGCCGCAAACAAATTTTCTTTAGTGAAACCGGCGAATAAAAAGGTGTCACAAAGTTTATATCCGTCATTAAAGAATTGCTCGTCAAGTAATTTTATGTAATTGCCGTGATCTTCCATCTCTTTTTTTATTTGCGAAAATTGAAAATAAAATGAACAGTACAATGTTTTTTGTGCTTTCTTTTTAAGGTATTAGTTAAAATAGCTCACTTGTATGTCGAAACTACCTTCTGGTTCGTTGGTCTCAGTTTTTTCTGCATTGCATTTAAGTTCCCATGTACCCAAAACCCGGTCGAATTTTTTTGTTATCTGGTGTGTGCCAGGCGAAGAAAGTAAGGTGTCATAGAGAACGCGTAACGGTGGAGGAATACGTGTTGTGTCAATGGTGATTTTTATTGTGTCGATAGTGAAATATAAGGTATCAACAGGCTGAAGCATGGAGTCGAATACAATCTGAAAAGTGTCGATACTTATAGCTGTGGTATCGTGAGTAATGGCCAAAGAGTCAGGAGTAGTAGGGGCGGCTGGATATTTCATAGTCAACTGGAAATTCCCTTCAATGATTTTAATTTTTGCTTTTAGTTGGATTTCATCTCCGGGAATTTCTATCCTGAAAGCAAGCGAATCGGCTATTGCTTTGGTGTAAGCTTTGTTAGCATGACTGTGTATTGTTTCGCTTGTTTCGTTACAAGCGGTAAGTAGGCCAAGAATGAGTATCAAACCGGTTATTTTGCGTATCATGGTTTCTTTTTACTGTTCACTGAATGAATTGATCTTAAAGATAATACTAAAAAAACTTTGAAGCCGGGCCGTAAAAATACAAATTTAAACGATTTACTTGCGTTACCAATGGCTCCCTTTAGCATAGTTTCACACTTTTGATTCGTTTTATTTTTCACCAGCCGTACGTTTTTTTGTTTTTTATTTCCCTTTTCGTGATTTGGGCGACCTCTTTTTCCTAATTTTGTTTGACTATGTTTTATGCTGCATTTTTATGGTAGATATTAATACCGTTTCCTTGTCGTCAATTCTTGAAAAAAGGAAAAACGACCGCGATATTTTTCAGGAATTGATGCCTTCAAAAGTGAAGGAAATTTTGTTGGTTGCCACTCGCTACGATGCTTACTCTATTGTTCGCGAAGGGCAATTTTCTGACAAGATATTTGGCGAATACCTGCAGCTTAATCTTTATTCGGCTCCGCGTTTTACCAGTGTGTCAACGCTCTCTGAAGCAGTAGATGTGTTGCGGTCAAAGCATTTCGATCTTATAATAATCATGGCTGGCGTCGATCGCCAATCGCCGATTCTTACCGCAGAAAAACTCTTCGAAGTAAAACCCCGTATTCCTATATTATTGCTTGTCAACAACAATTACGATCTTTCATTTTTTACCAAGGCGGCTGAAAAACTTGACTGTATCGATCGCGTTTTTGTGTGGAATGGCAACACAACCATTTTCCTGGCCATGATAAAATACATTGAAGACAAGAAGAATGTGGCACGGGATATTCAGGTAGGTAATGTACGGGTGATATTATTGGTTGAAGACTCGGTGAAATATTATTCGCGCTATTTGCCAGTGTTATATTCCAATATAATGCTGCAGACACAAAACCTTGTTTCTGATGATTCGGCCGACGAGTTACACATGATACTGAAAATGCGTGCCCGTCCTAAAATATTGTTGGTGAGTAATTTAGAGGAGGCAATTGCATTGGTAGATCGGTATAAAGACAATCTGCTTTGTGTGATCAGCGATGTGAAATTTGCCAAAGAAGGCGACGACAATCACGATTCGGGTATTGAATTGCTTCACTATGTGAAAGCAAACCTTCGTTTTCCGATTCCGTTACTTTTACAATCGCACGATGTTCACAATCTGGTTCTGGCTGAACAAATTGGCGCCGATTTCATCAATAAAAATTCTGATACCCTTTCAAAAGACATATTAAGTTTTATCCATCGCAGGCTTGGGTTTGGCAATTTTGAATTTTTTATGCCCGATGGGACGAAAATCGCTGAAGCTTCTACGTTGCATGAATTTCAGGAGTTGATGAAAAAAATCCCTATCGAGTCGCTCATCTTTCATGGACGGGAAAATGCTTTTTCAACATGGCTTATGGCGCGTGGTGAAATTAATATGGCCGAAAGGCTCAAGGTAACCCAGGTTGATGAGTTCGAACAGAAGCAAGACTTGAGAGAGTTCATCCTTAAGGTCTTCGACAAAATCAGAATGCAGCAACTCAGCGGGCGTATTGTTAATTTTGACCCAGCACTTGTTGCGGGTAACCGGTATATTATTCGGCTTAGTAAAGGCTCACTTGGGGGAAAAGGACGTGGATTGGCTTTTATTTCTAATTTTATTGAAAGTATTGATTTTAAGAAAATTATACCTAAAATAAATATTCGTATCCCGCCAACAGCCATCATTGGCGTACACGAATTCGACGCGTTTATCGAAAGTAACGATTTGTACAATAAAGTAATTGTTGAGCAACACTATGATTCAGTAAACGAATTGTTTATAAAAGGTAAAATAAGTGAGCAGCTCAACGAACGCTTGTTTCAGTATTTGGTGACTATGCGTAATCCATTGGCGGTCAGGTCATCAGGTCTTTTTGAGGATTCGTTGCTGCAGCCTTTCGCGGGGGTTTATAATACTTATATTTTGCCCAACAACAGTCCTGATATAAACATTCGTCTCGAACAATTAAAAGATGCCATCAAATTGGTTTATGCCTCTACTTTTGCTGCCACAGCACGTAACTATTTCAATGCCGTGAACTACAAGGTAGAAGAAGAAAAAATGGCTGTAATTATTCAAGAAGCAGTAGGTGAGCATTTTGGAAATTTGTTTTTCCCTCATATTAGTGGAGTTGCACAGTCGTTTAACTATTATCCGGTTTCGTATATGGAGCCGTCTGACGGATATTCGGTAGCTTGTGTGGGCTTTGGTATGTATGTGGTTGGGGGCGAGAAATCCTTTCGCTTTTGTCCGCGTTACCCTTCAATCAATCCGGGCGGGGTAAAGGATCTTTTGCGCGATACTCAAACTGAGTTATATGCCCTCAATTTGGAACATTCTCATTTTGATCTGAAAAATGAAGGTGAGTTGGCTGCAATAAAGAAGTTAAAGGTTAAAGAAATAGACAAAAATGGAACGATGAACTTTTGTCTTTCGACCTACGACTACGAGAATGATTGTTTAGTTCCAGGAGTAGCTTTAAAGGGGCCAAGGGTTGTAGATTTTGCCAACATACTGAAATATAGTTCGATCCCTTTGGCCGATTCACTCCATCTATTATTGCGTATTTTTCGCGAAGCTATGGGAGCGCCGGTAGAAATGGAATATGCAGTAGACCTTTCCCCTGCACCTGAAAATGGGTTGCCAACATTGTATCTGCTTCAGATAAAGCCGCTTATTCGTCGTGAGGAAGCTAATGAGGTGGTCATTGACAAGGGTAACCCAAACGACTCTCTCCTATATGCTACTCGGGGTATGGGAAACGGAGTTATTGATCATTTGCGCGATGTGATATATGTTGATGTTGCCGGCTTTGACCGGACGCGCACAAAAGAAATTGCTGCAGAACTGGCACAGTTCAACGAAATGCTGGTTAACGAAGGTAAAGAGTATATTTTGATTGGACCAGGGCGTTGGGGCACTCGCGACCCGTTTACTGGGATACCGGTAACATGGTCGCAAATTTCGAATGCCCGTGTTATTGTTGAAATGGGGCTCGAAGATTTTCCCCTTGATGCTTCGTTGGGGTCTCATTTTTTTCACAATGTAACGTCAATGAATGTGGGCTATTTCTCTGTTCCTTTTAATTCTAATGAAGCTTATATTAATATTGAAGAGCTAAAGAAATTTCCCGTGGTGCGTCGTACCAATTTTCTGCGCCATGTGCGCTTTCCGCGTCCGGTTTCAGTGCTTATGGATGGAAAGCAGCGGGTAGCTTTGATTAAATTGCCTGATTAGTTGTTTATTTTCTGACGCTTTTTCCCTGCACCTGACTTTATTGTTTGTAGTTTGATGGCTTTATTCCTTTAAAGACAAAATTTGTTGTGCATTGAATACTTGTGGGTTGTTAATGTTTTTCATTTATATTTTGAAGAAGCTGATAAGCCTGCGAAACACTTTTAACTTTTTCGAATGACATACTGAGCTTGTCTTTTTCTTCTTTCATTTTGCACTTTTCAGGGTTGCGCTGTAGCCATAACAAAATTTCCGAAAAGGTGGGCGATTGGTAATATGGCGATTGTTGATTGGCAATGAAGTGGCATATCATTTTCCCATTTTTCAGGATAATACGCTCCATGCCTAAATCAATCGCTATCCACCTTAGCCGAACCACCTGAAGCAACTGTTGTGCGGGGTCGGGTATTTTTCCAAAGCGGTCGGTGAGCATGTTCTCGTAGCGCGACAGTTCTTCTTCATTTTCAATATTATCCAGCTCGCGGTACAACGACATCCGTTCCGAAATGCTGTTTACATAGCTTTCAGGCAGGCGCATTTCCATGTCGGTTTCTACATTACAGTCGGTTACAAAACGGGTATTTAAAAATGCCTTAGCAGCTTTGTCAGAATCGCGTTGGGCAAAAACATCCCTGAATTCTTCTTGTTTGAGCTCTTGAACAGCCTCGTCGAGAATGCGGTGATAGGTTTCGAAACCTATGTCGGCAATAAACCCGCTTTGTTCTCCTCCCAGCAAGTTTCCGGCTCCGCGTATGTCAAGGTCGCGCATGGCAATATTGAACCCGCTTCCCAGTTCCGAAAATTCTTCTATGGCCCTTAGTCTTCGTTGGGCTTCCTGTGTGAGGGTGTTCATTGGGGGGGACAGCAGATAGCAGAATGCTTTCTTGTTCGAGCGGCCTACTCGCCCTCGCAGCTGGTGAAGATCACTCAGTCCAAAGCTTTGTGCATGGTTAATTATAATGGTATTGGCATTCGGAATGTCGAGTCCCGATTCAATGATTGTTGTGGCTATCAGTACATCGTATTCGCCATTGATGAAATCGAGCATTATTTTTTCAAGTTTTTCACCATCCATCTGGCCATGTCCAACAATGGTCTTCACATCGGGGCATGCACGGCGCACAAACGCTTCAATTTCGTGAATATTCTGTACCCTGTTATGGATGAAAAAGACTTGTCCGCCTCGGTCTACTTCATAGTTTATGGCTTCGCGAATGATTGCTTCGTTAAATCCATGTATTTCTGTCACAATGGGATAACGGTTTGGTGGCGGGGTTTGAATTATAGAAAGGTCGCGCGCGCCCATAAGCGAGAATTGCAATGTACGGGGTATCGGCGTAGCCGTAAGGGTCAGCGTATCGACATTAATTTTCAGTTGTTTCAGCTTTTCTTTTACCGAGACGCCAAATTTCTGTTCTTCGTCAACAATTAGCAATCCCAGATCTTTGAATTTAACATCCTTGCCAACCAGCCGGTGGGTACCAATCACTATGTCAATTTTCCCTTCGGAAAGTTCTTTCAGGGTTTTAGCGGTGTCGGCACTGTTGCGTAAGCGGCTTATGTATCCAATTTTTACCGGAAAGTCTTTTAGTCTTTCGGAAAATGTTTTGTAATGTTGAAATGCCAATATGGTGGTGGGTACTAGTACTGCAACTTGTTTACTGTCGGTCGCTGCTTTAAAGGCTGCACGAATGGCCACTTCGGTTTTACCGAAGCCAACGTCGCCACAAACCAACCGGTCCATGGGCATCAGTCGTTCCATATCTTCTTTAACAGCTTGTGTGGCTTTTAGTTGGTCAGGAGTATCTTCGTAAATAAATGAGGCTTCCAATTCCTGCTGTAAATAAGTGTCGGCCGAAAATGCAAACCCACGTTCTTTAAGGCGTTCGGCATAAAGTGCGATGAGTTCTTTGGCAATGTCTTTAACCTTACTCTTGGCACGGGCTTTTATCTTTTGCCAAGCTCCGGTGCCTAACTTGTTCAGGTTCGGCTCTGTGCCATCTTTGCCTTTGTATTTTGAGATGCGGTGAAGCGAGTGCAAGCTCACTAGTAGAGAATCGTTGTCTTTGTATACCAATCGAATAGCTTCCTGGGTTTTTCCATTGACCTCGGTTTTTACAAGGCCGGCAAATTTTCCAATGCCATGATCGATGTGCACCACATAATCGCCTTGGTGCAGTTTGTTCAGTTCTTTAATTGTGATCGACTCGCGGGCTTGCTGCTTGGTTTGCATTTTATACCGGTGGTACCGCTCAAACAATTGGTGGTCGGTATAAAAAGCTATTTTCAGTTCGCGATCGATAAACCCTTCATTGATGGTGAAATTCAGAGGGGTAAACCGAACATTTAAAGCCTTGTCGTCAAAAATGGCTTGTAAACGTTCAATTTGTTTTTCGTTGTTCGATAAGATGAAATTCTGGTATCCGTTCGACCAGTTAAGTTTTAGCTCTTGTGCTAATAAATCGAAATTTTTGTTGAACCGGGGTTGGGGTACTGTACCGAACTGCACAATATGGAATTCTTTGGGGTGATGAGAAGTCCCCAATTCTATGAAATGAAAAGCTTTTGATTGCGCAAAAAATGTTGTTCCGTCAATCAGCAATTCAGGCGAAGGAACTTCTTCGGCATTTTCACTGCTTTGGGAACCCAAAAAGAAACTTTCGGTTTCATTGTATATTTTGTCGATCTCAAATCGGGCATATTCTGAATCTTTAAATACTAATACATAGTCTGTTGGAATGTAATTTGTTATTTCTATCCTTTTTTCTTCTTTTATCGACTGCTGAATGTTGGGAATAATGGCTATCGACGAAAGTCGTTGGGATGAAAGCTGAGTATCGATTGAGAAATTGCGGATCGATTCCACTTCGTTTCCAAAGAAATCGATTCTGAAAGGCTCATCTGACGCATAGGAAAAGATATCGGTAATGCCACCGCGGACAGAATATTGTCCGGGTTCGTAAACAAAATCAACCCGTTCGAAGCCATATTCGGCAAGGACATCGCTAATAAATTCCGGCGAAAGTTTATCTCCAACCGATATTTTCAACGTGTTCGAAATCAATGCTTCTCTTGAAATGACTTTTTCAGCGAGGGCATCGGGGTATGTAACCACAACACATCGCTGGTTTTCTGAAATTCTATTAAGTGCTTCAGTCCGCTTAATAATACTCTCGTGATCTGGCTTTCCGTATCGTGCAGCACGTTTATACGACGAAGGAAAATACACAACATTTTCTTCGGAGAGCATTAGTGAAAGGTCGTCGTAAAAATAGGCCGACTCTTCGCGATCGTTCAAACAAAAAAGGATAGGCCGGTTTATTTTATCAAAAAGAGCAGCAATGATGAATGCCGCAGCCGAACCAACAACTCCTTTGAGTTGAATGGTGGCTGGTTTATCGGAAGAAAGCAATTGCCTGATTTCGGTAACTCCCTGATGATCGCCATATATAGAGTAAATAACGTGTGGTGTCATAATAGGGCGCAAATATAATTAAGCTAAAGTCCAAATCCCAGCTTAGAGCGCAAAAACAGAAAGCTATATTCGACCGTTTTGTAAAATGAATGAACGCTGATTTTTTTGTTTGCAAATAATTTATGATTTCTGAGCCAAGACTCTACTTTGTAAAAAAAATCATTGTATTTTAACATCGATTTTACATCGAAATTAGAAATTGTATTTCTTGACATGATTAAATCATGGGTACACTATTACTAAAGTTTAGATAATTGCATATTTACGTATGACTTGTCATGTCTTTATTGTTGTAATTTTTAAGTATTTTGGTTAAAAATAAGAGGGGGGGATTCTATTATTCAAACCGCACATTAAAAAAAATGAGTTGAAAGTTATATTTTCAGTTTATTTTAATCATTCTTTGTTTGGGTTCTAGCAGGAATATTCTTATTTTAACTTTTTTTTAAGAACAAAAATTTAGGTTTTTCCTAAAATATTCAGGATTAAAAGATTCATAAAATGGCAGATTCAATTGACCAACTTAGGGAAAGTTTTGTTGAAGAGACCCGAGATCTGATCAATGAGCTGGAAGATATTCTTCTTTCTCTTGAGAGTGAGGCAGTTAGTTCTGACTTGATTGACCAGATTTTTCGAAGCGTACACACTATAAAAGGGAGTGGTGGGATGTTAGGTTTCGATAAAGTATTGGCAGTTACCCACGATCTCGAAGACATATATGACAGGGTTCGTAGTCATGAAATAGAGTTTACAATGGCTCTGCGAGAGATTTCTCTTGAAACTATCGATATTTTGAAAGTTCTGCTTTCAACCCGGGAGCAGCTGAATAATCAAGATCAAGTTCGTTTTGCCGATTTGTGTCATAAAATACACCTTTTCGACATTGGGGGTAATGACCAGCAAGGAGAAAAGAAAACTGAAATACCTGTTTCAACAACTATTTCCAGATCGGTAATTACTTATTTTATTGAGTTTGATCCAGCAAAGAACCTTAGCGAATCACTGAGCCACCCTGAATTGCTTTTCAGTGAGTTATCCCTTATGGGAAACTGTTTGGCTTTTGTAAAAAAAGGGAAGGATGTAGTGTTAAACAAGTTTTCAGGAAACGATAGGTTGGCTTCTTGGAGGGTGGTTTTGGCATCTCGTTTCGACTTAGCTTCTATTGAAGATATTTTTGAATGGGTAAAGAAAGAAGCAACATTCATTGTAACTGATATAGTTCGTGGCGATGTTCTTGCTGTGCCCGAAGCCCGTGCTGAGCTTGAGAAAATGAAAGATAAAATTTTTAAAAGCAGCGCTGCCGAGGTTAAAGAGATACTTGACAACTACCAAAGCGAAATTGTCGAAGAAGCAGAAGATCGTAAAGATTCGGGGACAAATAAATCAGATGCGCAACAGGCTTCTGGCGATTCCATCAAAAGTATCAGGGTTTCGACTGATAAGATTGACAACCTGCTTAATCTTGTTAGTGAAATGGTAACTCTTCAGGCTCGGTTAAATCTTATCGCCAATCAACTGGGCGACAATGAATTAATTGCTGTTGCTGAAAAGTATGGAACCTTTTCGAAACAATTGCGGGACAATGCGTTCACAATATCCTTGGTTCCATTTGGAATTACCATGACAAGATATAAACGTTTGGTTCACGATCTTGCAGACCAAATGGGTAAACAAATTGAGTTTGTTACCGAAGGCGAAGATACCGTACTCGATAAGAAAATAATCGAACAACTTACCGATCCTATTATGCATATATTGCGTAACTCGGCCGACCATGGAATTGAAACCACAGAAAAACGCATTGCAGCAGGGAAAAGTGAACTTGGAAAAATAACCATGAAGATTTATCACCAAAGTAATAATGTGATAATCAAAATTATGGACGATGGTCAGGGAATCGATCCTGAGGAAATCCGTAAAGTAGCTATCCGAAAGAAAGTGATTAAAAAGGATGATATACTTTCTTACGATGAACTCATCAATCTTGTGTTCCTTCCTGGTTTTTCTTCAGCAAAAACCGTTTCGAATGTCTCAGGGCGTGGGGTCGGGCTCGACGTGGTGAAGAAAAATATATCTGATATACGTGGTAATATCAGTATTGAAACAGAAGTTGGAAAGGGAACAATTTTTACTATAAAATTACCACTTACCCTTTCCATTATCGATGGATTACAAGTGAAAATTGACAATCGTGACTTTATAATTCCGTTGATACAGGTTTCAAAGATCTACACTCTATCGGAAGATATGAAACATATAGGGTTGAACCAGATGTTGGTTCTCGAAGGAGCTCAAGTTCCATATTTCGATTTACGAGAAGATTTTGATCTCGGCGGAACGCCACCTGAAAGACAGGAGATTGTATTGGTTGGATATGAAAATGAGCGGGTAGCCCTCATTGTTGATATGGTTGTAGGAGAAAACCAAACAGTTCTTAAATCCTTAGGACGCCATTATCAAAATCAGGATTTCATCTCGGGAGGGACAATACTTGGAGATGGCTCAGTAGCTTTAGTGCTCGATGTAAATAAAATTGTAACAGTATTTTCAAAGTATAAAAAATAGATAAAATGGAAGAGTTATTTGAAACATATCTGACATTTTCGCTGGGCAATGAAAACTTTGCCATTAATGTTAATCATGTAGAAAAAATATTGGAATTTCAGCCAATTACCGAAGTGCCTAAAGCTCCCGATTATATGTTGGGGGTCTTCAATATGCGTGGAGAAGTGGTACCGTTAGTTGATACCCGGGTGAAATTTGGCATGGAGAAAACCGAAATCACCTCATCAACATGTATCCTGGTAATAACGATCGATAACAGTGGCGAGAAGTTAAAGCTTGGTGCACTGGTCGACAGTGTTAATGAAGTGATAAAGTATTACAACAGTGACTTAATTGCTTTACCTACTGTTGGGAAACAAAATAAAGCAGAGTTTTTGAATGGGGTAATCAAGCACAATGAAAAGTTCATCCTTTTAGTAAATGCTGATAAAATTTTCTCCGTTGATGAAATTGTTGAACTTAGGGCTGAGAATTTTGATCTAGAAAACCTTTAACTAACTCATTTACCTTATGAAGTCAAAAAGGCTGGTGTTGAACATATCTGCCAAATTAATGGGCGGGGCGGCAATTTTTTTTATTGCATTTATTATATTGTTAATTATTGTTGCCTCTGGATCGGCAAAAATTGGAAAACAAAGTTTAGTCTATTACGGGCAACGAATTCAAATTGAAGATTTTATAAATAGAGTTCTTGATGAATTGAATCCGTTGAATGGCGAACTCCTTACAATTTCATCGAAGCTTGGCGAAAATGAGACGGAAAATTACCGATTAAATACGCTAGCATTGCAGCAACTTATTGAAAAACAAAAAAGTATAGAAGGGTATAGTCAGATGCCTGCTTTTTTTACGAAATATGTTTCTGAAATTTCGACTCAACTTTCTTTGCTTTCTTCGCGCACTTTGACTTCAAAAAGTGACATTGTTGAAGCAAGTAATGATTTAAATAAGCTATCGTTATTGGTCGGTTCAATTCTGAGTGAAGACTTAGCAAGTGCGGGCAGTTTTGGCATTTCTATGCAAGATGCACAAAACCAAGTACGATTGCGACTGATAGTTCTCGGGACTATTATGTTTGCTTTAGCACTGATAGTATACATCATTATAATTCAATCCATTCGTACTAGTGTGCAAAAAACATTACATTTTGCCGATAAAATTGCACAGGGCGACCTTACCGCTTTGTCAGAAGTGAATTCCAGCGATGAAATAGGGCAAATCAATCAATCTTTAACATTGCTCAAAACTAAGCTATTCGAAGTATTACAGTCCATTAAGGATATTTCGCTTAGCATTGCCGAGGCTAGTAATGAATTTAGTGCTGGTTCCCAGCTTATTTCAGGAGGTGCAAGTGCTCAGGCCTCGTCATCTCAGGAAATATCAGCTGCCATGGAACAAATTTCTGAAGTTATTAAGCAATCGGCTGAAAACGCTAACGAAACAGGCCGTATTGCAAGAAATGCATTCGATGGAATTCAAATTGGGGCAGAACATGTTGAGTCAGCTTTGGCAGTAATTGAAGATATTGCACAGAAAAATTCAATAATTGGTGAGATTTCTTACCAGACAAAAATTCTTTCAATAAATGCTTCAGTAGAAGCATCTCGTGCAGCCGAAGTGGGACGAGGTTTTGCTGTTGTTGCAGAAGAGGTCAAGAGATTGGCCGAATCAACTCAACATTCAGCTTCAGAAATAAAATTTGTATCTAAGAAAGGGGTTGATCTTGCCCGGAAATCGGCTAACGAACTTCGTTCATTAGTTGCTGAATTCCAGCGGACAACTGAATTGGTAGATGAAATCGCAGAGGCTAGTAATGATCATATTAGTACTATAATTCAAATTAATTCCTCGCTTCAAGAGCTTAATAACATTACCCAGCAAAATGCATCTTCGGCAGAAGAACTTGCAGCCAGTTCAAGCGAATTGGTCAAATTGACAGAACAACTGGATACACTTATTTCTTATTTTTCTCTCGAAGAAAAAGAGATAGAAGACTCCTCTGCCAATGTCGAGAATAAGAGAAGTGAACAAACGACTTCTGCTAAAGAGATAGATCGTTTGGTATCATTGAGCTTTTTGGAAGAACAAAAAAACTCATCGGATGATGGTTCTGGAACATTTATCTATTTAGGCGGTAACAAGAAAGATCCCGAAATAAATGCGGAAAAGGAAGAAGAACCAGTTTTGGCTTCCATGATTGAGACGATAGATCAGTCAAATCTTATAAACGAAATGCCAATTATGCAAGCAGAAGAGAATAAAAATGCTGGTCATCAAAAAAAATCGGGAACAGATAAGCACAAATCAATAAGCAAAGGAGTACGCATAAATTTAAGCGATAATGATGATCTTGACAGTCAGTTTGAAAAAATGAAATAATATTGATAAATGGACCACACAAGTAATGTTGACATATATAGCCAAAAACTCTCTGACGAAGAATTTCGCAGAATTCAGCGCTTTATGCTCGACACATTGGGAATTAAGCTTGCTCCTATAAAAATTGTGATGGTCAATTCTCGTTTGATTAAACGACTCAAAAGTACTGGTATTGGCAACTTTAAGGACTACCTTGATTATGCCCTTTCATCTGAAGGTCGTGTCAATGGAGAATTTGAGTGTATGATCGACGAACTTACTACGCATAAAACAGATTTTTTTAGAGAGCCAGAACATTTTGTTTTTTTACGCGAGCAAGTTTTGCCGAATTTTGTTTCCGATAGATATGCGCCTTTCAAAATATGGAGTGCAGGGTGCTCAACAGGCGAAGAGCCTTATACTATGGGAATGGTACTCAATGAGTATCAATTAGCAAATCCGTCGTTTGACTTTACAATTTTTGCTACTGATATAAGCAATGCTTCTGTAATGAGAGGGGTAAGGGCAATCTACAATAAAGATTCATTGTCGGGAGTCGATAAAAACCTTATTCGGAAATATTTTTTGGTTAGTAGAGATACTACAGAAAATAAAGTGCGTGTAGTTAAACAGTTGAGGGAAAAAATTCATTTCTCGATTTTAAATTTGGTTGATGATTATTTCTTTCAAAATGGTTCACTTGATGTGATTTTTTGTCGTAATACATTGATTTATTTCGATGATGTTTCGAAAAGACAAGTTGTTGGAAAGTTAATTGAAAAATTAAAACCCGGAGGATATTTGTATGTAGGGTTGTCGGAAACCGTTTCTCAATTTTCGACAGCAATAAAGCAGGTTAGCCCAAGTGTTTATGTTAAATTGAATTAGGAAATGGATAAAAAGCAGTTAAAGGTTTTGTTGATTGAAGATCAGCAGAAAAATGCGACAGAGATAAAGAACGGGTTGATTGCACTTGGCTTCGATGTGGCCGTTTCTGGTTCTGTCGATCGTGGGCTATGCCGCGCAAAAGCCTACCGTTTCGATATGTTCGTTGTGAATTGTGGCGAAGACGGGAAAGACGGTTTTAATTTTGTATCGGCCTTAAAAAAGGAGACAGATTATACTAACAACCAATTTATTTTCACAATAAACCCAAAAGTGAAAGTTGATATCAGATTACGAAAATTTACTCAGCCTTTTGATATTCTGCGTTTGCCATGTGATGTTAATGAACTCGCTATAAGGGTAGATAAAGTCCTGAATCAACCCCCTCAAGTTGAAGATAAACCAGCTAAGGGAAAAAGGACTGAAGAAAGTCAGCGCAAGGTGGGCGGAAAGGTGCTGTTGGTTGAGGATAATCCGCTAAATCAGAAGGTATTGGGGATGTTTATTACGAAGCTTGGATTTGGATATGATATAGCCTCAAACGGCCAACTGGCAGTCGACTTGTGCAAAAAAGAAAAATATTCATACATATTAATGGATATTTATATGCCAGGCATGGATGGTCCCGAAGCAACAATGAAAATTCGCGATGATGAAGAGACAACCGGTAACCGAGCAAAAATTATTGCTATAACAGCCAATGAATCAGAAGAGAGTGTGAAACGTTGTTACGATTCGGGAATGGATGACTACTTGGTCAAGCCGTTTACACTTGAGATTTTAAAGGAAAAATTGGTATAAAAGGCTGACACATTGGACCGGATAAAGTACCTCAAACAAGGAGAACTTGCCATCGTTTCGGGCGAAATGAAGGTCTTTACCATTTTGGGTTCTTGTATTGCTGTAGTTTTATGGGATTCGGGCTCAGGAATTGGAGGCGTAAACCACTTTTTATTACCGTATTGGAACAATAAGGGGGCGCCTGATGTTCGGTATGGAGACATTGCTATTACCGAATTGCATGATAAAGTTATTTTGGCAGGGGCTGTTAAGAGGAGGTTGACTGCCAAAATTTTTGGCGGAGCTAGTATGTTAAAATTCGACAATGCAGTTTTTAATGTAGGACAACGAAACATTGAAGTCGCGAAACAAAAATTAATTGAGTTGAATGTTCCTATTGTTCAGGAGGTTATTGGAGGAAATCTTGGGAGGAAAATTTTATTTAATCCTTTAGATGGAGAAGTAAAGGTTGATATGATTCAGAATATAAAATTTTAAATCTGTGAGGAAATGGGCGCAGAAGCGGATGGTAAGAAAATTAAAGTGTTGGTTATTGACGATTCAATAATATTTCGTCGGGTACTTGCCACAGCTGTTGAGGGAGACAGCAGGTTGGAATTGATTGGTACTGCAGCTGATGCATTCAAAGCTGTTGAGGTCATAGAAAAAATCGTTCCCGATGTTATTACCCTCGACATTGAAATGCCCATGATGGATGGGCTGACTTTTCTTCAAAAGCTAATGAGGCAGCATCCAATTCCAGTTATTATTGTCTCAAGCATAACCCAGGGCAATAAGGAAATATGTCTCGACGCTTACCATAAAGGTGCGATCGATATTATCAACAAACCAACAAACCTGAAGTCTAATACTAATCTGTACGATTTTTACTCTTTCGTATGTGAGAAAATTGTTGGAGCTTCGCAAGCAAATGTAAGGCAGAAGCAAAAGCTTCTTTTTGACCTTGAAAATATGCACAGCGACCACCAGACTCAGGTCATTTCTACTTTCGATGAAATTATTGCAATTGGGGCTTCAGCGGGTGGCACTACTGCTATTGAGTATATCTTGCGCAGGCTGCCAAAAGATATGCCTGGAATTGTTATAACCCAACATATGCCCCAGGGATTTACCAAGCTTTTTGCCAATAGGCTAAACGATTTGTGCGATTTAGAAGTTCTTGAAGCTAAAGATAATGATATGATTATTCCTGGAAGAGTGCTTATTGCCCCTGGGAATAAACATCTTGTTATCAGTGGTAATATGCGTGTTCTTAAAGTAAATACTGTTGATTCCGAGCCAGTTAATCGTCATAGGCCCTCGGTCGATGTGATGTTCGACTCTGTTGCCGCAATAGCCAAGAATAAGGCCACTGGGGTATTACTTACCGGCATGGGAGCCGATGGTGCAAAAGGATTACTGAACATGAAGAATGCAGGAGCTCATACATTGGTTCAGGACAAAGCATCGTGTGTGGTTTATGGAATGCCATATCAGGCTTTCCTGCTCAATGCTCATGAAAAAGAGTTGGGGCTAAACCAGATTCCCGATTATTTAATAAGCCGGTATCATAAATGATCCTATTTATCTGTTGAATCGCAGCCTTTCGCCCTTATTCGTTTCATAGAATTGACCATTCTGGTATACTAAGGTACCGTTTACGAATGTGTGAGTTACACTATGTCTGAATGTAATCCCTTCGAAGGGCGACCATTGGCATTTATAAAAAATATTATTTGGCGTTACAACCCAACGGTCTTGTGGGTTAACCAAAACAAGATCTGCTTTATACCCTTCCCTGATAAACCCACGTTTCTCTATATTGAATAGTAATGCCGGGAAATGGCACATTTTTTCCACTACTTTTTCATAGCTGAAAACTCCCTGAGATACAAGTTCAAGCATGGCAACCAAAGAATGCTGAACTAATGGTCCTCCTGAAGGTGATTTAAAATAAGAATTCCCTTTTTCTTCTATGGTATGCGGGGCGTGGTCGGTGGCAACAATATCTATAATATTTGAATTTATAGCATCGCGAAGAGCTAACTTATCTTTTTCTGATTTTATTGCCGGATTCCACTTTATTTTTGTTCCAAATGTACTGTAATCGCGATCGTCGAACCAGAGATGGTGTATACAAACTTCATTAGTAATCCTCTTATTTTGAGGTAGTCCCGATGAAAATAGCCCCATTTCTTTAGCTGTTGAAAGGTGCAGGGCATGAAGCCTTGTATTGTATTTTGTTGCCAACTCAATAGCTTTTGCAGTTGATTGGTAGCAAGCTTCTTCGCTCCGGATTTTTGGGTGTATCTCGATAGGTATCAATTCTCCATACTTGTTCCTGTATTCTTCAATGTTAGCCTTTATTACCGATTCCTCTTCATTGTGGGTAGCTACAATCATATGGGCATTTTTGAAAAGAGTTTCGAGGCCTTCGCCTTCAACAAGCATATTGCCGGTCGATGACCCCATGAAACATTTTATGCCACAAACCGTTGTTGGGTCGGCTTTTAATACTTCTTTTATATTGTCGTTTGTGGCTCCAATATAAAATGAATAGTTTGCCAGCGATACTTGTGCTGCGCGGTTATATTTTTCTTCAAGAAGTTGAACTGTCGTTGTTTGTGGTATTGTGTTGGGCATTTCCATGTATGATGTAACTCCTCCGGCAACACAGGCTTTGGCTTCGGTATATATTTCGCCTTTGTGGATTAAACCTGGTTCGCGAAAATGAACCTGATCGTCAATTACACCGGGCAAAAGAAGTTGCCCGCTTGCATCAATAGTAATGTCTGCTTTTATTTGGTCGTTATTACCCAATATGCTGGCAATAAGATCGTTTTCGATGAGCACAGAACCGGTGAAAGTCCTGCCTTCATTGACTATTGTTATATTTTTTATTAAAGTCTTCATTGCAGTTATTTTGACTGGTATAAAAAAAGCTCCCTGGGGAGCTGTTCAAGTATTTTTTTAATTAAAAATACTCCTTAATTTCATTTTAATAACACCAAAAAATGCTTCGCTGAAAATGCCCCCACTCATTTTTGAGGTTCCCTTCTGTCTGTCGATGAATATGATAGGAATTTCAACTACTTTGAACCCATGTTTCCATGATGTGAATTTCATTTCGATCTGGAACCCGTAACCTTTCATGCGAATATTGTTCAAGTCGAGAGCTTTTAGTACGCGCGAAGTATAGCAAACAAACCCGGCGGTTGAGTCGTGTACTTTCATGCCGGTAATTATACGCACATATTTTGATGCAAAATATGACATTAAGACTCTTTTAAGTGGCCAGTTAACTACGTTTATACCAGAAACATAGCGAGACCCAATTGCTAAATCTGCTCCTTGAAGGCATGCTTCGCGTAAACGGATAAGGTCGTCGGGGTTGTGTGAGAAGTCAGCATCCATTTCGAAGATATATTCATATCCGTTTTCTATTGACCATTGAAATCCCCTGATATAGGCGGTTCCAAGCCCCATTTTTCCGGGGCGTTCAATTAGATGAAGTTTTTCAGGGAATTCGGTCATCAATGTTTTTACAATAGCTGCTGTACCGTCGGGCGAATTATCGTCGATTACGAGGATGTGAAATTGCACAGGAAGATTGAAAACATAACGAATTATGCTTTCGATATTTTCCTTCTCCTTGTATGTGGGTATAATTATTACACTATCTTTCATCGTACCTTCTCTTTTTTTGATCTTAAACAAAAATACTATTTTCTTGCTTATTTTACCTATGTAACTTTTTTTTAGGACAAATTGATTGTCGGCCAATTTGTAAAGCACAGGGAATCAGTTGCTAATTTCCAGGAATGCTAGTTTGTATTGAGATTCTTATGCAGCATTTCTTTTGTAGAATGTCTTTTTAAATAACTCTCATAATTGGTTTCTCCCGGAGAACAAAACTTTCGTTACTTTTGCGTCTTAAAATATTGAATTACAGTTATGGTGAAAATTGGAAAAACATCTACTCTTGAGATAATTAAATTTACCGATCAAGGAGCATATCTCGATGGGGGGCCTTATGGTGAAATATTGCTGCCAAACCGCTATGTACCTGCTAATTGTGCCGAAGGCGATGATGTTGATGTTTTTGTTCATTTCGACTCTGAAGATCGTATAGTTGCTTCAACCGATTTTCCTGCGGTTATGGTTGATCAGTTTGGTTATTTGCAGGTTGTTGGCGTGAGTTCGTTTGGCGCTTTTCTCGATTGGGGTTTGCCCAAAGATTTATTTGTGCCTTTTCGTGAGCAGACTGTCAAAATGGAGAAAGGGAAGTGGTATGTTGTACGTGTTTATGTTGATAATGTTACAGGCCGAATTGCGGCTTCTGCTAAATATAAAAAGTTTCTAACTCAGGATGGAGTTGATTTTCAGGAAGGAGATGAGGTAGATTTAATGATTGCAAATCGTACCGACCTTGGTTACGATGCGATTATCAATCAGTTACACTTGGGCATAATTTATTCAAATGAAGTTTTCAAGCCGATTCGTTCTGGGGATAAGATGGTAGGCTACGTAAAAAAAATTCGAGAGGATGGGAAAATTGACCTTCGGCTGGAGCGCGACGGATATCAGCGTGTTGATGATGTTACTGAAGTAATTCTATTAAAACTTCGGAGTAGTGAACATTTATTTCTGCCTTTTTCTGATCATTCTGATGCAGAGGACATTAAAGAATCTTTTGGGATGAGCAAGAAGACGTTCAAAAAAGCTATTGGCGCATTATATAAGCAAAAGCTGATTTCTATTGAACCAGAAGGGATTCGATTAGCAGCAAAATGACATAAAAAAAGAAAGGATAGAAATGTTTCTATCCTCTTCTCCAACTAACTAATCTAACTAAACCTAAAACTTATGAAAAATAAACCTGATACAAATGTATGTTATTAAACATGTATTGTCAAAAAAAGTTTGAAAAAATTTGTTGGTTTCGAAAATTTTTACTTTAAGTTAACGTTGGGCTACGAAAGTGTAAATAATATAGCCCTTTTGTTGTGCGGGGGCAGATTCACTTCGGTTGAATATGGTGCGCATAGCTGCAGTTTTGGCATACGAAAGAATTTGTTCATTGTGTAAATTTTGTATAACAGGCTCTGCTTTAATTACTTTGCCTGAACGATCAACTAGAATATCTACTTTTACTTTTCCTCCATATTCTGAAAGATAAACAGGAATAGGCAGCTTCACATGATGCCTGTTCTCAAGGAAATATTCGATGTTGCTTTCTCCTGTATAAAGATTGTTTTTTATGTCTTCGGGCTTCACTTCGGGAGCATCTGGCATTTTTAGGTCATCGATTGTTGGTATTTCTTTTTTCAATTGACGGCTTACGTCTTTAAGAAGGTTTTGTGCTTCGGCAATTTCTTGTTCATATTGATTGTCGGATGCTTTGTTTGACTGGGTTTGGGCGGTTCTGGAGCTTCTGTTCGATGCAATATTGGTTTGAAGTTGTCCTGCCAGGGGAGGTTGTGAAGTTTTGTCAATCCGTTCTTCGGGGAGTTCTGGTTCGGGAATAATCTGGCTAAAGTCGATAAGTATTTCGCTTTCTGTATGTGGTGTGTTAATTGATAATTCTTTGAAGAACAAGCTTGTGAATACAATAATATGCAAAGACAATGTGATAATTATCCCGTTGATGTTTTCTTTGTATATTTTAATGAAACGGCTCATGGAGCAAATATATAAAAAGGATAGGGTAGCGGGATGAAATAAAAAAAGCTTTTACTTATTTTTTATTGTAAAAGCTTTAGATGCAGAAGCTCATCTTCAACATTCTTGAGGAGTTTTTTGTTATCCTGTTCCATTTTGTTTTGTTCTACATTTGCTATGAGCTTCTTTCGAATCCAGTTTAACTCCTCAATTTTTTCATAGAATTCTTTTCTTCCCATAATAAAATTGAATTAATTACAACAAAGAAACAATTTAAAACGGGAAAGTTTGCTTTCTATAGGTTTATATTTTATTAAATAATTGTTAACCCCATCATTTATTTGAAAATACATGTTGGTTATTCTTAGTTAATGTTCTAATCGATAAAGTGTTCCTGCATTCTTTTAACCTCTTTTATTTTGTTTTGTCTGCTCCTGAATAATCCGTAAATAATGATTAAAAGAATAGGTAGCAGAAAGTTGAAGTATTTAAGAAATGTCTTTTTCCCATCTTCTATCTGGTCGAGCGGGCGGTTGGTAACACCTTTCGTGCGCAGTTCAATTAGTCCGGTGTCGTCTGATAACCAGTCTATTGAATTTACCATTAGGTTTACATTGTCGGGGGTAAGTTGCCGGGCTTGCTGGCCTTGACCGTTAATTGCAAAATCTCCGTCACCAATGACTATCATTTTTGCTTCTTCATTTCCAGACAACATGCCTTCAAACGATGCGGCAACAACCTGTTTGGGCGATGTAAAATCGGTGTTGCCCCATTTCTTTTGAATGTCGAAAACAATAGGTGGCGACATCAATCCGCTTTTTTCTGAGGAGAATGCCAATGGACTGTATTTCATTGTAGTATCGCCGACATATTGTATGGGGCTGGCAAATTGAAGAAGAACAGTTTCAAGGCCTTTACTCACCGGGTGGTCTGAAAACGTTTTTATTAAAGGCAAAAATGGGAACGAAAGCTGTGTGGTTATTGAGAATACCCCTTGTTGCTGACGTACTGAAACACTACCACAGCTTGCATCAATAATAAATTGATTGTCAACTATAATACCTTTATTTTTTAGCCATGTTTCAATGCCTGTGTAGTTTTCGTCCCCAGTAGCATTGTTGAGGTTGCCTGTAACCCGGTTCAAAGCAAGGTACAAGTTTCCGCCTTGTGCAAGATAATTGTCTAGCACAAGCAATTCACCATCGGAAAGAGTATCGGCTGGTGAAACAAGGATTAAGGACTTGTATTTTTTTAGGTTTCCTATTTCAGATAGGTTGGTATTTTCTATGGTGTACATTACATCAAGTGCCTGCATGGCTTGTTGCATGGTTTGCAACGAAGGTTCGCCATGGCCGGTTATGTAACCCAATGTTGGTTTGTTAGTTGTAGTGAGTTTCTTTATGGCCGATGAGAGCGAGTATTCCATTGATGTACCGGGTAAAATGATGGGGATTACTTCTTTTTTGTCGCCATATTTTACCAATGCCGAAAGGTAAATTTTCTTCTGGACTGCTTGATCTTTTTCCCGAACATTGATGATTTGTGGGGCTATTCCATATTTCGAAATTTCTTGTTCAACTTTATCATCATCGTTCGGATTCACAAATTCGAAAGCAAATTTTCCTTTGGCAAGGTTTGAATATTCAACCAGCAAATCGTTGAAATCGTTTCGGGTTTGCATAATTGCAGGTGGCAGATCTTTCGTGAAATAAGCGGTTACCGTAACCGGGTTATCTAATCCTTTTACTATATTTTTTGTAGCTTTACTAAGGGTATAGCGCTTGTCGCTGGTGAAGTCAATCCTGAAAAAATAACGGCTCGATACAATGTTTACTAGGAAAACAATTCCAATAATCAGGACAACAAAAAGTGTGATAGAATTTCTTTTTTTCATGGTCGCAGCTATTAGTTATGTTTTGACAAAACCATTTTTGAACCAAAAAGGCCAAGAAAAATAATCGATGCAAAATAAATGACGTCTTTCGAGTCAATTACTCCCCTGGCAACCGATTCAAAATGAGTCGACATACTTAGGTAGTGCAATGTATGTCCCATAAATCCGGGAGTTGCCGACGAGAGAACATCAAAAATAATATGGAAAAAAATGCCGATAGCCAAGGCCAATAAATAGGCTGTAATTTGGTTATTCGACAGGCAACTGGTTAATATCCCAATGCTTATATAGGCTGCACTCATGAAAATGAGGCCAAAATAGCCGAGTAAAATTGCCCCGTGGTCAACATTCCCAAGGTTTGCTACAGTTATATAGTAACCTAAAGTCAGGGCAAGGGCAACAATGATAAGGAGCAATGTGGCAACAAATTTCCCTGCAATAATCTCTTCTTCTTTAATGGGTTTGGTAAGTAACATTTCAATTGTTCCGGTCTTTTTTTCTTCGGCAATCATTCTCATGGTAAGTGCCGGAATAAAAAAGAAAAGGGTCCAATAGGCAATGCCGAAGAAAGATTGAAGGCTGGCTTGGTTTACAAAGAAAATGTCTGAACCTTGTATCCATGTAAAAAAACCGCTGATTCCAAGGAAAAGAATTATAATAATATAGGCCATCAGCGAGTCGAAAAACGAACTAAGTTCTCTTTTTGCAATTATCCATATCGGTTTCATAACGAAAGAATGAAGTTTGTATCCTAATTAGTTGTTACTTCCCTGAAAACATCTTCCAATTTGGTTTCAACTGGGGTTAATTGTCCAATATACCAGCCCCTAGATGCACATAGAGAAAAAATATTTTTAGCTGATTTCATCCCTTTGAGGCTTTGAACTTCGAACAGCTGCTGTTCGGAATTAATCAGATCAACAAGAGCCACACTTTCAATGTTTTGAAGTGCTCTGAAGATTTCATTCACTTCTCCTTCTTTGATCTGTATTTTCAGTATTTCATCGCCTTGGGCTTGTTTTCTCAGTTCTTCAGATGTGCCGTCGGCTACAATTTTTCCTTTGTTTATAATGATAATGCGGTCGCAGGTAGCTTCAACTTCAGCCAGGATATGCGAACTCAAAATGACTGTTTTTTCCCTGCCTATTCTCCGGATCAACTCCCTGATCTCGACAATTTGGTTTGGGTCGAGTCCTGTGGTTGGCTCATCCAGAATTAGGATTTTAGGGTCGTGAATCATAGCCTGAGCCAGACCAACACGTTGCTTATAGCCTTTTGATAATTCCCTGATTTTTTTATGTTTCTCGTTTTTAAGTCCGCAAACCTGAATCATTTCCCATAAGCGGTCTTTGATCTTTTCTTTAGGAACGTTTTGTAGTTCAGCGGCGAACTTTAGGTAATCGATTACAGCCATATCGGCATAAAGAGGGTTGTTTTCAGGCAGATAACCAATATTTTTTTTCACTGCTGACGGGTTCTGTAAAACAGATAATCCACCCACCTTTATATCCCCGCTATCGGGGGACAGGTAACAGGTTATGGCTTTCATTGTGGTTGTTTTTCCAGCGCCATTTGGACCCAGAAACCCCAGGATTTCACCGGTCTTTACTTCAAATGAAATATTATCGACCGCTTTCTGATAGTCATAAATCTTTGTTAGGTTTTCAAGTTTTATGTCCATTTTCTTCCTTATTTTTGAGCACCCGAAAATAAAAATTTGAACCTTGTTGGGAAACCATTTTTTCTTGTTTTAACACTATTTAACGACATGCAATTTTATAACTATGTAATTATGTTGGGCTACTTTTATTCAAGTCTCAAATATGGAGAGAAGTAGATTTTATATTTCAGAGAAAAAAAAATGTTTATTAAGCAAAAATGACAGGTAAAATGTTTTATTTTAGTAAAAATTAAGTTTTCTATACGTATATTGCATTAACAAAAAAACTAAGGCTTATTTAACAGGAATTTGTTGGAAGAATCTAGAGAGAAAAAAAACAATTCTTTTGCGAAATTTAAAATATACCGTTAAATTGTTGGTATAAGTGATTGTTATAATGGAAGTGGTAAAGATGAAATGTCATATTTATATAATACTCTTATTTTTAGTTATTTACTCGTGTAGCTCAAAGAAGTTGACAGACGATAAAGTTGGCATACCGGAAGCGCCTGTCACTGAGTTTTTCGCATTTGATTCAAGCCAATTATCTATCGAAGGTGATATTCAACCGTTCAATTCGCAAATTACGATTGATACATTGGGCGAAAATCTGCTTTTGTTGAATCTTACGTTATATACCGACTTCCCTTCAGCGTTGCCGTCGTTTGCTTTTAAAATTAAATATCCCAGAAATTTAATCGGTTCACTTTGGAGTTCACGTACATGGTCTAGTAATTCGTATATCAACATACCAAACTACTCCAGGTTACAGTCTGACGTTAGCGTAGTGAGTGGAATTGGGGCTACCGACAATAACGTGATAACCTTGGCTACTTACGATAATTTTGCAAGTCGATACACGGGGCTTGATGTTCAGCGCGAAAAGGATTCTATTACATTTGTTATGAATTTCTTTAATACATCTTCACCCGATGCTGAATTACTGGAATTTAAGGTGCAGGTACTTGTGGATATGCGCTCCGGACAATACTCAAAATCAATTCGGGAGTCGATGCAATGGCGTCTTGACCAAGAGAATAATTCAGCCATAACGAAAATCGACCAAACGATGTTGCCTGTTTATTCATTGTGGTATCCCATGGAAAGGAATATTCCTCTCGAAAACATTACTCATTATTTCGATTCCATTTCGTCGATGGGGTTCCGTTCTGTTTTATTTGATGACGGATGGCAAAATGTTGTTCGTTTCGACGTGAAGCCTGGCGGAGATTGGGATCCTGAAGAAAATTCAATTGTAAAGGAATTCATGGATAAAGCCCACGAAAAGAATATGAAAGTTGCTTTATGGTACACTAAGCCTTTCGTTGGCGCACATAAGTATATCTTTGAAAAGTTCGATGGCAAATATTTACAATACATTACCTCGAGTCAGCCAATTCTTGATATTCGCTATCCTGATGTTCGGGATTATTTGACCAATGTATATTCTGATGTTGTAAAAAGCTGGGGGGTTGATGGTATATGGTTCGACTTCCTGAATGGATATTATCCCGATGAACACATTATTGTAACTGATGATAAAGGGCGAGATTTCGTTTCAGTTAGAAAGTCTCTCGATTCTTTACGGTTAAAAATGCGTTCCGAAATTGAAACAATTAATCCTGAAATTTCTATTAACCAAAGTTTTCCTTCGGTAGGACCATTGCATACATCAAACACAAAAACAATTAACGGATTTCTTGGAACTACAGTACTTCAGGATGTTCGTGAAAAGATGGTTAACAACCGGTTAATGTATGGAGAATATTCTCCTTTTATGGAAGTTATGGGTGTTCATCCTAAAGACCCAGCTGTTGATGTAGCACTAAAATTCCACTCCATACTTTTTGGGTCGCCTTACATCTCATATTTTTCATATACTTTACCTGAAAAACTTAAAGAGACACTTAGTTTTTGGATTAAATATTGGAAAACAAATTCAACGTATCTCCTTGAAAGTGATTTCGAAGCATACGATCCTGTTCATCGGTATACCATTTTAAAAGCAGGGAACGAAAAAAAGCAAATTATTGCCTTTTATGCCCGGGTTGAATCTTTCGATCTTCAATCTTTTAATTTTGAAATGGCAGACTTAATTAACTCTAGCGATTATCCCTACCTAGCTGTTCGTGGAACACCCAAAGGAAAGGTTGACTACATAATCCACGATTATTCAGGAAAGTACTTAAGCCGTGGTTCTCTTAAATTCAAACGAGGTGTGGCTGTGCTTGAAGTTCCTATTGGTGGGTTTGCCCGTTTGATTGTTAAATAATGATCTTCTTCATGAGAAGAAACAAACTAGTTGCATTTCACCCTTATTTGTGCATCGTCTTAGTGCCTTTGGTGGCTCTTATATTCATGTTTTCTTCGTGCAAAACAACAAAAATAGAAGCAAGAAAATCGATCAGTTTGGTTGAAAAAGCAAAAAGTGCAATTCTCTCAGGAGATTACTTAGAAGCAGAAAATCTGATTTTAAAAGCAATTCAGTCTGACTCAACAGCTATTACACCTTATTTGCTTCTTTCCGATATAAGCGAAGAATTAAAAAAAACAGAACAGCAAAAATTTGCTCTTCATAAGGCACTTAGTATCGATTCTTTATATTATAAGGCTGCTTATAAGTTGTTGGGTGGGCTATATTTTACAGAAGGCAATTACAAAGAAGCTCTTAATTTTTACTTATTTTATCAACCTTATGCGAAGGCTGGAGATTCTTCTTTTGTTAATAACAGGATTAACTCGGCACGTTTTTCTATTCAATCGATAGCCGAAAACCGGCAGGTACTTATTGATAAACCCGGAGAAATTATTAACACCAGCAGGCAAGAATATTGGCCTGGAATTTCGACTAACGACTCAGCATTATATTTTACGCGTTTACTAACCAATGACATGAATATGCCTTACGAAAGGATTTTTGTTGCAGAATTGGGCTCTGATGGATGGGAACTTCCTGAAGAATTATCAATTTCTGATGATCAAGCAACAAATATTGGTACAGTATGCATTTCGGCCGATGGTAAGTGGCTTTTTTTTACGGCTTGTGGGTTAAAAAATGGATTTGGAAGTTGCGATATCTATTACGCTCGGCGGAAAGATAATCGTTGGATTGAGCCCCGAAATGCCGGGGCAGTTATTAATACTTCGGCATGGGAAGCTCAGCCTTCAGTTTCTTCAGACAACCGATTTTTGTACTTTGCATCAAACCGGTCGGGTGGGCAAGGGGGCATGGACATTTGGTGTTGCGAAATGACAGAAATGAAAGATGGGTATTTTTTCTTTTCGAAACCGCAAAATCTTGGTAGAAAAGTAAACACACCGGCAAATGATTTTTCGCCCTTTATACATGCTGATGGGAAAACGTTGTATTATTCTTCGGAAGGAAAATACGGGTTCGGTGGGAGCGACATCTATGTATCACGGTATTTGGATGGTGGATGGAGCGAAGCTGAAAACCTTGGATATCCCATTAATTCAAGATTTAACGATGATGGGTTGGCGGTTTCTCCTTCGGCAAAGACGGCTTTTTTTGCATCAAACAGAGAAGGCTCAATTGGAGGATCGAAAGACCTTTTCCGACTTCATTTACCCGAAATATTTAAACCGAATGTTACCGGATATATAAAAGGCTTTGTCTATGATTCAGAATCGGGGGAAAGGCTTGAGGCTGACATTGAAATTACCTTAATTGAAACAGGAAGTACTCACAAGGTTACTTCTTCGTTGACAGAGGGGTTTATTACAACTGTTAATGCGGGGGAGATGTATGCCATGCACGTACGCAAAGATGGATATCTTTTTTATTCCCGGCATTTTGATTTAAAACAGGCAGCAGAATTTCATCAAGCCGAACAGTTCGACATAAATCTTGAGCCGGTTAAGCAGGGAGGCATTTTTGTGCTTAATAATGTTTTTTTCGATTTTAACTCAGATGTTTTGAAGCCCGAATCAGAATTTGAGCTAAAAAAACTTACAAATTTCCTTCGTGATAATATTGGTATATCAATCGAAATATCAGGACATACCGATAATACCGGGAGTGTAGACTATAATGTTAACTTATCTGAACGCAGGGCAAAAGCTATTGTTAACTATTTGTCGGCATTCATTGATCCTGAACGGCTTTTATACCGTGGATACGGGTCTTCGCGTCCGATTGCAGATAACGAAACTGAAGCTGGCCGGGCTAAAAACCGTCGTTGCGAGATTAAAATTCTTTCAAAATAAGATTCCTATTCTGATGGTTGTTCCAAAGTGACAAGGTCGCGAATCACAACCGATGCGATATGGCAGCCGAACAACGGGGGCATATACGAGATTGTGCCAACAGTAGATTTTTTATTGGTACCCTCTTCCAATCTTATAGCTTTTTCATCTACTTCCTCGGGTGAGAACACAACTTTAACCCCTTTCTTGATTCCTAATTTTGAGAGACGTTTCCTAAGCATCCGGGCGAGATTGCAGTTATATGATTTCGAAATGTCGCTCGATTTAACCAGTTCGGGGTTAAATTTTCCTCCTGAACCCATTGAACTCACTATTCTTAGCCCTTTTTGAACTGAATGGTAAATAAGAAATGTTTTTGGGGCTAACGTGTCGATCGCATCGACAACATAATCAAAGTTGCCGTCAAGTATCTCAATCATTCGTTCGTCGCGAATATATTCATCGACAATTGTTAGTTCAATATCCGGATTTATGTCTTTTAGCCGTTCTGCCATGACTGAAGTTTTGCGTTTTTCCAAATTACTGTGTAATGCTGGAAGTTGTCTGTTGATATTTGTGAGTTCTACATTATCGCCATCAACTATGGTTAATTGGCCAATTCCGGCCCGGCAAAGCATTTCGGCTGCATAAGCACCCACCCCTCCAAGGCCAACAACCAGTATATGAGCCGATTTCAGTTTCTCAATATTTTGGGGGCCTATAAGAAGTTCTGTTCTATCTAACCAGTTCATCACCAATGAATTTTCTGAAATTATTTTTTGTAATCCTGCTCAATTCTTCAACCGAAACCTGCCGAATTGTCGCGGCACGAAGATATATATCGCTGATTGAAAAATTACTATCATCGGTTTCGAAAAATATTTTTTCAGGAGCAATTGTTTTTAGCAATTCAATTGATTTTGAATCATCGTTGAAAATGCTTTTTCCAAAAGAAAAATAGGTGTCGAAGGTGCTGAATTGCATGATGACTTGCTCATTCCCAATAAATCCATGTATCAATACTTTGTTTTCGAATTGATGCATTTTTAATAGTTGAAGAAGGTCAGAATACGATTTTACTGCGTGGAGTATCAATGGTTTTTTATACTCTTTTGCAATTTCAAGCTGTGTCTCGAAAGCCAGGATCTGTTCATCCCAGTTATTCCCCTTCTTCCTATCGAGACCGCATTCTCCTACAGCAACGAAATTCTTGTAAGAAGCTAGTCTTTTAAACTCACTTTTGCATTCATCTGCTGAAAAACCATTTAGATGCCAAGGATGCCAACCTGCCGAAAAGTACTGAGCTGAGGGAATCTCGTTGAGAGGCAAATCATAGTTGTGAATGGCAAGTTGCTCCCATTCAATGTTTACATGATGCGTATGTATGTCAACATATTCTTCCATTAAAAGTATCGCTTCAGTGCTACAAATATCCCGTTTTTTTAGTTTTATCCTTCTTAAAGAGACTGTTTATATAATTGATTGTTCATTTATGTCTTTTCAACGTTGAACCGGGAATATGATATTTTGTTTATTTAATCAGTACTTAAGTGTTTTACTAAGCTTAAAAAACTGACAAATGCTGGTTGTTTTATCTTATGAAAAGAAGTAATTTTTGCAAAAAAAAGGATACTGGTTGCTAGAATAAAAGTGATAGGATTAATATGGAAAAAATAGGTAAACTCGAAGATATTTTTAACGGATTAAAGTCTAAACCAGTGAAAAGTATGGTTGTAGCCAATGGGGTCGATAGTCATTCTATTGAAGCTGTTGGAGAGGCTGTTCGGCGTGGTTGGATAAAAGGTATATTAACCGGTAATCGGAAGATTATTGAAGAGCAATGTTTGTTGGCAGGATTTGAATCCCATATATTTGAAATTATCGATTGCCCCGATGAAGATGACGCGGCGAGAATGGCCGTAGAACTTGCGTCTAAAGGGAAAGCTGACATACTAATGAAAGGGCTTATTAGTACCGATAGATTTATGAAAGCTTTGCTTGATAAAACGGTTGGCTTGCTGCCTAAAGGTAATTTACTAACGCATATTACGGTAATGCAAACCCCTGGTTATGATAAATTGTTAATAGTTAGTGATGTTGCAATAATTCCCTTGCCAACGGTAGAACAAAAAGCCATCATAGTTCAATACCTTATTTCAACTGCACACCGGATTGGAATAGAAAAACCATTGGTAGCTTTTGTTGCTGCCACCGAGCAGGTTATATCAAAGATGCCAGCAACAACCGATGCCGTGCTATTGAAGCAGCGTTGGCTAAATGGTGATTTTCCGGGGTCGGTTTGCGATGGACCAATGGGGTTGGATCTTGCATTAGACAAAGAAGCTGCTGAAATAAAGAATTTTAACTCGCCAGTTGCCGGAAATGCCGATTGCTTGCTTTTTCCGAATATCGAATCAGGCAATGTTTTTTATAAAGCGAATACTAAACTGTTTAATGCGTCAATTGCTGCCATGTTGGTTGGAGCATCTGTTCCTGTGGTTCTTTCATCGAGGGGCGATAGTGTTGAAACAAAGCTAAACTCTATAGCTTTAGCTGCTGTAGTGTGTTAATACCGAATCTTATGAGTGCGCCTAAAGTATTGGTAATCAATCCAGGTTCTACATCGACAAAAATTGCTGTATATCAGAACGAAACATGCCTCTTCGAGCAAACCATTAAACATTACCTAGATGAGTTGGTCCTCTATCCGACAATTCTTTCTCAGCTTGAATTTCGGTACGATTTGATTGTTGGAAATCTTGAAATTGCCGGTATTTCACTCAACGATATCAGTATCGTTATGGGGAGAGGAGGCCTGACCTATCCTCTCGAATCGGGGGTATATGAAGTTGATGATCGGATGCTCACACATGTGCGAAAAGGAGTAATGGGGCAACATGCTTCCAATTTAGGCCCCTTGTTAGCCCATGCTATTGCGAAGATTATCCCGGGTGCTCATGCCTATATTGCCGATCCTGTAGTTACCGACGAACTTGAACCTGTTGCACGCGTATCGGGGCATCCTCGTTTCGAGCGGAGATCAATTTTTCATGCACTTAACCATAAGGCAGTTGGTCGCTTATATGCTCAATCGATTGGGAAAAAATACGAAGAAATCAATTTGATAGTTGCCCACATGGGAGGTGGTGTATCTGTAGGTGCTCACAGGAAGGGGCGTGTTGTTGATGTAAATAACGCCCTTGATGGCGAGGGGCCTTTTAGTCCTGAGCGTAGTGGCACTTTGCCTGCTGGTCAGTTGATTGAAGCTTGCTTTTGTGGAAATTTCACTGAAGATGAAGTTCGTAGAATGGTAACAGGAGAAGGCGGTTTGGTTGCTTACCTGAATACTAACAGTATGAAAGAAATTGTTGATTTTGCAGAAGATGGAGATGAAGAATGCCGTTTCTATGTTGAAGCTTTTGTATATCAGGTAGCAAAAGCAATAGGCGAAATGGCGGTTGTTCTCGAAGGAGAAGTTGATGCTATTTTGTTAACAGGAGGAATTGCTTATAGCTCTTTAATCGCTCGTTCAGTAACTGAAAAAATAAAGTTTATATCAACGGTTGTTGTTTACAAAGGGGAAGATGAATTGGCTTCGATGGCTATGAACGCTCGACTGATGCTTTCGGGTGAGCTTGTCCCCAAGAAATATGGATCAATTTAAAAAGTTGGGGGATTAAAAAAATAAGATGAGTTTTGTGTTTTTATAAATTATCAAATGAAACCAGATCAAAACGAACTACAGATAGAGCTTCTCAAGCTCTTATTACCACC
>Ga0123335_1001769_pt1 | contig 34088 bp, 29 predicted proteins | sample BiotimSIPDNA_2_FD_89707 | JGI IMG/M metagenome (GOLD analysis project Ga0123335, IMG submission 89707) | Anaerobic biogas reactor microbial communites from Washington, USA - Biogas_R2 time_0 SIP DNA | ecosystem: Engineered > Bioreactor > Anaerobic > Unclassified | place: Washington, USA... | reverse complement strand
TACAGAAAAATCGGCAACTGTGTGTCTGAGGAATTTTCTACTCGCCTACTCTGTTTACGGCCTCAAGTCAAAAAATTCAGACATACAAACAGAAAATGGCATCTTCATCCAGAATGGGCAGTTTAATTTTACTGTAAGTGATAAAATCATTCCCGTGCAGGATAGTGTTCCATTTACATTTAATTACACAAAGGTAATTCCGGAGAGCATTGACTCCATTCAACAAAATGCGGTGATTGAGATCCCGGAAAAAATCCCGGTCAGACCATCCGCATTTCGTTTTATTTCTCTGGGCATAGGTGTTACCGGTGTAATAACGGGATTTATAACCGGGCATCGGGCCAGATTGAATTACAATAATCTGGTGGAAACATCATCAAGCCATGATAAATGGGATGATCATTATTCTGCAGGCAGGAAATACAAGATCACAACAGCATGCGCTGTAATATCAGGTTCATTCTGCCTGCTCGGCTTTACCGGTTTTGGAGTTTCTTTCACGTTCTGAAGCGGCATCAGCCTGTTTGTAATCAATTAACCTTTTCAAATTCCCGTCTCGACCAGTTGTCGAGTTCTGACAGTGATTTGATTCGAAAAAGGTTTCCTACAACATCACGTATGATTACACCATCATTACCGGTTGGCCGAATATCAACATAAGGGTTTTTTACCACGAATCTGCTTTTACCACGATCTGTCTCCGCTTCGAAATACCTGTTCCCCAGGTTGACATCTGTACGAATCAGACGCAGTATGTCGATGTAAAAGTAGTTTCTTTCCAGTTCTTCCTCAGCGATACAGCGTGAATCAGGGTCGAGTTGATCGATACAGTCAAGAATAACAACCTCGTTATGTATACCAATCAGGGAGACTTCCTTTCCCCACCCGGTTGTCGGCCGAAGCCAGACAATAGAAACCGGAATATCATCCAGACCGTCGTTTTTCATAAAAACCTGATCATGTATTCTATAAAGTTTAACTGATTTATTATACATTAAGCCCCCCACATTACCGATTGCAAAGCATTCATTTCAGTATGAGATTTGATAAGTTCGGCATAGATGCCTTTTTTCTCAAGCAGCTCATCATGGGTTCCGATTTCTGCCAGTTTCCCTTCCGAAAGTACAACCAGACGATGTGCGTTGCGCAGTGTGGAAAGCCTGTGCGCAATAGCGATTGTGGTTCTTCCCCTGGTAAGTCCGTTGATCGCTTCCTGGATATGCTTTTCGGTTGTTGCATCCACCGATGATGTAGCTTCATCAAGTACCAGGATTGGAGGATTGTGCAGGATCGCTCTGGCGATTGCTATGCGTTGTCTTTCACCGCCCGAGAGTCTCTCTCCTGTTTCACCGACCAGCGTATCATAGCCATCTTTTTTACGGACAATAAATTCGTGGGCATGTGCAGCTTTTGCGGCTTCAACGATTTCCTTGAAACTTGCATGCTCCGTTCCGTAAGCGATATTTTCTGCAATCGATAAATTAAAAAGGAACGGTTCCTGCATCACAAGTCCGATGCTTGAGCGCAGCTGTGATAGCTTCAGATTTTTTATAGCCACACCGTCAATAAGGATCTCCCCGGAGTCCGGTTCAAAAAAACGGGTCAGCAGATTGATAATTGTGCTTTTCCCAGCTCCGGATCTTCCGATCAACCCAATAGTTTCCCCGGGAGTAATGCTGAATGATAATCCTTTTATTACTTCTTTGCCGCGTTCATAACTGAAGTGCAGATCACGAAATTCAATATGTCCTTTAATCGACGGCAGTGTGATAGATTCTGGACTCTCATAATTCTCGGGAGATGTATCGAGAATTTCAAAAATCCTTTCGGCGCCGGAAAAAGCATGGGTCATCCAGTTAAGAATAACTGAAAACCACTGGAGGGGACCATAAAAGAGCCATATGTATCCGACAAAGGCAAGCAGGTCACCAAGAGTAAAATCGCTGTTTCCTCCGGTGATGATTTTTGAGGCAAAAAACCATACGAGCGCCACACCAAGCGACATGACCCAGTACATGGTCTCATTAAATGTTCCGGAGACTCTTTGAGTGTTGACCTGAGTTTCTGCGAGTTTATTATTGACAGAATCAAAGAGCCCTATTCTGTGGTTTTCCCTGGAACAGGCTTTTATTACCCTAAGCCCCTGCAGGGATTCACCGAGAACAGAATGCAGATGCCCAATCATTGTGCCTTCACGCAGGAACAGGGGGCGAAGCTTTTTCCAGAACCAGCTTGAACCAAGAATCAGCGCAGGGACTGGAACAAGTACAAAGATTGTTAAAACCCAGTTTATCTTCAGGAGAATGATTCCAACGACTATAAAAGAGATGACATTAATCACCAGAAAAGGCAGCCCGTCTACCAGAAATTGCTGCAATTCACCGGTATCATGCATTATGCGTCCGACAAGCTCACCCGGTTCCCGCCTTGTGAAAAAACTCAGTTTGAGGTATTGAATCACACTGTGCAGCCTGCTGCGAAGGTCTGTTACTACCTTCGCACCGACCCAGGATGTCAATCGTATACTGATAAGACGCATTACAAGATAAAGAAGACCGCAGCCGATCATGGCTCCAGTGTAAAAATAGATTTGATTGATGTTACCTTTTCCGATCACATCGTCGACAATTTTCTTTGTGATATATGGAGGAAGCACCTGGAAAAGTACTCCCATTCCGGTAACCAGCATGAGCAGAAACACTCGTAATTTATATGGAGCGGTGAGTGCCACAATTCTCTTCAGTATCTTGACGCGAGGTACACATCGCGGACATCTGCTACCGCGCTCAGGAAGAGGAAATTCACAGCGTGGGCAATGAGAATCATAATTATTGATTTTCTCTGAAATCTCAAAGTTATTGAGGTAATTATTTACTATCCGCACAGAGTCAGCAAAGTCCGGGACAAGATGATTGGAATAATACAAAAGGTTCTTTATTCCATCATTTGTAACAGCTGTTATCCTTCCGCAGCCAATGAGTTCATCAACTCTAATCTGCTCAACCATATCAAGCTGAATTTCAGATGATACTTTTTCACCGATGACTGTTATCAGTTCTGCATCGGTTAAGATCAGGTAACCTTTGCCGAACTTCCGATCGCCAGTCAAATCGGTTTTCTGTGCGTGAATTACACGTGTGCTTTTCCCATTTATCAGTTTGTTAATTTCTGGAGGCAATTGTGAGCCTTTAATCATCAGATATATCCCCGGGTAGGACTAAGAGGTGGTAAAAAATATGAGAAAAAATACGGAAGGGGAATCTCAAAATTGTACAAACGATTATTTTATTGCAAGCTGAAACAGGTGCTTACAAGACAGCTTGGAAGAGGATCAGAGTTCTGAGGATTCTTTTAGATGGAGTGCGCGCTGTATTTCGATATCAAGCTGGTTTTTATCATATGGTTTAGTAAACCATTTCTGTATTTTCATCTGTTCTATGCTTTTATGATCCGGTGCATAACCTGAGACAACTATTACTACAAGATCCTGTTTAATCTCCCGCAGTTCCCTTATCAGTTTAAGGGGATCCTCAATTCCAATCTTCCAGTCCATTATAATTATCTGGCAATCATTCTGGTGCATACGAAGTTTGGAAATGGCCTGATCACTGGTCGATGCTTCAAGCACAGTGTATTTAAATTCCAGAAGGAATATCTTAAGGACCTCTCTAATTTTCGGATCATCATCAAGCAGTAATATCGAGGTGTTGATGCGCCTCATCAAAAGAGTCTTTGTATCACTTTCCAGATCCTCTGCATCACTTGCAGGTATCTCAATTCTGAAGGTCGTCCCCTCAGGGCGACTCTTTTCTACACATACACTGCCGTTATGAAGCATTACAATTCGCCGCACAAGAGCCAGCCCCAGCCCTGTACCTTTTCCGGGCTTTTTTGTAGTAAAGAATGGGTCAAATATTTTTTCATTAAGTTCCTTTGGTATTCCTGTTCCTGTATCAGATACCCTGATTATCACATTATCTTCATTTGATTCCTCACTCGAATTTGTGCAGGAAATAGTAATGCTCCCTCCCTGCGGCATTGCGTCACGCGCATTACCGATCAAATTCTGAAAGACTCTTTTCAGGTAGTCGGGATCACCCTGAATCCATAAAGGTTTGCATGGAAGATCTATGGAGAGAGAGAAAAAAGACCCCAGTTGATTACTGAACTGGTGCGAAATGGATTCCAAAAAACTATTTAGATTGATCGGCTTGTAATCAAGAGGTTTCTTTCTTCCAAGGGCAAAGAGCTCGGATATCAGAAATCTGGCATCAGACATTGATTCCTTTATAAGTTCCATTTTATTTATGGTTTCCGGCTCCTGGCTCTCCCGTTCTATCGTGCTTATTAAATCATTTACAGTCTGAAGAATATTATTGAAATCATGTGCCATTCCGCTTGCCAGAGTGCCAAGTGACTCCATTTTCTGGAACTGAAACAGACGGTTCACCATTTCTTCACGTTGGGAAATTGCCAGTTCCCTGTCGGTCACATCTGAAATTATCCCCTCATATGCACTTCTCCCAGACTCTTCATCAACTCCCTGAATGACACAATCTACAAACTTACGGTTACCGCTGAAATCCAGAATTTCAAAGGTGCCTTTAACCCCACCCTGATCGAAATTCAACATGTCAGGGTTAATCAGAAAACTGCGGATATTTTTTCCAGGCAAAATTTTTGATGGAATACCGAGAATAGAATGGCTGGCTATATTTGACCAGACAAAGTTACCATTCGAATCCAGTGTAAAAAGCATTTCTGGTAGACGATGTACCAGGTTTTGGTATTTTACCTGCGATGAAACCACCTGCTGGATTGTTCGTGAATTGTTTCCGGATACAACCGCTCCAAGTCCTGCGACTGTCATGAATAATATTATTCTTATAGAATAATCACTTAAGAATCCCGGTGGCAATGTCGCACCTGCAGAATAAGAGAAATAAAGGAACGTAAAACCGACTACCGAAAGTATCCCGCAGTATATTGAGAGACTTGTCTTATGGTGAAGAGATGTGAATGCTATAGCGACGAAGTATGTGCCAAATATTGCACTGGTAATAAAATTATAGCCGGCTCCGTTAAGATGATAGGACCAGAGAATCGCTGTTATTACAGCAACATCCAGTGTTACCAGAATATACAGAAAATAATTTTTTGAAAACGACTTGGTGCGATGAAATACGTAGTAACTGCTGTATGTGAAAAGCACGACCATCGCTATAGCCTGGACAACAAATGCCTGGTGAGAAGTTCTCCCGAGAAGTACACCGAATACAGCAGGAAAGAAATAGAGAGTGGCAATTGCGAGCCTGACCCAGGACAGCCATCGTTCCGACTGAACCTCAGCAAGAACGATAGTCTGAGTTTTTCCCAGGAAATTCTTCTGTGTCTCAAAAGACATAAGTAATTCTCATCAAATCAACTGCTTGTAATGAAAATTAAAAAATAACTCACGACAGGTATTTTTCCAATACAGCAATAAATTCTATCATTTGAGCAGCAACTTATAAAGAGAATTCACCAGAAAAAAAAAGGAGATCTTACGTGTCACTCTTGTTCTTTTTTATTATTGACAAAACTCAGATTGACGCTATCGCCTTTTCAAAAAGTTCAGGGTCAACCGGTTTCTCGAAAACCTCTTTTACATTGTTAAAGGATTCTCCCGGAGCAAAACTCTGGAGGAGATATTCCGGTTTTTTTATGCCCGTAACCAGAAATACAGGAACTTTTTCTGTATTAGCATCATCCCTGAGACGCCGCAGGATATTGAGCCCGGTATCTGAATCCTCCATCATAACATCAAGAATGATTAAGCCTGGTTTCCACGAAACCGCGGCATTAAATCCACTCTCCCCATCTTCAGCACACAGAACCTGATACTGGCTGGATTCCAAAAGTAACTTCATCGATTTCAAGAATTCCCTGCTGTCATCGATAACCAGTACGGTTCTTTTCATACAAAAGCTCCGTTTTTAAATAGTAGTTTGCTTTTGTGTGGTTTTACTCCACAATTCTTCTAATTTATCCAGCAGTTCCGGCGGGTCTACCGGTTTCTCAATGACTGCCTTGACCGGCAGATAATTATCATGCGGTTCGAATTTAAAAGGGAGTTTCATCTCGCGACTTATACCGGTGACGATGATTACAGGAAGATGCTTGAGAGAATCTGTTTTACTGATAATACGACTGATTTCAAATCCCTCGGTATCAGTTTCCATCATTACATCAAGAATTAATGCATCGGGAAGTGAATGTTCAGCTTCAACCAGAGCCTCTTTGCCATTATGAGCCACAAGGACTTTGTACCCGACAGATGTCAGTAGTTCCCGAACGCTGTTTACATAATCTCTGTCGTCATCAACAAGCAATATGGTCTTATTTTGTTCCACTTTTATTCTCCTTATACCTTTAAAGCTATACCCAGAACCCGCTCGATTTCTTTCACCAGACGGTCGGGGTCGATTGGTTTGTCGAGTATTTTTTCTACAGGGAGCCACACTATATCGGGCTCAAGTGAGCCGGGAAGTTCCTTTTCAGAAACGATACCACTGACAAGCAGAACTTTCGTTAGTGTCAGATCCGGGCAAGCCCGGATCTCCCTGGCCACCTGAAGTCCTTCAGTGTCGTATGCCATCATGATATCCAGTACAATAAGATCGGGCCGGATTTCTTTTGCCTTGGCTAAACCGCTGGTGCCATCACAAGCTGTAGCTACGGTATAGCCGAAAGACTCAAGAAGAGCTTTGGTTGACTCTAAAAAGTTCCGGTCATCATCTATGACTAGAATCCTTCCGGGCATCTATTTTCCTCCCTTATACCCGTATTGGCACAAGATTCCTTCTACCATTTCCGGAGTAACACTCCCGAAAACCTTGCCATCTACCATTAACACAGGGGCCATTGCGCACATTCCAAGACACCTTGCTGCGACAAATGAAAACTGTTTGTCAGCAGTAGTCTGCCCCTCGCTTATGCCCAGAAGCTCCTTGATTTTATCAGCGACGAATCCGGCGCCCTTAACATGACAAGCAGTCCCAAGACAGATTGAAATAGAGTGTTTACCCTGCGGTGTTAACTTGAAATGATTGTAAAATGATGCAACCCCTACCACCTCTGCTTTTGTGATTCCAAGCAGGCTCGCTATCTCAGCGATATATTCCTCTTTAAGATATCCCTCAACATCCTGAAGCTTATGCAACAGCGGAATCAGAAAACTCCGCGGATTACTCCTTGAAAGCACTTTTTCAGCTAACACCTGAACTTCTTTGGGAAGATTCATTTTTATTGATTCTGTTGTTGTACTCATCTTGCGGCCTCCGTAGTCTTCTTTACAGCACCCTTGCGACAAACCTGAAAACAAGTTCCGCAACTGGTACAGAGCTCGGTCATAATAACGTGTGGTTCCTTGAGATTACCAATTATACATCCGACAGGACAGGCTTTAGCGCACAGCCGGCATCCAATACATTTATCAGCTTCGATTTCATAATGAAACAGATTCTTGCAGACACCTGCCCTGCATTTGTGTTGAAGAATATGTTCTTCGTACTCATGACGGAAATGAGTTAGAGTGCTGAGAACCGAATTTGGTGCGCACTTGCCAAGACCGCACAGCGACGATTGCTGAATTGTCTTTGACAATTCAACGAGTTTATCAAGATCTTCCATCGTACCCTGTCCATGAGTGATCTTTTCAAGTATCTTTAGCAGCACTTTGGTACCGGAACGGCATGGCGTACACTGTCCGCATGATTCATCCACCATAAATTCCATGAAGAATCTTGCGACATCAACCATGCATGTATCTTCATCCATTACGATCATTCCACCGCTACCCATAATGCTTCCTGCTGCAGTAAGAGATTCGTAATCTACCGGAGTATCAAGGAAAGATTCAGGAAGACATCCGCCGGCAGGTCCTCCGGTCTGTACTGCTTTAAACTTGCGTCCTCCAGATATTCCGCCCCCGATTTCGTAGATAATCTCTCTAAGGGTAGTTCCCATAGGAACCTCAACAAGTCCAGTGTTGCGGACTTTACCTGCAAGAGCAAACACTTTTGTACCTGTGCTTTTTCCGGTGCCAACAGATGCAAACCATCCCGCACCGTCAAGGAGAACTGCCGGGAGATTGGCATAAGTTTCAACATTATTGATAACAGTGGGTTTCCCCCATAAGCCGCTTGTTGTGGGGAATGGTGGCTTCTGCATCGGCTCACCCCTGAATCCCTCAATTGAATGTATCAGGGCAGTCTCTTCTCCACAAACAAATGCTCCTGCGCCAAGGCGAACTTCAATGTCAAAGCTCCAGGTTGTCCCGAAAAGATTCTTTCCCAGGAATCCGTAATCTCTGGCTTTCCCGATTGCCAGATTAAGACGCTCTATAGCCAGAGGATATTCAATTCGGGTGTAAACAAAACCCTGAGTTGCCCCCATAGCATATCCGGCAATGATCATACCTTCAATTATTGTATGAGGATCCCCTTCGATAAGGCTCCTGTCCATAAATGCCCCGGGATCCCCTTCATCAGCATTGCAGATCAGATATTTCTCTTCTGATTTCTGCACGGCAGCAAGTTCCCATTTGCTGGCAGTCAAGAACCCGGCACCACCTCTACCTCTGAGAAGACTCTGTTTTACAGTTTCAATGACTTTGGCTCTGTCCATCTGAACCACACTGGCGGCTGCTTCGTAACCGCGCACTGCCAGATACTCATTAATGCTTTCCGGATCTATAACGCCACAGTTACGCAAAGCGATTCTTAACTGCTTCCCGAAGAAATGAACATCTCCAAAGAAGGGTATGAAACGGTTTGAGACCTTGTTGTTTTTTGTGGCTAAAGAAGCGACTATTTTGTCTTTACAAAGGTGTTCTTCTACAATCTGGTCAATCTTCTCAGGTGTCAGCTGCTGGTATTCTATATCATCGGGATACACATGCAACACTGGTCCATTCTGGCATCTGCCCTTACACTGTGATCTGGTTACTGTTACCTTATCACCGATACCACTTTTGTTAAGTTTTTCCCGGAGATATGAAACTGTTGGGCCGACATCGAGCTTGCATGCAGAACCGTCGCACACTAAAAGCATACGGGTGCGGGTTCCTACCCCTTCCACATGATGCATTGAATGCTCTTCCACAATCTTATTCTTCAAAATGTGATTATCGATGATTAAATCGGCAATTTCCGGAGTGACATGCACATATTTCACCGGAACGCCACCTTTGCTGATGACGTTGACAACAGGTTCCATATCACATCGTCCCGCACAACCAACTCTCCCGATGGTCACTCTGGGCCCTTTGAGACCTTTTAGGCGTTCCGAAAGCCGATCATATACAGCCTGGCTTCCGGCAGCATTCTCGCATGTCGCTGATCCTACAGTAATCCTGAAGTCAGTATGGAACTTCTCATCAAAAAGCTGCCATATAGCTTCCTGCCTCTTTTTACGAACCATCTCTAAAGGAGTGGTCAGTTGATTTGGAGAACCATTACTGCCCACGGGATTTTCCATCACGGGAGCCGGGGAACTCAAATCACTTCTATCATGCATAGCTCTCAACCCTTTCTTTATCACCAACCGGTAATGTGAAAACGAATTCGGTCCACTCCCCTTCTTTGGATTCCACCCTTATTGTGCCACCATGTGCGTTCACAATATGTCGGGTGATAAACAAACCCAGGCCGGTTCCTTTTACCTGCCGGCCAAGAGGACGGTCCTCTATTCTGGTAAATTTCTCGAATATCATCTCCCGGTATTCAGGTGGTATCCCCTGACCGGTATTTCGGATACTGAACTCTATCAATTTTTCCTGATTTACTGCTTTCAATGTGATAATGCCATTGTCATCACCATATTTGATAGCATTTCCTATCAGGTTTTCAAATATCTCAGTAGCAAGGTTTAGATCAGCCAGACAACACAGATTTTTCCTGATCTCATTTACTACAGATATACGACGCTCCTTCAACGCAGCGTCAAAGGTCTCCAGAAGTGGAACTACAATGTCCTGATTTACATCAACCACCGAAGAACGCGGATTCAATTCCTTATTTTCAACCCTGGAAAGATTTAGATATAAACGAACCATCTCCGTGATACGACGTGTATTGGCGTCAATATTTTTTACTGCCGAAAGTTGCTTTTCATTCATGTCTCCCAGGCGCTGTTGTCCAAGCAGATATGAATAATTCAAGATGCTGCCTAATGGAGTTTTAAGTTCATGGGAGATGAAACCCAATGTGTCCATATAGCTCTTGTTTTTGCTCTTAAGTTCTTCATTCCCGGCAGAAAGTCTGACTTCCTTTTCGTTAAGCTCTTCAGTCATGGCATTGAAGGCTTCTATAAGTGCGCGAGTTTCACCCGATAAATTTTCAGAGACTACTTTTCCGGAGTATTGCCCGTTGCGCAACCTGTTGACAGCCTCTGTCAGAGTGTAAAGCGGACTGCAAATGATAGAAGAAAGAAAACCAGCCAGAAAAAAACTCATTAGAACTCCGGCAATAGAAAGCCCACCGTAGAGGAATAAAACATTCCACAAATCTGCAGTGTTTTTGGATATCTGTGTGCGCACGATCTGAACACATATCAGCGCTCCACCCACTCCTAAAAGCAGAATCAAGAGCCCGAAGTATTTAAAGATTTGCGTACGCAGCATGGCTTAATCTCCCGCTCTTCCTTATACTTCAACCTGTTTCAAATTGTTGAGTTCTGCATTTATTTCACTGGTCCAGAACTGTCCCGGTTCAGTCTCGGAAGTAGCCAGAATCAAGATCAGTTTTTCCAGCTCAAGAGCCAGATTGATGTGGTTTTCACGGCAATGCGAAGGAAGACTTAACCTGGTCGGAGCAAAATTTAAAAATCCTCTTACACCTGCCATAATCATCAAATCCGCTACTTTTTGAGCCGCCTCCGCAGGAACCGCCAGCACGCCTATTGTAATCTTGTTTCTACTTATAAACGATGTCAGATTTTCAATGTGAAGAACAGGTATCCTCTCATTATTTCCGACCTTCTTTGAATCGCTGTCAAATGCTGCAACAATATGAATATTTTCCTCTTCGAAACCACCGTAGTTGCACAGAGCTTTGCCTAATTTACCCGCTCCGGCAACAACAGCCTTTGTAGCTTCTCCCCCGCGATGCAGAATTTTGTGAATTTCTGCAAGAAGAGGCTCAATCTGATAGCCACCTCTTTTGTTTCCAACCGTTGTCAAACAGGAGAAATCTTTACGTACAAGCGATGAAGAGACACCCAGAGAATCGGCAAGATTTGAAGAATAGACGCGCGTAAACCCCATCATGCGCATTTTTTTCAGGACACACTTGTATTCCAACAGCCGGGTTGTAATTGTCTCCTGACCCATCCATTCTCCTGTATGAAAAAAGACCAAGTATTGTTACAAATATAACATATTCAGGATTGTCTGTCCAGCCTTTTTGTGATTTTTATCACAATACCAGTTAAGCGCACTATCTATAGTTCCTTATTCATTATTATGATCTATTTCTTCCTATATCAATGCCTTACAGATATATCACAGTTTCGTTTTAAGGTTTTAAAATTTTGTGAAATAGTAACCATTTGATCTGAATCTGACTGTACCTTCAAGCGAAGTCATGGTCAGAAAAGAACCAGTCATCAAGATAACACTCAATGTTTCATTGTGAGGATGTCCGTACTGGTTTTCAAGAGCACAGGAGATTACAGAGATATCTGCATTGACATACCCCGAAAAAACCGGGTTCACCGAAGAGGAGCTGCCATGATGCGGGATAACCAGTATGTCCGATTTCAGCAATGATCCAAATGAGGAGGCAATTCTACTTTGGGCGACTGAATCAATATCTGATGTAATAATTACCTGAGTGTTTCCGTACTGGACAAGAAAAACCAGGCTGAACCTGTTTACGAATTGATCCTCGAGGGGGATTTCGCAACTGATATTTTCCGGAGGCCAGATACAGGTCACCTTTACATTTTCAAGGCCGCCCAACGTATCCCCACTGCAGATGGTTCTAATCTTTATGTCTTCAGCATCTCCCCGGTACAAAGATTTGATGTAAGAGGTATCCTCGTATTTACTGGTGACAAGCTGTCCGGACCAGTTTATTTCTGAATCAAGCATTATCAGTCCGCCACTATGATCAAGGTCTCTGTGTGAGATCACAACACTCCCCACATTTGGTTTTCCGGAATTAGTATATGATCTCCGGAACTCTTCATATCCGTCTGAAGGACCAAGATCATATACAATTGCCTCTGATCCTGAAATTCCTATTTGAGAGAGTCCCTGCCCTACATCCACGATTAAAAATTCAAACTGCTGTTCATTATCTTTTAATGGATTGCTGCAAGATAAAAAAAGCAGAGCTATGATTATTGTTACTTTAAAAGAGAAACCAGACTTTTGCTTCAACATTGATTTGCTCCTTAGGTGTTGCAGACCAATTGTTTTTCTCAAATAAAATTTCTGCACAGGTGCGATCAAATAAAGTAAGTACCTGTTTTATTCCAAATAAAGATTCGACCTTTTCTCCGGGTTGCTTTTTAATTGAGATTGTCGGAGTCAGGGAGATCCTGGGAAATATATCGAAGAGCAAAGAGCCACGGCAAGCATAAACAGGATTGTTATTAACCAGCGTAAACCGCAGTACAGTTTCAGGCTCTATTTTTCCTTTCAGCATAGCATTTCCCTCTACTACACAGCTCTGATTCTGCTCCTCAATTTCTTCTATACGGCTGCAGCTCAGCCCAAAACTTATTCTTTCTGAACTGCCAGTTAAAGCGAACAGTCCTTTCAGTTTACCTGGTTTATTTCCCTTAAAAAGGCCCTCTATCTGAGTTGAAAGGGTAAACATTTCCGACAATCTCCGTAGAAGATGCAAATTAGCTAAAAGGGAGTTTCCGGACAGCTCAGTAGCGGTTTCTTTAGCGATTTTTTGCATATAGAAGCTTCTGGGGGCCAGAAGCCCGGCTGGAAGGAAAACCGATAGAAACTCGATATTTCCATTCGCAGTTCTTTCAGCTGCCTGCAAAATAAAGGGTAAGGACCGAGGCCTTTCAGGATCAATTCCCGTCAGTAAGTCAAGTACCAGATTCTTGTGTTTTAAAGTTATTGCAGTGTGCAGGTAATTGTATGCTTTATCATTCTCAGGCAGCGACATATGAGCGCTCCCAAGGCGATACTTGATTTTTCCTGCTTGGAACTCGGCACCGGCACCAAAAATTGTCTCCAACAGGCTCTTGTGGTAAAAAATGTTGGCAGATGATTTTAATCTTCTGTTTTTTACCGTTACTTCTGCTCCATTCCATGATGCATAATCACCATAAAGCCAGTTTTCAGAAACTTTTCTTGAATTTGAATCGCAGGAAGGGAAATACCCTGTAAAGAGTCCACGATCACTTGATGCAGCAAAATTGCCCGCTTGTAGATGAAGCCAGTGGACAGGTGAAAAGGTTACTGTTCTCCTGCTCCACCTGGCGACTTCATCCGTGAAATTTACCCTCCCCTGAAATTTAAAAGTTTCGGCCGGTTCCAAAGCCAACTGAGCACTGGAAACTTTAAATGGACCATGGTAAAAAAAACCTGCCCTGCCGGATTTGTTTTTTGCTGGTGTGTAGAAACATAAGATCGGCTTGAAGTAACTCAAAAATGGATAACGGGAGAAAAACTTCTCTATTTGTATCTTATCCCATGGCTCATATAGTGATAGATCTTCAGCTATCACCGGAATATTTCCATATAGTTCAGGAAAAATCTCCGCAAGAATCGACAATTCTCCATGCGGAACACTCAGTGGCTGAACATAGTATTGTTTGAGGTTCTGCCAGGTCAGCGAGTCTAGTGAGCCTTCCTGCAGCATTCGCTCGGCATCCGATTCATCTATGGGAATATTTTGTAAACCATTAGTACTGCTGCAGATTACAAATCCCAAAAGAAATACCTGATAGGACCTGAAACAGAGTGCTTTGAGAAGCAGGTATTTAATGATTCTGGTATGAAAAGTTTTATGTTTCATTGTATTTTACCTGGTATGAGTTGCAGAATAGAGATAAACCGGTTTTCTTTTACAGGCAAAATCCTGATTTGTCTGTTATTTGCAATGTTTACTCAATCGATTTCAGGTACTCTTTCATTACTTCCCGAAAAAAATGGACGTTTTGGAGTTTCAAGTTTTCCATTCCAGCACTACATCCATGTTGGAACCCAGGATGGAAAAACATATACCAGGGGAAACTTCGGACTTGAGTTCCCGCTGTTATCATATACTCAGAGCACCACCCAGCTTTACACGCTGGAACTTGCCGCTTCGACTCATCTGGTCATGATACCGAAAAATCTGAAATTTTCAGTAGATAATTTTTACGCTACACTGGCCATTTTCTTTACAGGGAAAGCAGGTAAACTGTTGAAATGGAGACTGTACCCGGTTTACCATCTATCGGCTCACCTTGCTGACGGGTACTCAGGAGATATTATTCACGACAGCGTTCATGCTGTATCAAGCGAAATGGTCAAAGCAGAAGCAGTACTGGTACCGGTAAAAGGCATAGAGCTGTCAGCTGCATACGGCTGGTACTATCATACAGTTTACCAGAAACATCTGACAGACAGAATTGATGCCGGACTTTACTGCTGCTATCCCTTCATACCATGGATCAAACCATTTCTGTATGCCGGCAATGAGTTTATTAACAATAGAAAATGGAAATATGGATTTGAACTGATAGCCGGCACACTTCTTTCTGGTAAAAATTCTTCCAGAAGTGCCGGCCTGGCGCTAAGATATTTTAACCGACCTGATCCAGGATACTTTTTTGAAACCTATGAAAAAGGCTTCGGCATAGACTTCTTCTTTGTCCCCTGATCTTCAGGCAATTTTTGTCTGAAAGAATAATAACTGCAGGACAATGACAACCACCATCGATGCTGTGGGTTTTTCAGATACTCTCCTAAATCGCTCCCGATAAATTCAAACCGTATTCCACCATCGGCAGAAATAAGAGAATTGCTGAAAGATTTGGATATTTCGAGAATATAATATGGGCTGGATAAGCCGTACAGAGGATTCCCAAGAGCAGTTTTGAACTGTTCCCCTTTAAACCAGTTAAGGCTGATATCTGCAATCCGGGTATTAACCGCTGCTCCGCCAGTAAATCCATAACCGTTTTTAAAACCAGAGCTCAAAGAACGGTCACGATCAGCAGAAACAGCGACCTGTGCCATCCCCTTTATACCGCTGATAATTTTTTCAAAAGGAAAATTCAATTCAAGACCCGCTGTACCCGCAATATTTTCGCGTACAGGATCTCCTGCGGGAGCATAAAGCTGACCGCCGTGGTGATCCGCTATCAAACTCAGGCGTACTGAATAAACTCCATAGGTTATAGAGGAATAGTTGCCCAAAGCAAAATGTTCCCTTTGCGAAGGTGTGTTCAATGCATACCAGTGTATCCAGGTTCTTTGGGATAATAACCGGGTGCGCCAGGAGAGTTCAAGGCCTTCAAAGAAACCAGGGTTCCAGCGGTAATCTGACTTGAACAGAATATCTGTAAACTCTTTATTATCAGGGGTTTGCAGCTCGCCGAGCGTAAAAGTAAAATTGCCTGTAAAAAAGGCGGCACCTATAAGTGCCCTTGAAGATGAAAGAAACCGGCTGTCACCAGCATTTCGCCTTCCAAAAAATCCTGCAGAAAAACGGAATCGTTGTTCGGGTCTGTAAACTACGCGGGTTCTCAGGCTGGCACCCAGAATTGTCTCTCCTGTGCGTAGAGTGTTGTCATACTCGATGTTTTCTACAAAAGAGAGGACTTCCCCGGAAATACCCAGTACAGGACTGCTTCCTTCCCTGTCTGCATATGATTGTGACCCGATAAACAGAATACTCAGCAACATCCCTTTGATAGCAGATAAGAAAGCATTTTTTGAAACAGTTAAATTCAGAGGACAGTTGGAATAATTATATTTCAGGAGAGTTCTATAGAATTCAGCAGTATTCACCTGGGACCCGCCTTAAAATTTCAGTGATGCCGGATATGGAATGAAAAGATACAAATTGGAGAACAGCATTGTGAGATTTCTCTCTGTGTTCACAATGATTGTTCTTTTTTACAGCAGAATTCTCATAGCCTCAGACCAGGACTCAAGTTCAAGTTTTGCCCTTGTGCTCAGTGGCGGCGGAGCAAGGGGGCTTGCCCAGATCGGTGTTCTGCAGGCACTGCATGATGCTGGAATAAAGCCCGACATTGTCATTGGAACCAGCATTGGAGCTATTGTGGGTGCTCTGTACTGCTCAGGAATAAGCCCGGACAGTCTTCAATCACTTGCTTTAAGCATAAACTGGGATGAGCTCTTCAGTAACACAGCTAACCGAAAAAAAAGATTTGTAAGTCAGAAAACGGAACCCGGCAATTATTTGATGGAACTCCGTTTCGATTATAATTTCAAGCCGATTTTACCAAGAGCAATTTCTTATGGCCAGTCATTCTTTGATTTTCTCGCTCCCAAGCTGGCTTCAGCCCAGTTCCAGGCAAAAGACATTTTTGACAGTCTTAGTATTCCCCTTAGAATCGTAGCAACCGACCTGCTTTCAGGACAACGTATTGTTTTTTCCAGAGGGAATCTGGTTTCAGCAGTGAGGGCATCCTGTTCGGTTCCGCTTGCATTTTCTCCTGTCGATTTTGACAGTATGCTTCTTGTAGATGGAGGTCTTACAACAAACATCCCTGTAGAGTATGCAAGAGAACAGGGATTCAAGAAAGTAATCGCCGTTGATGTTACATCGCCTATGTGGAAAAAAGAGGAGTTGCAGAATCCTGTAAAGCTGGTTGATCAGATAATCACTATCGGACTGGCAAATCAGAAGGAGACTGAGCGCAGCAAAGCAGATATCCTTATAACCCCGATTCTTGATAATTATACAAAAACTGATTTTAAGGACATAGATTCCATGATTTCTTCAGGATACCGGGCTACTCAGGAGAAAATGGATCTCATCAGAACTGTTCTTCACGATAAAGTCTTTGAACTTCGCAGAAAGGAACCTCTGCTCCCGGCCCCCGGTATAATCGAAGAAATCGAAATACAGGGTAATAAACGTACATCAGCCCGTCTGATCCGTACCGCAGCAGCAATAGACAACGGCGACACACTCACAGGTGAACTGATCCAGAGAAGTCTTGCCTCTGTCTACTCATCGGATCTTTTTGAGAACGTTAACATTGAGATGGATTCTCTTTACCGGGCAAGAATCATGGTTGAAGAGAAAGAATACTGGCGAATGAGAATGGGAGTACGTTACGATGAATTTCATCTGGGAGAAGGATTTATACAACCAGCTTATGAAAACCTTTTAGGTATGGGAATCTGCGCTGCGGTTCACCTTCAATACGGGCTCAGAAGAGAGAAATATGCTCTTGACTTTCAGGGGAATCACCTTCTGACATCCAATTTTGCAAACCATCTTCAGCTCCAGTTTTATTTCTCAAAAGAAAAGATCATTAAAAGAGAGATTTTTTGGAACGATACAGGTTCCGACTCTATTTCTCTTCATGAAAAAAATCTAAGGAAAAATGGTATTCTGGCTCTGCTTGGAACACAGTTCGGAAAATCGGTTCTGCTTAGCGGCGGGATGCGTATAGAACGTTTCAAGGTTCAAAAATCTGATAACAGCGTGTTCTCTGATGCATTTGGTTTGAGATCCCATCAGAGCCTGCCCTATTTCATGCTGAAGCTGAATTTCGACACCATGGACAAATACCCTTTCCCTTTCTGGGGTATAAAGCATTCATTTGCCATGGGTGCGACAAGTAGAGCTCTTGGAAGTCAGAGTGATCTGGTAAAGATCTCAGGCAGCCTTGGCCGCTATTTTACATTTGCAAAACGCAATACTATTCTACCCCAGGCAACATTCTGCTACTCTAATACACAACTGCCCGAAGTAGAGAGAATTTACCTTGGTGGAGCAATACCGGAAGGAAGATACAAGGACATGAGTATTTATAATTATGTCCCGTTTATGGGTCTTCCGCCAATGGGTCTCTCCGGAGATATCCTGGGGCTTTTTCACCTTGAGTACCGCTTGATGATCCGTAAGGGCCTCTATACCCAGATTACAGGAGACTGGGGATACACCTGGGAGCGGGAGAGATTTCAGAGCAAAACTGCAATGAATCAATTCATTCGCTACGCGCCTATTGGTGTGGGTATCGGGTTATCCTGGGAAACAATAATAGGACCAGTCAGGCTCTCCTACGGACAACTTGTAAACAGCTTCAGGCATCAGGGCATAGAATCAGACGGCCAGCTCTATTTTTCTGCAGGGCACGATTTCTGAAAATTTATTGCAGACGGCCGTAATTCATCATATATTAGTTCAAGTTTATGAATTCAGCTATCCCAAAAGGATGGCTGGATGTATTTTTTTATTTCGGAGAACCAAAAATACAAAAAATGCGTATTAATATATACCCAAAACTCTTCCTTGGCTTCCTTGTAGTAATTTTTCTGAATGTCTTTTTTCTGGTGATTGTGTCTAAAACAGAGAATGTTAATGGCATAACACGCATTTTGAAGCGCCAGAATGAGATAAAAAATGACATGCTGCGACTTAAAACCCTTCATAAAGTCCAGGGACCAAGCATAATCAGTTACGAAAGAGTTGGCCGCCTGGAGTCGGTTCAGAATTTCCGCGGGATACACAACGAAATAACAGCCCTGATCGGGGCAATGGATATCAAAGTCGATACCATTCAGGTTCTGGATTCATTATTCTCTCAGAAGGACATATACGGTCAGGGTGATGGATCTATCGGCAGGCTAAAAGAATCGATGAAAACGATCAAAACCTATAACACTCTTTATGCCGCAACTTTTGACAGTATCGTGCAGTCAAAAAAGGCCGTTACTGATGACAAAAAAATTCAAGCCTGGAAAAATTTGATCAACGATGTTGATTACAAACTGAGCATAACTATCGATTCAGCAGAGGGCATCATTGACCAGCAGACAAATTTAAGAATTAAAGATGTCGAGGCAAGGGTTGCCAATGTTAAACAGATAACGATAGTCATCATATCAGGAATCACTCTCTTTGCTATACTTTTCGGCTTGTTTTTCTCCAGATATATTACAAATGCTCTCAGGCGTCTTAAGGAATCGGCTGGCAGTATTGCCAAAGGTGATTTCAACGTTGACCCCACCGGTTACCCCAATGATGAGATCGGGGATGTGGCCACGGCATTCTTTGAGATGTCTATCGACCTTAAAAACACTCAGGAAGAGCTGATCAAATCCAAGAGGCTGGCAGCGATTGGTGAGGTTGTAGCATCTGTTAATCACGAAATAAATAATCCCCTCATGATAATATCAGGTAATGCGCAGTTTCTGGAGATGCTGATGGAAAAATATCCTGCTGAGCTCAGGGAGCGCATACATACAATTATCGAAGAGACCGAGCGGATTTCCAGAGTTACACGTAAGTTAAGAGAGATAAAAAATCCGGTTGTTGAAGATTACACATCAAGCGGCGAACAGATGATCAATCTGGATAAATCATCTGTTTGACTCAATCATGGATCCGGTAATGAAAATGAAAAAGTATCTGGCATTAACCGGCATAATCCTCCTGTTATCATTGATCATGGGGTGTGCTGCAAAAGTGGTCACCTTTGAACAGCTGATGCTCTTTGAAGCTGATTCACTTTTCAGGGCTGGAAACTACGAATATGCTAAAGTAAAATATTCCAAGATTCAGGGATCAAGGCCTGAATCTGATGAAGCAAAAAAGGCCCAGTACTATCTTGGATTGATCAACATTTATTACGATAACCCCTTTGCAAACTGGGAGATGGCCCTTCAGGAATTTAAAAAATTCGCCTCTTTATATCCCAATGATTTCAGAATCGGAGAAGTCAACTCCTGGATCAGGCTCCTGGTCGTGATGCAGTCATTCAAGAAAGAATATCGTGGAACTGCTGACAAACTCGAACAGCTCGCAAAAAGCAAGGAGATGGAAGCCAGTCAGCCACAACAGCCACGCAGATTAAATATTGACATGATTACCGAATCACTGAGAAACTGCTACTCAGACCGGGATTCGCTTACCAGAAAGTCCAAAGAGCTGGAAAATTTCATACTTGACCTGGAAAGAAAATGCCAGCAGGCCGGCCGATAAATCCCTGCATTGTCATATGAAAAAATCACTGTTTCGTAAAGAAATTACATCTGTTAAAACATTGGTCGTGAAGGTTGGATCCAGAATCCTGACCACTCAGGATCACCAGAAGAGAGTAAGCAACCTTGTCGATGACATGATACTGCTTCACAAAGCCGGAGTCCGGCTGATACTTGTTTCTTCTGGAGCCATTGCTCACGGCATGAAAGTTCTCGGACTTGAAAAAAGGCCCTCTACGATACCCCTGCAACAGGCTTGTGCGGCTATCGGTCAAAACAGACTCATGCAGGTTTATCAGGATTACTTCTCTCAACATAAGATCCCCATAGGCCAGGTATTGCTTACATGGGATGATCTGAGAAGCAAGAAAAGATATTTCAATCTGCGTAACACGATGTTCCAGCTTTTGGAATGTGGTGCAATTCCGATCATAAATGAAAACGATTCTGTAGGAGTCGAAGAAATACAGTTCGGCAATAACGACATTCTTGGAGCACAGGTGGCACTTCTGGTTCAGGCTGATGTGTTTGTTAACCTGACCGATGTAGGAGGACTTTACGACCGCAACCCCCATGCTGACAAGTCTGCAGTGCACATACCAGTTGTCTCACAGATGTCTTCTTCTGTGCACAAAATGGCAGGGGATCTAAAAAACGAGCTGAGTGTAGGCGGTATGGCTACAAAGCTTAAAGCCGCAGAAATTGTTACCAGAGCCGGCATGTTCTCTCTGATCGGAGACGGTTTTGACCAGAGGCTTACAGATGTTCTTACTAATGATAAATGCGCGACTCTCTTCATTCCTTCAGACCACCGTATGTCTTCACGCCAAAGATGGATCGCCTTTACAGGGCAGTCTTCCGGGGTAATTTTTGTCGATGAAGGGGCCGGGAAAGCCATCGTAGAGAAAGGCAAAAGCCTGCTCCCGGCAGGTATCATCGAAATTAAAGGCAATTTTAAAGCCGGAGACAAAGTAGAAATCCGCACCAGAGATGGGAAATTAATCGCAGGAGGACTGGCAAACTACTCGGCAGAAGAAGTTAAGAGTATCAAGGGCTGCAGGAGTAGTGAAATTGCTGCGCGACTCGGTAGAAAAAGTTTTGATGAAGTTATACACAGAGACAATCTGGCTGTACTGTAAAAACACCTTTAAAAGCACAGGTATATGTTATGTCTTCAGCTACTCTTCAAAAGATAGTTGACAATATTGCTGCAGGAGGGAAAAAAGCCGCCCTTCAGATGCAAAATGTCAATATTTCAAAGGTAGACAAAGCCCTTCTCCTTCTTTCAAAAATGCTGGTTGCTGAAAAAGACCTCATTCAAAAAGAAAACAGGAAGGACACTGATGCGGCGCGTAAAAACGGTCTCTCAGATGCCATGATCGATCGCCTCACCATTACAGATAAAACGATCCTCTCCATGGCAAAGGGTCTCTCCGAAGTTGCCGCTCTGAAAAGTCCTGTTGGAACCGAGTATGAACACAGAAAACGCCCAAACGGCCTCTCCATTTACAAATTAAGGGTTCCGATTGGTGTAGTGGGCATTATTTACGAGTCAAGGCCCAATGTCACTGTCGATGCCGCGGCAATCTGTCTTAAATCTCTTAACGCTGTCATACTAAGGGGCGGTTCTGAAGCGTTTCATTCGAACATGGTGCTTACCGGCCTCTTTTCAAAAGCACTGCAGAAATCTGGACTGCCGTCACAGGCCGTTCAGCTTGTGCCTACTACCGACAGACTGGCAGTCGAACTTCTCCTGAAAAAAGAAGATCAGATTGACCTTATTATCCCCAGAGGCGGAGAAAGCCTTATAAGAATGGTGGTTGAAAAATCACACATTCCCGTTATCAAGCACTACAAAGGTGTGTGTCATATATATGTCTCCGCAAAAGCAGACATGAAAATAGCCGTTCCGATCGTCGTAAATGCAAAAACACAGAGGCCGGGAGTATGTAATACTCTTGAAACACTTCTTCTGGATTCCGGGCTCTCTGAACGCAACAAAAAAGCCATTATCCAGTCTCTGCTTGAAAAGGGTGTTGAAATCTATGCCGATACGGAAACACGTAAACTGCTTCCGGGGCTCAAGAGGGCAACCGAAGATGACTGGAGAGCCGAATACCTTGATTTACGTCTTGCGGTACGCATGGTGAAAGGGGTCGATGAGGCAATAGAGCACATAAACACCTACAGTTCTCATCATACCGACTCTATCATCACCAAAAACCAGGCACAGGCAGATAAATTTATTAAACTGGTCGATTCCTCATCCGTAATGGTCAATACAAGCACCAGGTTTTCAGATGGAGGGGAATACGGCATGGGTTGTGAGATCGGGATCTCCACCGATAAGCTGCATGCACGTGGCCCGATGGGTATTGATGACCTGACAACTTATAAATGGATTGTCAGAGGCAAAGGACAGATAAGAACCTGATTACAGCAAACATTTCTATCCGGAAAGGTTTCCAAATGAGTACTCTTCTTGACGCAGTTAAATTCGATGAAAAAGGGCTCGTTTCAGCAATAGCTCAGGATTATTCAACCGGGGAGGTTCTGATGCTTGCCTATATGAACAGAGATACTCTTGCCGAGACACTGGAAAAAGGTGTCATGGTCTATTTCAGCAGATCAAGACAGAAAAGATGGTTTAAAGGCGAGACCTCCGGGCATGTGCAGAAAATCCGGGAGGTCTTTATTGACTGTGACGGTGACGCGCTGCTTTTTAAAATTGAGCAGACCGGCGCCGCCTGTCATGAAAACTACTACACCTGCTTTTTCAGGAAGAATACTGAAGGCAGCTGGAAGGTTGTAAAACAGAAAATTGAAGAATAAATATGACATTTAACAAGATCTCCACACGGGTGGAGATATCGCTTGACAATCTGTTGCACAATCTTAACCAGATCCGCTCGCTCTCCCCCGGAGCAGGTGTACTGGCGGTTATAAAAGACTGTGCTTACGGATGCGGAAGCGTAATGATCGCACGAACTCTTGAACAGCAGGGCGGAGTTAATTTTTTCGCGGTTGCAAGACCTGAAGAAGCATTTAAGCTCCGGGAAAGTGGTTTGAAAAGCCCGATTCTTGTCCTCGGAGAAGCTTCCACAGAGCAGATAAAGGCAGCCTTTACCCGTGAGATCCTGTTCTCATGCAACAGTCTTGAGACTCTCTATGACTGGATCGCATCAGGCCTTCAGGTCAGATTCCACTGTCATATCGATACCGGCATGAACCGAATGGGAATTCTGCCGTCAGAAACAGAGATGCTGGCCAAAATCTTTCTGGACAACGCCGGTGATAAATTATTTCTTGAGGGAATATATACACATCTTGCCTGTGCTGATGAACCTGGAACAACAACAGTAGACGATCAACTTACAAAATTCAGACAATCCATTTCGATATTGCGTTCACATGGATTATCTCCGAACCATGTGCATTTTGCCAACAGTGCTACTGCAATGCGCTTTGAGCTCGGGGAATGCACACACATGCGTCCGGGAATTGCTCTTTACGGCTGCAAGCCGGATCCGGCTCAGGATTTTACGCTTGACCTCCGGCCGGTTGCATCACTGAAAAGTTTTGTCACCAAAATAAAAAAAGTTCCTGCGGGCAGTCCGGTCAGTTATGGCTGGAATTATGTGACATCATCAGAAACCTGGATAGCAACGATAGCAGCCGGATATGCACAGGGTGTCCCAAGATTCCTCAGCAACAAGGGAAGCGTTCTGATCCGGGGAAAAAAGTACCGTATTGCCGGAAATGTCACAATGGATTACATCATGGTTGATGCTGGTCCTGAACCTGAAATCAGCGTGGGCGATGAAGTTGTAATCATGGGTAGTCAATCAGATAAATGCATCACACCCGATGAGGTCGCCGCCATAGGCAACACAATCTCCTATGAAGTACTATGTCATCTGAGCACCGCCATAGATCGTCTTTACCTTTTGAATGACTCGATCGTACTCCATAGTGCAGGGAACATTTTTTAAAGGGAAACAATGGGACAGCTCCTTACTATAGAGGAAAAAGAGGGGATAATCTTCAGAAAGCAGAATGATCGTCTTTTCATTTCTATAGATCCTGAATGCGATACCAGGCAATGCCGCACTGGCTGCGGTGCCTGCGGAGGTAACAGCAAAGTAAAGAAAACTATTGTTACCACTGATAATGCCGCTCAGTACCAGATCGGGCAAACGGTAACCTTCAGACGATTTCTACTCAATGAGGCTCTTGGTGCACTGATTGTGTTTGGCATACCTCTTTTTATGGCATTGCTGATGGTGACTGTCTGGTTGATCAAAGCTCCGGAAAGAGTGGAAACACCTCTGGCTTTATTTACTACAGGAATCTCTTTTATCTCAGGTTTTGCAATCGTCTGGTTTATTGATTTCCTCTTCCGCAGAAAATTCCCTTCTTGTATAGTTAAGGGAGCTGAAAAAACAGGCAGGGACCAGTGAATGGAATGATGGATGAATGGCTGGATTTTTCAGAACTGATTGATAAATCTCAGGAACTGATTGAGCTTGGTCTTCATAATGAGGCCCTGGAACTTCTTGAAAACTATACCAAAATCTATTCCGATGAGTGGGAAATCTATTTTCTTTTTTCCCGTATCTACACAGAACAGAATCTTCCTGATAAGGCTATCCCCTATCTTCATAAAGGCCTCAGGATTGACAAAACCAATGCAGACTGCCTTCTGGGCCTATTCTATGCTTTTTCCATGAAGAATCAGGTGCGGAAAGGTGCCCGATACCTCTTCCTGGCAAATAAATACCATCCGGGAAATGAGCTTATCATTTCATCTCTGGTCTGGTACTACACTGAAGTAAATGAAATTGACAAAGCGATTGAGCTGTTTAAAGAACTCAGTTCAAAAGGAATAACTAATCCGGAAGCCTTCCGCAACGGAGCTCTGGCTTTTGAACGTGCCGGTCAGAGAGAGAATGCTGAAAAGTGCTTTAAAACCGCATTGGAGCTGAACCCTTCCTATGACGAGGTCAGGGACCTGCTGGCAGATCACTATCTTGTGCTGGAACAGGCAGATAAGGCAGTCAGTCTCTATCAGGATGCACTGAAGGAATCACCCCGCAATATCAGAATCCTCTCAAGGCTGGTTTTCTGCTATTCACAAGCAGAAAAACATGATCAAGCATCATCTATAGCCAAGGAGATAATCCGCCTCTATCCCAACTCTCCAGTGGGATATGTCGATCTGGCTTATGTTAATCTTAACACTGGTGAATTTGACAAAACGATTGAACATGCTGAACGGGCACTTGATATCTCCCCTATCGATCCTGAAGCATTCAGGGTAAAAGCTCTTGCTTATTCGGAGAAAAAGGAATTCCAGAAATCTGAAGAAAACTTTCAAACCGCACTTTCCATGGACCCTGAAAATGCCGAGATTCTCCGTGACTATTACCACCATCTCAGAAGTGCCGACAGATGTGACGAGATGGAAAAATGTGTCAATAAAGTAATCAGGCTCGAACAGCCATACTGCAGCGAGGAATACTGGTTTCTGGCTGATTACTATCGTGAAAAAGAGCAGATTTCAAAGTCCTTTCACTACCTCCATAAAGCATATAAGACCATGCCTGCGGAAAAAGAGCTTATCCCTCCAATGGTTGATATTCTCCTTGAAAGGGGCCACACCGGCTACACGCTGCCTTTCCTTTACAGATACGTTGAAGACAGCGGGTGGAACGATGTAATGAATGAATTTGCACATCACAAACGTTTGAAAAGTAAATGGGCACAGGAGAGCATCCGGCTCCTCCGGTTCTGCGGACAGCGTACTGTGGACTTTCGCAAATTTGCCTTTTCTCTTTATTTGCGCAGATTTATCACCGGTTTTTCCATTCTGATTCTCCTCCTTGGTTCTGTTCCTCTGTATCTACTTACCGGTATCAACGGCATTATTTTATTTTTTCTGATTATAGGGGTCCTTTTCGGCAGTTATACCGGCACACGCTTACTGATCAAGAGAATCAGGACCGCAGAAGGGTAAAATGGCATTTAATCACTAATGCGGCTCTGTACTTCGCCATCACTGTCCAGAAACTCTATATTGACTCCTAATAGCGGCTTTTCAGTAGAGCCGTCAACAACAACACCCGAAAAGCTCCATGTTCCGATATCGTCTTGTTTTACCCTGTTGTTTGGGCATGAAACAGTTGATAAAATATTCCGTCCCTGATTGCCAGCATTAAAATCCTGTATCTTTTATCATCGATTATTAATTTTAAGTTTGATAATTTTCGCTTCTGCCGGATTCACGCCTCCGATTCTTGATAAACCGACATACAGATTGCCAGAACCATTCAAGGTCATTGATGTGACCGGCCCTGAATTGCAAACATTATAACATGCGACAAGTAAATCGTTTTTGTTATAAACATGAATTCTGCCCATTAACATTGCTTCCATGCCAATAAGAAGTTTATCACTGACTATTAATCTCATTTCATTTTTGGCTATATAGAGAAGTTCTCTTTTTGAATCGTATGCGATATCATGTATGAGCTCATTGCCGGGTAGAATTTTTTCAGATTTTTTATTACCACTGATGTCGTAAAAGTTAATTTTATAGGAAAGGGTATTTGTGGAATACAAAAGGAGAAGCAGCTCATTTTCATTAGTAATAATAACTTTAATACATTTGAAATTTGGTTCATGGTTCCAGGTATTTTTTAATGTGCCATCAAGAGAATAAACCTTGACAGATCCAATACTGGTGCCGGGTTCTGAAGAAAATGCTGCCGCTATCAGCCCGAATCCTGCATCGAATGTAATATCTCTATTCTCCTTTATGACTGTATCGAGAAAAGCTCCGGTGGCAGAATATGACGATATGATAGTTTTCACGCTGTCCTGACCGGGATGAACAAGAAAAATGTTATTATCATAATAGCGGATATCATTATATGGATAAATGCCTTCAGCAAAGTATCCTTTCAGTCTCATTGTTGAATCCCGAATCTCAATTTTTTTAGCAGAGTAAATCGGTAAATAGATATCACCCTGTGGTGATACTGTGAACACCGGAAATATTTCATCTGAAGGTATCACCGAATTATAAACAGTATCGACAATGAGATTGGATGTAATTGTGACTGTGCAATGCTGACTGTTCTGGCTTTCGATGTTATTTTTTGTCAGTGAGCGCACATAGTATTCATATGTTTTATCCTGAATGCACAGTGAATCAATGAAAAGAGTATCATCAGAATTTACAGAACTGAAAAGATTCAAATACTTATCAAACGGATCGTTTGCCAATCTTCTGTAAACGGCATATCTTTTTACTCGAGCATCTGTATTTCTGTTCCATGAAAGAGATACCAATTGTTGAAGAGTATCGAATACGAGTTTCACTTTGTCAGGTATCAGTGCTTCATCACCTGGTAATTCAACTGAAGCGATGTCTGTTGTTTCTGAAGAAAAAACTTCTACATTGGCAGTGTCAAACACACCGAATTCATTATAATCTGAAATAGCCCGCAACTTATAAGTACCTTCTGCAAGATTATTTAAAAAAAAGCTACCATCCTGGTTTGCTTGAGTGAATCTGTTGGTACCGAATGCCAGAACATAGCAGTTATGTTCTGCGTTTGTATCACTATTTAGAATTTTTCCCTTAATAGCTCCAACAGGTTTCAAGGTCGCATCCTGCAGGCTCATATTCACATTTGAATTTTTAATTTCAACAGAATCTATAAGAGCTGCATCACCATCATTTTGAGCACTAACAACATACATGCCTGGTTCGAGAGTTGCGGCAAAAGAATAGACACCTGAATTATCTGTTGTTGTTGAGATCAATTTCGCATCAGTTATATCGATAATGTCATGAACATCGTTTACCAGTGAATTCTTAGCGCAAATGTTTACTTTTACATTACTCCCTGCAGTACCATCACTGTTGTATAGTTTACCAGAAATAACAGGATATTTCCTGGTATCATCAATAGTAGTTACGGGGTTTCTTTCAATGCACTGGGAAAGTAGTGCTATTGTGCTACAGAATGCCAATAGTGTATATAGTCTACCGGATCTCATCAGGACCTCCTTAAAAAGTATACCGCATATGATCGGGAATTGCTATTGTAAAGACATAGAGCGATCGATCCATCACTCATTATATAGATACCTTTGATGAAGTTAAAGTCGGACGGGATATCTGGTTTTACAGCGAAATTTGACTGATGGAGTGATGCTACATCACTGACCCACAGGTTTTTTGGACTGTCAACACCATAAATAATCCCCTGAGAATCGACTGTCGATTCCACACTCACAATCATAACCGCTTTTAAATTACCAATTTTGGATTCGTTGATACTGAAACGCTGCGGGATAATGTGTTGTATGGTATCTGGAACAGATTTACATGCGCCGGTGCAATAAATAACATCATTTTTTATCTCAAAATTACGGTGATCCCAGGTTAAGGTTATAAGATTCATCGAAGAGTCGATAAAACTAAATTCCTGGTCATATTTCCTGATCCATAAATTCGGCAGGAATCTATTATATGAATAAGTGTACATATTACCATCCTTATCAAGACATATGTCAATAGTCTTTGATTCGCTTGAGACTTGTAGTGTCCCGACAAGCTTTCCGGTAGAATCATATTTTACTATACTCTTTTGATCCGCATTCTCAAGATAAACGTTTTTGTTGTTGTCAACACAAAGCATGTACGAGTTTGTTGCGGAAAATGGGAATGAATCACTTTTTGAGATCTCTGCCAACCATGAGTTTTTTAAATGGCCGTTTTTATCATAAACATAAACTTTACCAGCCTCATAATCTGCAATCCAGAAATTGTCATAAACATCTTTTGTGATACCTGATGAATTTGATATCTGTTGCATTAAAATACTCTGACTGGCTTCTATAAGCGTATCTTGAGACCATTGAAAAATGATTGTATCACTTTGAGCTCCATCGATTCCATTGCTATCGATCCCTGCGATCTGACATTCCCAGTAATATTTTTTTGTTAGGTCAACTTTTTCGGTATAGAAAGTATCGGTAATGATAGTACTCGTAATTGAAGTAATGTCTCCCCAGATGAATTTCCGGGAAAAAAGATAGCCTTTTGTTATAGATGGGTCTGATCTGTTCCAGCTGACAATTATGGTTTGAGAAGAAGAATCGTAGAATGATTTTATGCCCGTGGGTATTGGAGTACCCGTGTAAGGAAGTGTTATTCTGCCAATATCGGTTGTTTCTGCGGATACTACTTCAATGTTAAGCGTATCAAATGTCTTGTAACCCAAAACACTTGTAATAAAACGCAGATTGTATGTTCCTTCTCCAAAAGATGGAAAGGTGAATGTTCCATCGTGTTTGACTTGGGCGAACCGGTCAATGCCAAATGCAAGGATGTAAACTTCTGATGGATCACCGCCGCCTATTAATGAAACTGTCCCGCGTATAGCTCCCGCAGGTTGAAGCTTGGATGGTGGAAGTGTATCTGTTTCAGCATTTTTCACAATTTGGATCGAATCGATAAATAATGCGTTATTCCCGCTCAAGGCTTCAATAACATATATCCCCGCGGAGAGTGATGTGTCAAATGAAAAATACCCGGAACTGCCGGTTACAGTAGATGATGTGTCAAAGTCATTTGATGGATTGTTATTTCCACCTGATAATGCGAGGGAATTCTTTGGCCGTATCTTTACGCTTACACCATGTGCCGGTGTTTTGCCGTCTGGCTCATACAGCATTCCTACAAGCGCGTTTGGAGTTTGGGAACTGTTGCCCGAATTCAGTCCTGTATCTGATATCGTGCACTGAAACATGGTACATACTGCTAAGCTAAGCAGACACCCGATTGCGACTATCCCTTTAATCATAGATGATCCTTTATTGACGTTTTCCATGCCATCCCTGTCTTCCGGTAACGATGCCGTTGGCGTTTGATATTGGAAAAAGCTGAAAATTGAATTGATAAACATTATCAGCTTCATTGTCATTTTCTGCTATTGACTGCAGTTTTGATTGAAATGTGATAATCTCATTACAGATAAGTTCATATGATTTGCGGGAAAGGCCCATTGTCATTCCAGAAATATGACGTTTGTCTTTAGTCATCTCCTTCATTGCATTTATAGCCAGTTCACCGCTCTGAACCTGGAAGTTTAAAAGACCGAGTCCTGTAATCTCCGGGCCGGCAGTGATTGTCTTATCTTTTACGATCCAGAAACCGTCAGCCCCTTGAGTTATCATGCCTAATTTTTCAAGAAGTAAAACAGCTTTTTTCGCTTCCAGTGGTTTAATAGGTGGAAAAACTGTTTTGGCAAGCCAGGAATAATCATCCTTGAACTTGAACATATCGATAAGTGAACGAATTGCACTGATATACCATTTTGAATAAAATTCATAGTGTTCTTTGTGAAGTTCGCGTATCACCGTTGCTTGTGGGGCATGTGATTTGAACTCATTAAGTTTCTCAAAATAGTGATTTCGTTCTTTTAGAGTTTTTGCCTGATTAAAAAAAACAAGGACTTCAAAAAAATCTGCTTCACTACTCTTAAGATTCATTGCTTGTGATACCTTAAGAGCACTTTCTCTGGACAGATTCTTCTTTCCACTGATAACGTTATAAAGAAATCCCCTGTTAGGAATTCCGGCTTTGGAGGCAAAAACCTGATACGAATAAGAAGGATTCAGACTTTTACGTTCTTCATAATAGTCCGCCAACAATTTGCGGTAATCGGTATAAGTAAAAATATTGTTCATAATGCTCCTCTAATCGTTAATATACCCTGACTTGATGTCAGGTGCAACTCTTGGAAGCTTTTTTTGTATACCTGTGGGAAACGCAGTGAGTAGAATAATAGAAAGAAAAAGCTCTAAATAGGATATTTACAAGTTCTTAGTAGATCAAATTATCGTAGCAAATTCAACTTATAGTATTAGTTCTGGGAAACGCGGAAATAGAATGGGGACTGCTTTTACCTGGCTTTTCAAGATATAAAAAGTGATAAAAAAGTTTAGTAAAGTAATCAGGCTCGAGCAGCCATACTGCACCGAGGAATACTGGTTTCTGGCTGATTACTATCCCAAAAAAGAGCAGATTTCAAAACCCTTTCACTACCTCCATAAAGCATATAAGACCATGCCGGGAGAAAAAGAGCTTATCCCTCCAATGGTTTATATACTCCTTGAAAGGGGCCACACAGGCTACACTTTACCTTTCCTTTACAGGTACGTTGAAGACAGCGGGTGGAACGATGTCATGAATGAATTTGCACACCACAAACGTATGAAAAGTAAAATAGGCACAGGAGAGCATCCGGCTCCTCCGATTCTGCGGGCAACGTACTGCGGACTATCGCGAATTCGCCTTTTCTCATTACTTGCGCAGATTTATTACCGGTTTTTCCATTCTTATTCTCCTGCTTGGTTCTGTCCCACTGTATTTTCTTACCGGTATCAGCGGCATTATTATATTTCTTCTGATTCTCGGTGGCGTTTTGGGCAGTTATACCAGCACACGCTTACTGATTAAGAGAATCAGAACCACAGAAGGGTAAAATGGCATCGATTAACGATAAGCCCGACCTGGTACTTCATATCTGTTGTGCTCCTGATGAGGCATGGGGAATACAGGCACTGAAAGAAGACTACAATCTTCACTGTTTTTTCTGTAACCCCAACATCGACACCGAAGTGGAATACAAGCTCAGGCTTGTTGAAGCCGAAAATGTCGCCCGGCATTACAATGTACCTTTCTCAAGCGATAAATACGACCCGCAATCCTGGGAACAGTGTATCGGGCCTTATGCCCATACCCCCGAAGGCGGAGACCGTTGCAGGGAATGTTTTCTTTTGAGACTTCGCAGAACAGCTGTTCACTGTAAAGAGACGGGGTATGACTCCTTTTCAACAGTCATGAGCGTAAGTCCCCATAAGAGTATTTCCATGCTCAATGAGACAGGTGCCGAAGCTGCATCCGGGTCAGGAATCAAATACAGGTGTTTTGACCTGAAGAAAAAAGACGGATTCAGAAAGAGCATCCTGCTAAGTAAAGAACTGGGTCTATACCGCCAGAATTACTGCGGCTGTCGCCTGAGTAAAAAGGAAAGAGAGATACGCGAAGGAAAAAAGAAATTTCCTTCACCCCTTCCTTGCTGATGTATCTGTTTTAATTTATTTTATAGAACTTCGTCGGGACGTAGCGCAGTCTGGTAGCGCACCTGAATGGGGTTCAGGTGGCCGCTGGTTCGAATCCAGTCGTCCCGACCATTTTTTTACCTTCCAAAAACATCGTTTCAATACTTGTCACAAAATATTACCGCAGCTATATCAGATTCTCTTTTATTGCATTATTGCTTTCCAAAACGTATTTTAATGAACTGTTCTAAACTTTCAGAAACAGAAAGAAGGTGAGTCTGAATGAACGGTATCGTTGTACGTGAAGATGAAGCTTTTGAAAAGGCACTTCGACGCTTTACTAAAACATGTGAAAGGGCAGGAATTCTGTCTGATGTCAAAAAATTCCGCCATTTTGAAAAGCCCAGCGAAGAGAAGAAAAGACGTTTGAATTCGTCCAAACGCAAAAGGATTCGTGAAGAAAAACGAATGACCTATAGAACCGTACGATAGCATCTGGCTCTATTCTGCAATTTGAAGACTGTTGTGCATAAGCTCAACAGTCTTTTTTATTTTTCCCCATCATTTCCAGCGCCTTGAAACCTATAACTGCACATGATGTTGCCACGTTCAGCGAGTTTTTAAATCCCATAAGCGGTATTTCAACAAGCTTATCGCATTTCATAAGAACGTCCCCGCTCACACCAAGAGCTTCATTGCCAAACACAATACCCAAAGCATCAGGATAACCAATTTTATCGTAAGGACAGGATACGGATGCTGTTTCAGCCCCCCAGACAGGAATCCCCCTTTTCTGCAGGTAATCAACAGCATCCAATGTTGTCTCGAACTTTTTCCATGGGACATAGTCGATAGTGCCAAGAGAGGTTTTCTGTAATTTAATATGAGGCGGTGATGCAGTATAACCACAAAGGTAGAGTCCGCTCACTCTCATTGCATCACAAAGTCTGAATATTGCTCCGACATTAAAGGCACTGCGAAGGTTGTCCAGAATTATATAGAGAGGGTTCTTGGTCAACCGGTTGTATTCGTCAAGAGGTATTCTGGCATCAAAGCTCCTCACCTCAAAGGATGTTTCCATATCTCCAGTCCGGGGTTTTCCTTTGCCTGTCATAACACATGCTCCCGGGTTGCATTCTTTTCCGTTTTTTTTGCCACCATTAGCATTATCATTCCCCCCAGAAAAAGAACCGCCACAGAAGACATCCCTACCCTTGAAGCCAGCATAGAATTCATCCCTGCCTTACGTGTAAAGAATGCAACCATCCCGACCACTGCAGGTCCGATTATAACCGCAAATCTGCTTACAACATTGTAGAACCCGAAGTATTCTGCGGATTCAGATTCAGGGATTTTCTTTCCGAAATAAGAGCGGCTCAGAGCCTGAATTCCGCCCTGCGCCAGGCCTGTAATCCCGGCAAGAATCATGTAATGAATCTGGGTTTTCAGTAAAAGGGCACCCACTCCGGAGACAAGTATATAGATAATTATTCCTGCAATAATCATTGTAAACGCGCCGAATCTACGCGCAAGCGCCCCAAACGCCAGAGCAGAGGGGAACGCGACAAACTGTACTATCAGCAATGAAATCAGAAGCGAAGATGATGATAATCCTATTGACATTCCAAAATCAACCGCCATCAGCACAAACGTGTTTACTCCGTCAATGTACATCCAGTATGCCAGAAGGAAGAGAAGCAATGGCTTGTTCTTCATTATTTTCACCGATGTCGCACGAAGACGGCGAATACTGTCAGAGATGATT
>Ga0123335_1001767_pt1 | contig 34136 bp, 29 predicted proteins | sample BiotimSIPDNA_2_FD_89707 | JGI IMG/M metagenome (GOLD analysis project Ga0123335, IMG submission 89707) | Anaerobic biogas reactor microbial communites from Washington, USA - Biogas_R2 time_0 SIP DNA | ecosystem: Engineered > Bioreactor > Anaerobic > Unclassified | place: Washington, USA... | reverse complement strand
TGCTAATGACATTTCCAATGAATATGAAGATATCTTCAATAATACCCACATATTCGAGGATTACGCCAAAGATGTTCTAAAGGAATGTTCAAAAACGCATATTATTGCTGCAGCAACTAATGGATTGAAGGATACCCAGATTAAAAGACTGAGTCCTGTTAAGGAATATTTATCTTATGTTTTCATATCTGAAGAAATGAGATATGTTAAACCTATGAAGGAATTCTATAATCATATGCTAAATGAGATGAATCTTTCAAACAGGGAATGCCTTTTTATAGGTGATTTATACACGACTGACATAGTTGGTGCAATCAGTGCTGATATGGATGTTTTATGGTATAAGACAAAAGATATTGACAGTGCAAAGTGGTTGGAAGCTTCTACAGAATATAACATGAAAGTACCGGTTATCAGTTCTCTTAATGATATATACCAGTACATTTAATGGAGGTCTAATGAAATTTAAAGCAATTATATTCGACTTGGATGGAACTTTGTTAAACACATTAGAAGACCTTTTTGACAGCATGAATCATGTTCTTGACGCTTACGGACATAGAAATATAACACTTGAACAGGCAAGAAGCTATGTAGGAAACGGAATAGAGAGATTTTTGGAATTATCATTGCCCCAGGGAAAAGACAACAAGGATTTTGTTAAATGCCTCCAACTATTCAAGGCCCACTATTCCATAAATATGGAGAATAAGACAAAACCATATGACGGTGTTATAGAGCTTCTAAAAGAAATTAAGCAAAGAAATTATAAAACTGCAATTGTATCAAACAAGTTTAATGCTGCAGTTAAACAGATGTGCCCGAAATACTTTAACGGATATATCGATGTAGCCATCGGTGAATCAGAAAAAGTCAGGAAGAAACCTGCTCCTGACAGCATATACATGGCCTTAGAACAGCTTGGAGTGGACAAATCACAAGCCTGCTATATTGGCGATTCCGATGTTGATGCGAATACAGCCGGAAATGCAGGAATGGTGTTTGTCGGTGTCTCCTGGGGATTTAGGGACAAAGAGCTTCTATATTCTCTTGGAGCAGTTACTGTAATAGATAGACCTGAACAGCTCTTAGATATAATCTAAGGTCATTTATCAAGATACACTGTAATATCCAGAGCCGCACCTTCAATCGAAGGTATAATATTATCTTTAAATTGTTTTTCCTGACCATTAACAAATATATTGGATATCCGGTTATTATGCTCATTTCCTTTTTGAATGTATTTAATATTATATGTGCATCCTCTGAACAGTTTGGTTATGGAACACTCCTTCCATGAGTTTGGAATGCATGGATTCAGTTTTAATCCTTCCAGTTCAGGAACCAGACCGAAAATGTACTTAACAGTAGACTGAAGAAGCCATCCGTTTGTTCCTGTCCTCCAGGATTGTCCTGGCGTTCCTTTTCTATATCCGTGATATTCCAGATAATAACAGTTAAACATACAGTAAGGCTCCCCTTTTGTCTCATAATAATCATTATCAAAAGGCAGCATCTTCTTTAAATTCTCTTCTACTTTATCATTACGTTTCAGAATGGCATCTGCTGCAAGCTTCCATGCTGCAGGATGAAGATATACTCCTCCGTTATCCTGTACACCACCTGGTTTTTCAGCCATGGAGCCAATGTAATCATACTGTCTTGTATATGCAGGCCTGGATAAAAGTATTCCTTCATCAGACTGCAGAAGCTTCTCTGCCATATCCATGGATTTTATGTGCCTGTTATCTTTATCCAGGCTTGCGAAAACCGCCCAAATCTGAGGGTTAAGGAAAATCTTTCCCTCATCCTGCGTATGGGAACCTAAAGGTATATCATCATCTGTCCTTGCATACAGATAATACTCTCCATCCCAGCCGTACTCATCAATCCTGTCACGCATTATATGGTACTTTTCCATATAGGATTTTTTATCATCTTCATATCCAAGCATCCCTGCTAGTTCGAAAAGCTGTTTTGCTGCTAAGCACCATGCGATGGATAGCCATACAGATACACCTTTACCTTGCAGTCCTGCATAATTTATGCAGTCATTCCAGTCTCCTCCCCATATTCTTACTAATCCATATAGCCCTGTAAAATTATATAGGAAATCCACGCTTCTTTTAATGTGTTCATATACTGAAGCGGCTGCACCGTTATTAAACTTTACCTGCTCATGCAGAAGCTTAGGGTCGCCAAGCTCTTTTATAATGTCATAAACAGCAAAAGTCAGCCATACAGTGTTGTCTGAGAAATTCCTGTCTTTCAATGCTCCGTCTATTATCGTCCTTGGCGCATAACCGTTTTCATACTGGTAGGATAATACTCTTTTTATCCTCTCCCATGCTAAAGGAGCATTAAGAACAGCAAGACAGTCAGTATCCTGACTCATATCCCGATACCCGTTATGTCTTACCCTTGCCCATCTGCTTCCCATATCTGTTGCATATACCATCCATCCATTTATTAAATTATCAAAATTTTCCCAGGGAGTCTTTATTCTTATACGCCTTATACGGTCTTCATATTTATTTACCATAGATGAATACTGTTCTTCTACCCAGTTATCATCAGATATAATTATCTCCTCTTTTGAAAAAGCTAATCCTATAACATAATGTATGGTTTTCTCTTCGTATGGCTTTAGAGTAACAGAGTTTTCCAAGGCAAAGCACAGTTTCTCTACCATACAGTCACTATTCGTGCATCCTCTTGATTCTTCCAAAGCTTTAGGCTTCTGTTCATCGTTATATGTTCCCACAAAAGCCGTTCTTCTTGCATCATAGCCTTTTATTTTTTCTGATGAAGACATATAACCATATATGGGAATGTTCCTTTCGGTATTGAACTGGCTGTAGAAAAAGCCATAAACGCAGTTCGTTTCCTCAAACAAACCTCCTCTCGCTACATTGTATCCCTGAGGTTTGTAAGCAGAGTCAATGTCTGTTTTTGCATATGGAATAAGTGACAGTTCTCTGGATCTTTCCGATTCATTCTTCAAGGTTATGCTCCATATCTCGCAAAGATTGGAGTTTGGGACAAAAATCCTTACTTTTGATGATATATCCCTATACTTAAGTGCTATTTCTGAAGATCCTGCAGTATGGGTGCAAGAGTAATCAGTATATCCGTATCCGATCGGAAGACCTGCAATTGACCAATATTCATCTTCACACAAAAAGAAATTACGGTTCATAACCAGTGGGATACGCCTCCCCATTCTATCCTGCGCAAATCCCTCTCCATATCCAACCTGTGATGTGAAAGTTATGTAGTCATCATTGTACATATAGTTATACCAGTGTCTTGGTGTGTCCGGTCTTGTTATGACATAGTCTTTTCCTTCTCTTTTATAATACCCGTACCATTCGTATGCCATATTAATCCCTCCTGCTTATCGTATATTTAATACTGGCTTCTTTGGCTGTCGTTGCAGCCTTAATCCTGTACATATAATCTGTATCCCATGCCTGTGCCATATTGCCTCTTTCAGGAATATCTGTATTAAGTCCTATCGTATTCAATATAAATATTTTCTCATATTCTACTTTATGTGCATTTTCTATAACAATTTTGGTATTGCTTATTTGAACTATATTGTTATTCAGCAGCGGTTCATTTAACAGCATCAGATGCCCTTCAATATATCCTTCCTTTTCTAAAGATATGTCATCCTGTATAATAACGGCTTCTTCTTTAATCTCTACTTTCCGTATAAATGATAATATTCCTGCTTCTTTCGGGTAAGTGTCTTTAAGCTGTAGAGATATAAATTTACCTTTATCATCAAATATTACATCTTTAGCTCTGTAATCTGAACCTGGAAGCTGGGAGAATCGGGATATATCCGGAAGATTATGGTAAGAGGATTGCATATACCATAATGTATATCTTTCATCAGAAAAAGTCTTTTTACTGTAAGTGTCCGACCCTGCATCGATTATAACCGGCATTCTATGTTCATACATCACAAAATGCCCAACATCATTATGATTATGTGCTTCCCTGTTATGACCTCCTTTAATTGCAAAAAAATGTGTGCTGTTACGAAAAATGTATATCTGGGTATCATTCATAATCTCCTGTTGGTAAGGATTGTACACATTACTTTTTGTAATGTCTTTTTTCTCCATTATGTTAAAAAGCGTTCTTTGGGGATGGTGGCTTGATGCTCTTAAAGGCATGTTAAACATACATGCAAAATCCATCAGTTTCTTATTGTTTGTCATTTTGCCAAATCTGTAAATTAGATATGTATCAAGATTTCCAGGTATTGGCCCGCTATCTGCAAAGTTCACAAAATAGTTATCGTAAATATGCATCTTCCTGATATAATCGCCCATGTTATATACAATCTGTTCATTAAATCTGTTAATTCTTCCTTCAGACATTTTATATAGCAGATCCAGAAAATCAAAATACGATGCTCCTGCTGCTCCCCAGTAAGAAGGCCCTTCGTCACAGCCTCCATCAGGCTTGTATGTATCAACCCAGTTATCAGTATATAAAAGCATGTGGTCACACATTCTTTCCAGTCTTTCGATATTATTGACAAAAACTGCTGCGGTAAAAAGAATGTTTGAGAGTATCCAAGGATTCCAGTTGTTAATCTTATGCCCTTCGATAAAACCTATATACCACCATTCTTCTGCATTTTTCTCAAATGGGGTAAATATTCTCTTTTCTATCTCATCTTCGATCCTTATACAAACTTGCGTATCCTTTTTATCTATCTCCTCTTTCAAAAAGGCATATACAAGAGTCAGAACACCAGCTGTTGTTGCGGAAAAAAGATCCACATATGACGTTTCATATCGATCGTAAAGCAGCGGCATACCGCTTCTATTGTGAGCCGGTATCACCCATGTGCTTTCTTCAAGCATAAGCCAGGACAGATCGGTTATTTTTTCAGTATAACGGCTTTTTCTTTCGATGAGTTCGCCTAAGACCAGATCCATAAGCATATTTCTTCTAAGATAATATGGTTTCTGGAATTCTGTTCTGTTTCCAGTGTAATAAAACTGCATGTATTCGCTTGCCTTTAAAACTGGAATTTCAGTGCTAAGCGCTTGGTCAGCTTTACGAACAAACTCAGCTTTTTCTTCAGTTCCTATCCCTGCAATTTCATCTTGTGCTTTTTTTACCAGCTGTGCTAAAAAGCGCTGGTTTGTTATGAGTTTTCCCCTGCATGTAAAATCATCAAATAATCTCATTTATATTCCTTTACCTTTTTTATAGCCTGTCAACTATATATATTATGCCTTTTTTATTGTTTTATGACAACGATAATCCCGGAAAAATATAGTTTTTTAAATGAGTTAGCAATTGCTTATTGACTTGCCAATAATCTTAAGTTATCCTATCATTGGCATGATGCTATAACATACATGCCAGATATGGAGAAGCAGTATGACATTAGACAAACTCGGTATCGGCAAATACGGGAGAATTATTGCAGTCAGGGGGCATGGCAGATTACGCCATCGCCTTTTAGATATGGGGCTTACCCCCAGAGTTATCATTCATATGCAGAGGAAAGCTCCTATGGGTGATCCAGTGAGCATATATTTAAGAGGTTATGAGCTGACTTTAAGGCTTGAGGATGCGTCAATGATTGAGATTGAGGAGGTAAGCATATGATTTTAGCGCTTGCAGGCAATCAGAATTCTGGCAAAACTACCCTTTTCAATCAGCTGACGGGTTCTAATCAGCGTGTGGGTAATTTCCCAGGAGTTACTGTTGATGTCAAAGAAGGGATATACAGAGCAGATAAGTCCATAAAAATAGTAGACCTTCCTGGAATATATTCTTTATCTCCATATTCTTCTGAAGAAATACTTACACGGGATTTTCTCATTAATAAACACCCTGACGGGATAATTAATATAATAGATGGTACCTCTCTTGAGCGAGGGCTTTACCTTTCAATGCAGCTGCTACTGCTCAATATACCTATGGTTATAGCTATCAATATGATGGATGAGGTATATGCAAACGGAATAGTAATAAAGACCGATGTTCTCAGTGAATTTTTAAAGGTTCCCATCATACCCATTTCTGCAAATAAGAATGAAGGCACAACAGACCTTATGCAGGCTATAACAGGCTTAGTAAGCAACAGATGCTCTCCTCCAAAACAAGATTTCTGCTCAGGAGCTGTACACAGGACACTGCATGCTACTGCTCATATACTTGAGGACCATGCTCAAAGAGCGAATGTGCCAGCATCCTTTGCAGCTGTAAAAATAATTGAAGGCGATGAACCTATGATGAAGGATCTCGCTTTAGGGAAAAATGAAAAAGACATGATAGAACATGGAATAGTGGAAATGGAAAATGAGCTGGTTTTAGACAGGATGGCTGCAATTGCGGATATGAGGTATCAGTACATAGAAGATATTTGCAAAAAAGCTGTCGTTCGTCCAAAAGTCGACAAGCATCATGCCAAAACCATAAAAATTGATAATATCCTGACTCACAAGATATTAGGTATTCCTATATTTTTAAGCATAATGTTCTTCATTTTCTGGTTGACATTTGGAGTTATAGGAAGTTTTCTCTCTGACCTTCTATCAGGAGCGATAGATGCATTAGCGATAATAGTATCGAAAGGCCTGACCAGTTTCGGAATCAATCCTGTTGTAGAATCATTAGTAATTGACGGGGTGTTTGCAGGTGTTGGAAGCGTGCTATCCTTTGTTCCGACTATTATTGTTCTGTTTTTCCTCTTATCTTTGCTAGAAGATTCAGGATATATGGCAAGAGTCGCATTTATTATGGATAAACTGTTAAGAAAAATCGGATTATCGGGAAAAAGTATAGTACCGATGCTTATAGGTTTCGGATGTACTGTACCGGCTATTATGGCAACAAGGACACTGACTTCTGACAGAGACAAAAAAATGACAGTATTTCTCACTCCTTTTATGAGCTGCTCTGCAAAACTTCCTATATATGCGGTTTTTGCAATGGCTTTTTTTACACAGTATCGCGCACTCGTAATGATTGCGATGTACTTGATTGGCATTTTACTTGCTGTAGTAGCAGCACTTATATCGAAAAAGTTCGTATTTAAAGGAAATCCTATACCTTTTGTAATGGAGTTGCCTAACTACAGGCTGCCAACTGTTAAGAATACTATGCTTTTATTATGGGAGAAGACAAAAGATTTCATAACAAGAGCTTTTACAATAATATTCATTGCATCCATTGTAATATGGTTCCTGAACAAATTCGATATCCGTTTCAACGTTGTGCAAGACAGCCAGGACAGTATACTTGCAGTAATCGGATCATTAATAGCTCCGGTATTCACTCCCCTAGGATTCGGTAACTGGATGGCTTCAACAGCTCTTATCACTGGTTTTATGGCTAAAGAAGCTGTTGTTTCCACATTTGCAGTTCTGCTGAGTACTGGAATGGAAAATATGTCTGTTCCTCTGGCAACTGTTTTCAGTCCGGTTTCCGCATTCTCCTTCCTTCTGTTTACTCTTCTTTATACTCCATGTGTAGCAGCAGTTGCTGCAGTAAAACGTGAATTAGGAACTAAGTCGATGTTTGTAGTTGTTCTTTTGCAGACTGGGTTGGCTTATACAATAGCATTGGTGTTTTACCAATTAGCAATGTTTTTAGGGTGATATCATGAAACTTATAGATTATGTTATAATAGCAATTGTCGCTTTGGTGGTATCCTTAGTGATCTGGTATCTTGTAAAGAATAGGAAAAAGGGCTGCAGCTCATGTAATACATGCTCAGCATGCCCCTATAGCGGACAATGCAGCGATGAAAAGAAGGAAAAAGAACAGAAGAATTAAAAATACTGATTTACAGAAAGCTCTTAGAATGTTTATCGCAGCTTTGTGCTTTCTGCTTATTACAGTAATACTGATTACTGTAATAAAGAAGTTCCCTGATTTTACAGATGGAATATATACGAAATGGTCAGTATCCGTAATGCATACCCTGTCAGATGTTTTTTCCTTTGCAAAGTATTCCATAGCAGAAATCCTCATATATGTGATTGCATCAGCCTTCCTTATTTCCTTAATAATACTCATAATCAATCTTATCAAGAGACAAAACAGACTTAGCCGCATATTTAAATACATTACAGCATGGGTACTTATGATTTCTATAACTGCTTTCCTTTTTTATGCTCTCTGGGGAGGCATGTATTATTCCAAGGGAATATATACTTATATATTAGTCGATGATGCTGATGTAAGAAACAGACCGGTTGAGGAGCTTGTAGAATTAAATAAACACCTTATTTATAAAGCTAATGAGCATGCTGAAAAAGTAACTCGTAATGAGCAGGGATATTATACTGGCTACGAATTCAACAGGATTTCGACTCTTACAGCTCAGAAAGTCAGTAAAACTACAAACAAAGAAGAAGCAATACCAAAATATGTGATATCTTCAAATGCATGGTCATATACCCAGACAACAGGCATATTCATCTTTTTAACTGGGGAAGCAAACATTAATTCCAATAATCTAGCTATCGCGCTCCCTTTCACCTGCGCTCATGAGCTTGCACATAGAAATGGCATTACATCGGAGGATGAAGCTAATTTCTTCGCCTTCTACACTCTTTATGATTCATCAGATATAAATCTTCGTTACAGCGCTTATGCTATGACTTTAATCCACACAATGAATTCCCTTTATTCAAAAGATGCTGATGCATATAAGGAACTTGCATCAACATACTCTGATAAATTAAGACATGATTATGACAGATATTCTGAACACTGGGACAGATATGAGGGGGAAATCTCTGAAATGTCCAGCAAAGCCAATGATACATACCTCAAAGCTCAGGGGCAGTCTGATGGGATTTTCAGTTATGGGCGTGTCACAGATATAATGCTTGCATGGTATGAGAAAAACATTGATTCAGAATAATATTTATAGCGAAAGGGCTGTTATGGAAATCTGGGATCTTTACGATAAAAACAGGAATTATCTTGGAAAAAGCAAAAAACGAGGCGATAAATTTGAAAAAGATGATTATCATATTGTCGTCCATGTATGCATATTCAATTCTAGTAACGAAATGCTTATTCAAAAAGACAGACTTACAAAAAAGGCTGGTCCGGCCTGTGGGATGTGACTGTTGGCGGAAGCGCGTTACATAATGAAGACAGCCAGACTTGCGCCCAAAGAGAGGTTTATGAGGAAATAGGATTAAAGCTTGATCTTGATGATCAGCGCCCATTTCTGACTGTGCATTTTCCATATGGGTTTGATGACTACTATATAATCGAAAAAGATCTGGATGTAAATACATTGAAACTACAGGAAGAAGAAGTAGCTGCAGTAAGGTGGGCAGATAAAAATACTATTACCAGCTTGATAGATAATGACCAGTTCGTCCCTTATCACAAGAGTCTTATTGAACTGCTATATGACTTAAGAAAAAAAAGAGGAGCACACTATAAATAACCAGGTTAGATACCATGTATAAAATAGAAAAAACGCAAATAGATGAACTGGATGAAGTTATGAATATATTCTCCCAGGCGAAAGCAGCATTAAAAAGGATGAATGTAGACCAATGGCAGAATGGGTATCCTTCCAAAGAAGTAATACTTTCTGACATACATAATAAGATTAGTTATGTTCTTAAAAAAGATAATGATATAGTTGCAACTGCAGTAGTATTTTCAGCTAACGAACCTACTTATGACAAGATATATGACGGAGTATGGCTGACAAACGAAGAATCTTACTGCGTTATACACCGTATAGCCGTTAAAGATGAATACAAAGGGCAGAATATTGCTTCCTATATAGTGAGTTTTGCAGAAGAATCAGCTAGAAAAAACAATGCTGCCAGTATAAGGGTAGATACTCACCGGGACAATTTACCCATGCAGAGGATGCTTCAAAAGAATGGATTCATATATTGCGGCATAATATATCTTGCAGACGGCAAGGAACGTTTTGCTTTTGAAAAACCTCTCTAGACAGCGATATTAGGAACTCCTAATGCAACAGGCTTTCTTTTTGAACATAAAGAGCTGAAATTGTCTTTAAAATCCGAATAACTTAAATCACGCCTTAAAATAGTTTTCTCAGGCTTAAGCCCTAGTTCATATATGAATGCTCCGTTGTAACCTGCACCCTCAAGCAAGGATGTAAGCTCAATCCAGTCGATTTTTCCTTCACCAGGCAGCCAGTGCCTTTCATTAACAAAATCATAATCTGAAATGTGAAGCGTGACAAATTTATCTTTTGTGTTTTTGACAAATTCATTATGGTTTTCCAGTAAAAGATGATTTACATCAAAACATATTCTTAAGGATTCCGATGCTGACAGAAGCTGATTAATCTCATAAGAACAGTTACCTAAGCAGGTTCTTGGAAGATTCTCAACAGCTATAACAAAACCTTCTTTGTCAGCTGTTTCTGAAAGCTCATAAAGGCTCTGTTTCGCGTTTTCCATCGCAAAAGGCCTATCATTAATATTGATAGGTTCTCCCGAAGGATGAATTACACCAAATTTTATACCTACAGCTGAACATTTCTTTATCATTTCTTTATCCATGACAACTGCTTTTCTTCTCATGTTCTTATCCAAATGTGCTATGTTGCATAGCTCATGATGCCACGGAAGATGGAAAGACCAAAGCAGTATGTCAGCTTTATCTGCATATTCTTTCTGCTTAAATATATCGAATCCTTCATCCTTTTCAAAATTATATGATAATTCAACAGCATCTATTGAAGCTTCTTTCATGTCTTCATATTTCTTAAGTGTAAGATGATTAATCCCAGCGGAGCTTATACCCAGTTTCCAGTTTTTAATATCAGACTTTTTATTAGACATATTATTCAGCCTCGTAATATTCATTTTCGCAAATCTCATCAAGACAGTATTTCCCCTGTATAACAGGACGTCTGTTTATCCATCTGCCATTTGTGAAATCGGGTATAACAACAGGATGCCCTCCCATTGCAACGGATTCTTCAGATAAGCATGTAATGCTCATCCATGCAGCCATATCATATGCGTCAATAGGAGTGTCCGTTCCATTCTTTACAGATTCCAGAAAAGCTCTTAACGAAAGGTAATCCATTCCGTCATGACCTCCGATAAGCCCGTTTTTTCTGTACCATTTCCATAAAGGATGCTCATATTGCTCATAATATTTATCAAAGCTTTCCCATTCATGGTCCCATCCTTTAGCAGGGCTTACTCCGTCTATAAAAAAAGACATCTTATCTTCCAGCCAGATTGCTTTTGTACCCTGTAGCCTGTTGCCTCTGGAATATGGCCTTGGAAGGGATGTGTCATGTATTAAAAGGATTGTTTCTCCGTGTGCGCATTTTATCATTGTCGTTACAATATCACCCAGAGCAAAATTGAAATCAGCATTTTCGAAATCAGGACCTTTGCGGGACTTAATCCACTCATTTATTCCGGCTGATTTTGAAGCCATAGAACAAAGATATGTCATCCTGTTGCCTCTGTTTATTGACAGCCACTTGGATATCGGACCTAATTCATGTGTAGGATAGAGATCGCCATTACGATTCTTGTAATTGTTAAGCCTGTAATGCCGGTTCTCTCTGCCCATGGCTACTTCTGCCCTTAAATCATGCTCATAACCTCCCTGAGCATGAATCAGTTCTCCGAACACTCCTTGCTTCACCATATTCAAAACAGTCATTTCAGTCTTGCCGTAACAGCAGTTTTCCAGTATCATTACTGGAGTTTTTGTTTTTTCATATGTTTTAACCAACTCCCAGCACTGATCAACTGAAGTAGCTCCTCCGACTTCTGATGCGGCGTATTTCCCTGCTTTCATAAAATCTATGCATATTTCAAAATGAGTCTCCCATGATGTCGGTATAATAACAGCGTCAATATCTTTACGGTCAAGAAGTTCCCTGTAATCAAAAGCTACAAAAGGTCTTTTATTAGTCTTTTTCATGACATCATCAGCTGCTTTATTAACTCTGTCTTCATAAACATCACAAACAGCAGTTATGTTTACATCATTCATGGATTCCAGTACAATATTTAATAGTCCGCTCCCCCGTTTGCTCAATCCCACAAATGCGAGATTCACTGTCTTTTTTTGTTCTTTGTTCATATAAATACCTCCGGAATACTATGGTAATTTTGTGAGTACAGTATAAGTCCGCACCATGACATTATAGCATAATACACCATGCAGTAAATCAATACTGATTTATTATTTAACTTAAGGTTAAATTGATATATAATAACTGACAAGGCAAGTAAAATAGAATATATATATCTATAACTTGCTGTATACAAATTTACGAGGTGACTATGAATTCACGAGAAAGACTCATTACCGTATTAAGAGGCGAAATACCTGACCATGTTCCGGTTGCTCCGGACATTTCCCAGATGATTCCGATACGAAGAACCGGACTGCCTTACTGGGATATATATCTTTATCAGAGAATCCCCAAATGGAAGGCATATATCGATAGTGTTAAATATTTCGGATTTGATTCACTTATGGATGGATTTGCAAATATACAATTTGAAGAACTTGGCGAATTCGATAACCCGTGGACAGAAGTTATTGTACATAAAGATGAATTAAAAATTGTAACCCAGAAATACCGTATTGAGAGTAACCAGAAAATATGGGAGCCTCTGGTAAGCGTGTACCACAGAAATAATCCTCCTTCTTGGGATGTGCATCCTCATCTTGTAAAGCTTCCTCTTATTCCTGATAAATATGATTCTGTAGAAGATGTATCAAAATGGCCTACAGGGGAAGCTTTGTTGAAGTGGGTTAAAGAGGAAATGGGTGATCACGGGCTTGTAGGAATCACCTGTGGAACATCTATTGTACTGAAAAATTCTGAGATGGTGTATGACTTTTATGATAATCCGAATAAGTATTATGAAAGACGTGACCAGTTAATTGAATATTACGAGAAAAGGCTTCATAAATTAATGTCTTTAGAATACAAACCAGACTTTATCGGCACAGGAGGCTCAGGTTCCTTGATTTTCCAGACTCCAGATATTTTCCGGGAGCTTGCCTTGCCTATAGTTAAAAGAGTCGCTGAACTATGCAAGCAGTACAATATACCTTCACATGTCCACTCCTGCGGTCCGGAAACAGCACTTGTGAAAATCCTATCAGAAGAGACTGAACTTACTGTAATCGATCCTCTTGAGATACCACCTATGGGGGACTGCAACTTGAAGGAACTAAAGAGACTATATGGTGATAAAATTGTTCTAAAAGGAAATCTTCACACCACAGATGTCATGTTGCGAGGGTCTGTGCAGGATGTAATAGATGCAAGTAAAAGAGCTATTGATGATGCTGCAGAAGGTGGAAGATTCATATTATCGACAGGTGACCAGTGCGGAAGAGATACGCCTGATGAGAACCTGTTTGCTATGATAGAAACTGCCAAGACATATGGCAGATACTAAATAATTACAATTACTAAACGGGGGCAAAAGAAATGAATAATTATAAAAAAAAGTCGATTAAGGTAGTGGTTTTCATTATAGCTATCATTATGGCAGCTGCAAGTATGACTTCTTGCGTGAAACCTCCTGTACCAAGCGTACAGCCTTCACCTTCACACTCGCCGTTACCGACAACTACAGAATCGGAAACTCAGACGCAGAAACCTACATCCACAGCTACTCCTGAGCCGAGTCAGAGCTCTGAGCCTACTGCGACACCAACTGCTGTTCCTACAGCTACTCCTGTTCCTACAGCAACACCTGCTCCAACAGCAACACCTGCTCCGACTGTTACACCAACTGCTGTTCCTACAGCCACACCGAGTCCAACACCTATACCGACAGCTACACCAGCTCCAACTCAGACTGCAACTCCAGCACCAAGTTCTACTCCTGCTGCGTTCGGTATCTCCGATGCATATGCTTCAGGACCTAAAGAGATAACTGTGCAGTTCAGTGCAGCTGTACAAGCTGGTGCAGTATTAGTTTTAAAGATTAGTGGTCAGGATGTTTCAGGAACCAGTTTATCCTGGGCAGCAGACAGACGTTCCGTAAAAATATTCAAGACGACTGCATATTCTGCAGGAGATTATACTGTCAGCATATCAGATTCATCCAAATCATTCAGAATTGATGCAGAAAAACTCTCACAGATAAATATCACTGTCGAACATCTCTTTGCAGCAAACAATCAGGATTTAAAAGTAACCTTCTCTAATCAGTATGGAATGGCAATACCTTTAACCTCATATACCAACTTTACATTAAGCGCTATGTGCTCCTCAAAAGCATCTGTAACTCTTGGAATTTCCAAGACTTCTGCAGGATTCATTCTTTCAGGAGCCCAAGGGCTTGCTGCAAATGATGTAGTACGTCTGTTCATTGTGGAAAATACAACAGGGACATCTATAACAAAAGAAGTAACCATAAGCGAATCTCCAAGAGTAGCTTCTTTCACATTCGGACAGTTACAACTTGCATCAGGAAATTCAAATGTTCTGGTCAATTCTTCAGGCCATTATCTTACAGTTAATGCAAAAGACCAGTATAATCAGGCGTATACTATCCTTCCTGCTGATATAGGTCTTAACAAACCTGTTATACTGACATCATCAGATACGCAGATAATTGATGCCAATAAGATAACTGTTACAAGCGGGAAACTGTACTTTCCTGCAGGTTCAATAGGAAGCAAGGAAGGAACAGTTACATTAACTGCTGTCGGACAGGGAATATCTTCTTCGATACAGATCAATGTCAGTTCTCCCGCAGTCATAACCACTTTGAATATAACTGGAACCGAAGGAACCCTGTTCATAAACGAATGGACTGCACTTTCAGCTGCAGCTAAAGATCAATATGGTAACGCGATTGCCCTTGACACACTTGATGGAAGTAAATTGATGATGTTAACCACAAACACACAGGTAATAACAAATTCCAATATCCGTTTCAATACAGCAAATAAGAAGATTGAAGTAAAGGGTATTGCAGCTGGTACAGCTACAATTCATATATCATATAATAACATTGCGCAAGGCTCTTTGGATATTCAAGTTCTGGCTGCTGCGGTACCGACATATATTACTGATGTAAGCATACCTGTATACTACCAGAAAAACTCATCAGTAAATCTCACTGCCGCTGTTGTAAAAATTGCAGACCAGTATGAAAAGGAGATAGCGCTCACACTTTCACATTCCATTGTTGTGACATCATCAAATATATCCGGCGCAAAATTTACTGAAGGCACAATAACAGGAGCAGGATACACTATGAACGCACCATCAGCATCAGGCATGTACATGCTTACATTTACTCTTAAGAACGGAACTTCTGTGGTCAGCACATATGATATTACTCTTGTTGTTGTTGATGATGACAAGATAGTTGATTACAAGATACAAGCAATACCTGTTATGTATGGGGGAGCTGCTGACACGACAACAGATACAGGTCATTGGAAACCGATAATAGTAACTGGACAGCTCGCTACCGGGCAGTCAGTAAACCTTGCATACACAGGTACTCTTCCATCAGGTATAGACCAGATAACATGCACTAATGAGTCCGGGATTAACAACTTCGTACTTGAGGATGTTGCAGGAGTCAGGACTTTGAAAGCACAGAATGTTACTGGAACCATGACAACTGCTGTTAAGATATGGAAAACCGGTCAGGAGCTATACAGTCTTAACGTTACAGCATCAGGAGCGGTACCTGCCCTTACCACACTTGCTTCTACTCAGACAAGTGTTACAAAAGGCCTTTCTGCCGGAGCCTTCCAGATCAATCAATATATTGATGTAAAAGACCAGTATGGAGTCAGTATACCGCTTTCATCGATTCCAGGCGGTTTGACATATATGAGCACTAAATCTTCTGTCGCATCTGTAAACTCATCAGGTATTGTTACTCCAATAACCGTTGGAACATGTGAGATAAGGATTTATTTCAGCGGTTCTGACCGGACATTAGTTATCAATCTGACTATTAACTGATACGGGGAGAATGCATATGGAATTTCGATCATTAAGAGAGAATGAATTAAAGGAGTGGACTGCATTCTGCGGTTCTATCTTTCCTGTTGGTGAGGCATATTTTATGCGCCACTTTGCAAACGACCCCTACAGGGACATTAACGGAATATTCATATCCAGGGATGAAACAGGCTTAACAAGCTCTGTAAGGGTATTTACCAGGTATTTAAGGATAAAGGACAGTATCATCAAGGTGGGCGGTATAGGGGAAGTATGCACCAAACTGACTCACAGAGGAATGGGGCTGAGCGCAAAACTATTATCGATGGCGATAGATTATATGGATAAGAATGATATGGTACTGTCTATGCTCCATACAGGCACTAATCATCATTATGTCAAACAGGGATGGTTCTCTATATGTTCTGGGTACAAGGTATTCAGATTGAGGAAATCTGCATTAAAACATGGATATTATGCAGTTAAGAGTGACCCTGCTGACATTGGTTTAGTTAAAAAACTTTATGAAGAATATGCTCATAAGCTTTGCCCTGTTTACATTAGGAATGATGAGTATTACGATAAATGGGTCAGAAACGAGCTTACACATACATATTTTCTGATTAAGGATAACCAGGTAGTATCATATGCAGACTGTGTCTTAAGAGAAAAACAGGGAGTGGTCGTAAAAGAGTATATCGGAGGTAATGAAATGCATATGATGAAACCTTTCCTATATAGTATATGTAAAGAAGAAAACTGGCCTAAGATATGCGCCATATCCTCTCCTTTTACGAAAGATAAAGGTTTTATTAATATATATGATTACGGACAGATGTTCAGAATAAATAAACCATTTGAGATAGATGGGAAAATCATACGCTATGAAGAGGATTTACTTCCTTATCTGTCTGAATTTCCTGAATTGTCTATTGACGGGTACTGATTATCTTATCTGGCCGTTACCTTCGATTATATACTTGTATGTTGTTATCTCGTTTGCGCCCATTGGCCCTCTTGCATGAAGTTTCTGTGTACTTATACCGATTTCAGCTCCAAGCCCGAACTCGCCTCCATCAGTAAATCTGGTTGAGGTATTTACATATACGCATGCTGCATCAACATTCCTCATAAATTTATTCTTACTTTCTTCTAAATCAGTAATTATCGCTTCAGAATGTTTTGTACCATATTTATTTATATGTTCTACAGCCTCCTCTATACTGTCTACAACCTTTATAGCCAGAATATAGTCTAGATATTCTGTAGCCCAGTCATCCTCAGTGGCTGGTATAGCATTCTTTAATATTTTTATTGATTTTTCACAGGCTCTTAACTGTACTTTCCATTTTGCAAGCTCTTCTTCAATCTTTGGCAGAATATGTTTGTACACATCCTTATGAACTAATAGAGTTTCAATTGCATTACATACCCCTGGACGAGAGCATTTGGCATTTACAGCTATATCTATTGCAGACTTTTCGTTAAAAATACTGTCAATATAGAGGTGGCAGTTACCTGTTCCGGTTTCAATTACCGGTATGGTTGCATTTTGAACAACAGATTCTATAAGGGCGGCTCCTCCTCTTGGTATAAGAAGGTCAATATAGTTATCTGCTTTCATCATTTCAGCAGCAGTATCCCTGCTGGTATCTTCTACAAGCTGTATGCTGTCTCTACTTATACCAAGCATTGCCAATGCATCTCTTAAAACTCCCACAATAGCTTTATTTGAGTTTATCGCATCGGAACCGCCTCTTAGTATGACTGCACTTCCGGCTTTAAAACAAAGCCCTGCGGCATCGCAAGTGACATTCGGACGTGATTCATATATTATCCCTATTACACCCATTGGTACTGATATCTTCTTAAGCTTCATACCCTGAGGCATGTCTTTTTCAAGTAGTACTCTTCCTATCGGGTCAGCAAATTCTGATGCTTCAATAAGCCCTTTTGCCATACCTTCGATCCTGGACATATTAAGTACAAGCCTATCTATTAACGATTCTTTTGTGCCTTTTCTCCTCGCAGTGATTACATCCATTTCATTTGCTTTTAAAATGGTTTCATTGTTTTTTATGAGATTTTCTGCCATTAACTTTAAAGCGCTGTTTTTCTTATCAGTAGTTATTCCAATAAGTTCTTCTTTTGCTTTTAATGCTTTTACTCCTAATTCATCAATATATGGCATGATTCCTCCAGACCTTTACATTTTTTTTGTAAATAGTGTACCTATTTTCTCTCCGTCAAGCAGAGCTGATATATTCATCATATTGCTCCCGTTAATAATAGCCATAGTTATATTGTTCTCCAGGCATGTCTTTGCTGCAGTAAGTTTTGTACGCATACCGCCTCTGCCTAAAGAACTTATGAGATCTGATGCATATGATTCTATCTTTTCATCAATATCAGTAACTATATCAATTATATGAGCATCCTGGTTTTCATTTGGATCTTTATCATACAGCCCGTCAATATTAGAAAGGATTATAAGCAGGTCTGCACCAATGAGTTTTGCTACCATTGCAGATAATGTATCATTATCCCCGAATGAATCTACTATCGCTAACTGGTCTGTAGATATGGCATCATTTTCATTTACAATTGGAACAATACCCATATTAAGGAGTCCTTTAAAAGTATTATATGCATTTTCCGCTTTTACAGGATTTTCGGTAACATCACGAGTTAGAAGTATCTGGCCGACTGTGATGGAATATTCTGAAAAAAGTTTTGAATATATGTGCATTAGCTCGCACTGGCCTACAGAAGCCAGAACCTGCCTTGCTGCAAGTTCTTTTGGCTTTCTGCTAAGGTTTAATTTGCCAAGCCCTACTCCGACTGCTCCGGAAGTCACCAGAATAATCTTTTTGCCTTCATTTGCTAATTCAGCAATTTCCCTGACCAAAAGCTCCATACTTCTAAGGTTCATCTTACCGTTTGGATGAGTAAGCGTATTAGTTCCGACTTTAATAACTATTTTTTCAGATTTTTTTAATTTCGTTCTCATATCAATTCCATTTCACCAGTTTAATATTTCCAATAGCCCCTATCTTGTCATCCATTATTGCAACAGCCCCAATAACTTGTTCAAATGAATTCACCCATTCCAAAGCAGGTGCAATATCCTCTGTCTTTTTAATCCTGTTGCATAATGCTGTAGCAAATGCATCAGCTATAGCTGATGTTTTACATATTACAACAGCTGCATCGGCCTTCCCCATACTGAATGAATGTCCGACAGTTGCAGAGGATGTGCATACTCCTACAGGAAAGAGGTCTTTTTGTATCTCGATTGCAAACTTGTTGGATAAAACTGAATTCCCTGCATATATACCGATTTTTCTGTCTTTATCCGACTTTATATAAATATCTCCGCCATTTTCTATGAATATCTGCTTACTGATATCAATAAGCCTTTGTGCAAGCATGTCGTTTATTGCCCCTGCTACCGCTGCAAAAGGTCCTACTCCTGCTAACTTTGCTGCATCAGTCATTATTTTAGCAATACCTTCTGCTTCCTTGTATTCGATTGGGACTAATGATGTGAAGAAATCCTGATTCTTTTCAATAGCAGCATATATATCATGCCTCAGAGTCCTTATTATCTTCAGTATCTGTTTTGAGTAATTATCATCAGTGCCGATCATAAGGTCGGTTTCTTCTACACAGACATTGTACCACTTCAACTCATTTGAAAATGACTTCCTGTAATCCCTTGGCTGATACATTTTACCTCTACAATTCCACGGATATTATCCGTATAGGGCATGCATTTATGCAAAGCTGGCATACTACACATTTATCTTTATCAAAATGAAGGAGATCATCTTTGCCCATTGTAAGTGCCTGTGTCGGGCAGACAGCTGTGCAGCTTCCGCAGCTTATACATCTTTTTTCATCCCATATTATTGCTTCTGCATATATTTCATATTTAACTCTCAAATCCTTAAAATACTCTAAAGCAAGTTTCAGATTCTCATCTTTGCCTTTTATCTCTAGAATCATATTACCTCTGTTACCATATTCGATATTAGCATTAAGGATATTAGTCATGACATCATATTTTTTGACCAGTTCATAGATTATAGGCCTCGTTACGCAGTCTTTATCAAAAGTAAGCTTTAGTTTAAGTTTGCCCATTATTTTATCTCCCTTATTTCCAATGAATTTACCTTGTTTTCAAAAGGAAGTCCTGTTACTTTTTCCGTAAGTTCAAAATCACCTCTGTTTATCCAGTCTTTTAATGTAAGCGCGATATTACGTGCTACATACAAAGAAGATAAAGGTGCTGTATGGACATTCTTTCCATTGAATTTCACTGTTCCGCTTCTAAGCTCGGCATAATTGAATTTTTTATCAATATTCACATTACCTGACTTGTCCACAAGTTTTGTATATATCTCTGAATTCTTAACTGATACAAACTTAAGCATTTCTTCATCCAGAATCGGTATAGGAACTCCTATTCCAACAAAAAGCGTTACCCCGTATCGGTCAAATACAGCTCCTCTTACATATTTTGTGCTCATCTGCTTAATATCGCCTATTACTGCAAGAGTAGCCGCATTTACAACAGGAACTCCGTTTGCGCTTCTTTCTACTTCCACTTTATGCTGTGTTCCCTGCCATGCCACATAACCTATTCCTCCGCCCAAGAATATTCTGGTTCCTACTCCTATAGTCCTAAGATACGGATCGTTAAGCAGCGGGCTTAATTCACCTGATGTACTATATGTTATATTTCCATAGTTCGGAAGAAGAGTACCCATATATGTATATATAGTCTTATTAGTTGAGTTGGTTGCTGCCGGATAATTCTGGTATGCGTTTCGAGGATTGTACATGTATGCTTGGTTTATATTATCCTTGTTAATAGTCGTGAGTATTTCTTTTCTTGGATAACAATCTGTTCCATTTGAAAGTGCATGCAGTTTTATGTCTTTACCAGCAATCAGATCTTCAATTAAATGTCCTCCTCCGTATTCCATACCTCTCTTCTGAGATACTTCAGTAGCTCCTATATATGTATCAACAGCGGCAAGACCGCCATATGCAGGAACATCATTCAGCATTATGCTCTGCATCCGTATTGGAGGATTTGAATGGCCGAAGTTTATGAAAACCCCTGAGGAACACATGGGTCCGAATGTTCCAGTTGTTACAACATCAATTGTCTCGTAAGCTTCTTTATAACCCTTCTCTTTAACAATGTCTATTACTTCTTCTGCTGTTACGACAACAGCCTTGCCTTTTTTAATCTTTTCATTTATCTGGGCAATGGACCTCATAATACCCTTTTACGTGACCAATTTATCGTCAGTCACATACTCCTTCCTTGCTAATTAGAGTAATTATATATTCAAACAGCCTTTTTGTAAATTGTTAACAAACCTTACTATAATTCATCTTGTTAATAAAAAAATGTTGTGTTACCATTGTAACAATGCATAAATGGAGGAATTTATGGGTTTCGAGAACAGACTGACAGAAGGAAATGTTGCAAAACAGCTGATAAGATTCAGCCTTCCTCTTCTTATTTCCAACATAGTGCAGGCTTTATATTCTGTTGCAGATATGCTTATTGTCGGATGGTTTAGCGGTACATATGCCATGTCTGCTGTAAATATTGGTGGCCAGGTCACTATGGTTGTGACTAATTTTGTTATCGGGCTTGCAGTCGGAGGAACAGTGCTTATCGCACAGTATATAGGGGCAAAAAAGCATGAGGAAGTAGATAAGACAATAGGCACAATATTTTCTGTCATGGGGATTCTAGCAGTTTTCTTTTCAGTTTTCATGACTTTCTTTTCCGATGTGATGCTAAAAGCATTAAATACTCCTATAGAGTCATATGACATGGCAAAGGATTATGTACTGATTTGCATGTGGGGTATTGTGTTTGTTTTCGGTTATAATGCTATAAGCGCGATACTTCGGGGTATGGGAGATACAAAAAGGCCTCTGGCTTTTATCGGTATAGCATGTACAATCAATGTAGTTCTGGACATAATATTTGTCGGTCCTTTAGATATGAAGGCCTCTGGTGCCGCAATTGCTACAATAATAGCGCAAGCAGTATCTATGTTACTGGCTGTTATCTATTTGAAAAAAAGCAAATTTATATTTAATTTCCATCACACAAGCTTCAGAATTCACAAAGACAAGCTGAAACTTTTATTAAAAGTCGGTATACCATCAAGCGCCCAGAATGTCATCGTCGGTATTTCCTTCTTAGTCCTGACATCAATGATAAATGACATTGGCGGAGTAACAGCATCCGCAGCTGTCGGAATAGTAGGTAAATTTAATTCCTTTGCCATACTTCCTGCTGTAGCGATGAGTGCTTCGGTTTCAGCAATGGCCGCTCAAAACATTGGAGCTGGGCTTTATAACAGAGCATCCAAGACTCTTATCACTGCTATTATGATATCTTTTACCATAAGCATCATCATTTTCACTTTTGTGCAGATATTCCCAGAAGCAATCCTTCTTGCATTTAAAGCTGAACCAGATGTTATCGATATTGGTGTAAGTTATCTCAAATCATTCAGCTACGACTATCTTGTCGTACCTTTTGCCTTCTGTTTTAATGGTTTGCTTAATGGTGCGGGATATTCAATTATTTCCATGATTTCCAGCACAATCAGCTCTCTTGTATTCAGAATACCGCTAGTACTTCTTTTTGCCCGTGTTTTGCAGACAGGAGTAGGAGGGCTTGGCTATGCGGCTCCAATAGCTACTTTCTTTGCAATGCTTATAGGCGGATACTTCTACTTGTCCGGTAAATGGAAAAATGACAAGCTCAAGATTAAAAGATCGTGAACCTGCCATTTATTAATTTACACTTAGCAGCAATATTTATTTTTCGTTTACACTTACCTGTTTATTCGGCCAGAGCATTATTTAGCACATCATCCATGTTTTTTACAGGGGTGATTTGAAGTTCATCAAGTATCTGCTTTGGAACATCAGCTAGGTCTCGGACATTCTCCATAGGTATAAGGACCTGCCTTACATTAGCTCTTCTGGCTGCAGAAAGTTTTTCTTTCAGTCCTCCAATTGGAAGTACTCTTCCTCTTAAGGTTATTTCCCCTGTCATAGCAACATCCCTTCTGACCTTCTTGTCTGCAAGGGCAGAAATAATGGCTGTAGCTAGAGTTATACCTGCTGAAGGTCCGTCTTTTGGAACTGCTCCTTCTGGTACGTGCACATGAATATCTTTATCTTTGTAAAAATCAGGATTTATACCTAATTTATCAGTCTGTGAACGGATATATCCTATTGCAGCTTTCGCTGATTCTTTCATAACTTCGCCAAGCCTTCCCGTAAGCTCGACATGTCCTGTACCGTTCATTATATTGACTTCAATAGTAAGGGTATCCCCTCCTACCTGAGTCCATGCAAGCCCTCTTGCAATCCCTATTTCATCCTGGTCAAATGTGGTGTCATATAGATATCTCTTCGGTCCGAGAAAATCTTCAATATTATTAACTGTCACCTTTATTGAATCAGTCTCCTCAAGTTGCATCTTTGTTGCTGATTTCCTGCACAGGGATGCTATCTCTCTTTCCAGATTTCTTACTCCCGATTCCCTTGTGTAATTGCTTATGACTTTTTCCAGAACATCCTTGGTGATTGAAAGCTGTTTTTTGGTCATGCCATGCTTTTTAAGCTGCTTAGGGATTATATACTTATTCGCTATATGCATTTTTTCTTCTTCAGTATATCCTGTGACTTCTATTACCTCCATGCGGTCGAGCAAAGGCCTTGGTATTGTTTCGATTGTATTAGCCGTTGTTATGAACATTACATGGCTTAAATCCAGTGATATTTCAAGATAATGGTCTCTAAAGGAATTATTCTGTTCAGCATCAAGTACCTCCAGCATAGCGCTTGCGGGATCTCCACGGAAATCATTTCCAAGTTTATCAATTTCATCGAATAGAATCAGAGGGTTCATTGAGCCAGCCTGTTTTATAGCTTTTGCAACTCTTCCTGGCATTGAACCTATATATGTCCTTCTGTGTCCCCTTATTTCAGCCTCATCCTTAATTCCTCCTAAGGACATGCGGACATATTTGCGGTTTATGGATTCAGCAATAGACTTGACTATTGAAGTCTTTCCTGTTCCAGGAGGTCCGACAAGGCATAATATAGGTGAATTGAAGTCATTGCTTAATTTTTTTGCCGCGATATACTCGATTATCCTTTCTTTTACCTTATTCAGTCCATAATGATCTCTTTCCAGTATTTTCCTGACATATTTTATATCCAGCTTTTCTTTTGTTTCAACACCAAAAGGAAGCTCAATAAGTGTTTCCATATATGAGCGGATTACTGAAGCTTCAGGTGACATAGGAGACATCTTTGAAAGCTTGCTCATTTCTTTTTTCAATTTTGCCCTTACTTCCTGAGGATATTTTTTTGAATCAATTGCTTTAATGAATTCGCTCATCTCGTCCTCATCTAATGCTTCATTGAATTCTCCAAGTTCCTCCTGTATAGCTTTCAGCTGCTCGCGAAGATAATATTCCTTCTGTTTTTCATCTATAGTGCTTTTAACTTTGGTGGCAAGATCACGTTCCAGTTTCAGTATCTCAATTTCGTTAACCAGTAAAGGAAGCAGTTTATCTGCTCTTGTCAGTCCATCCAGTTCTTCAATAAACGACTGTATTACTTCAGGTTTTAACACCATAGATCCAACCATAGCATCTGCAACAATACCTATATCATCTGCTGCTACTGCGCTGAAATATCCTTCATGCGATATTCTGCCAAGCAATGTAACATACTCTTCATACAGAGTTGTAAGTTTTCTATGCATCGCTTCTAATGCATTGTTTGTGGAGATAACGGTTTTTGGTATTTCCGGTATAGAGACTATTGCTGTATAGTAACCCTTCACAGTAATTGTTTCTTCCAGTTTGGCTCTTTTTATACCTTCCACAAGAATTCTGCATGTCCTTCCCGGAAGCCTTAATACCTGCTTCACATTGGCAATTGTCCCATATTCATACAGATTTTCCTGCTTTGGATTTTCCACTGAAGCATCTTTTTGCATTACAAGAAACACCTGTCCGTTTTCTTCCATAGCTTTTTCCAGTGCAAGTATGGATTTTTCTCTGCCTACATCAAAATGCGTAACCATACTGGGTATTACAGCAACAGACCTTAGCGGTATCAGAGGTATCTTTGTAAACTCCATTTTTTCTGAATCCTCTTTTATATCAGAATCCAGATTAGGTATATCAAGTCCTTCAAATATATCTTTATCATCAACTATTTCATCTAATTTATTCTTATTTTCTGCCATATCATTTTTCCTTGTTTTTTAAGCCGTAATCTGTTTCACGACCGATTTTGTGTACTTATTATTTTACCAAATATATCCGGTTAATGCAAAAGTATGTGATAAGACGATTATTCGTCTTCTTTTTCCTTGACCTTTATCTTGTCAATACCATTGTCTACTGCGTCTGCTTTATCCATGAAACCATCATTTGTGGCCGTTTCTTTATTTCCATACCGTACATTAATATATTCTTCTGTAAAATCCTTAAAAACGCTATTTACAAGAATATCGCCGTTTTCATAACTTTTAAGTTTTTCTACTATCTGCTCAGGCGTATCCGCTCTTGTAACTTTAACTTTTTTGTATTTTAGCCTCTCCAGTGCGAAACCATACAGATATCTGACTTTTTCTTTGTATGTATCTATAAATTTCAACCCACTGATTGAGTATTTATATTTAGGAGCTCTTTTGAGCAGGCTTCTTTGTTTTCTGTCTTTTGTAAATTCGACGATTTCCTCGAATTCTTCATTATCAACATCCTTTTTAATCCTTGCACCACCGGAGAAAGTATCGTTTGCTTTTGCAATAATCCACTTTACAAGCTGTATTATCTTCTTGACAAGGAAGTAGATTACAATGGTTATTACTAAGCTTGCGATAACTATCAGGATTGTTTTTGCAACCGGGTTTAAAGGAGGGCTCATCTGAGGCGGTCCGTCTTCTATGACTTCCTCAGCAACTTGGGTAACCTGCTCTGTATCAATTTCCGTATAGAGTTTGTAGAACTGGTTGATTATCCAGTTTATCAGAGCAAATGTAGATTTTATAATCCAGTCAGAAAGTTTGGTGAAGGTATTACGTACAACGAATATAATTAAATACAGTACGAAAAATATCATGATCAGGAAATCGTTTCTTCTTCTAATGGATTTCTTGTTCTCAACATTTACCCGTTTCGACAGAATAAACATCTCCTCGATTTTAATTCTGTTTATTATTAAGAGGAAGAACAGAAGGTATAACGATCCGAAAATCCATACCGGGTCCTGATAAAAGCCGTAAGGCCCTGATATAAAAGCACTGAAAAGAGCTATCGCAATAGGGATAATTGCTGTATACAGCATCTTCCTGTTTGCAGTCTGCGTATAGTCAAATATACCGTTTCCTATACCTAATATGAAGTATATGGAAGGAAGAAACGCAAACCCGAAAAATGCTTGCGTAAATCCATATGATAAAATCAGCCCCAAAGCTAAAAGTATTGAAAAAGGTATAACAGTATAAATGTATGCAGGCTGAAGGAGCAGTCTTACCCTGTCTACATCTGCCTTAACAATGTCTTTTCCCTTTTTTTCATAATAATCGACAATCATTATTCCTGATACAGTTCCTATAAGCATAATTAAAAAACAGAATCCGAGCCAGTAGTAAACCGTTTCCGGGAATATCGAATAATATATTGTAAAAGTCAGCGCACCAGCAGATCCCATATTCCCTAGAAGAGGCAGGAATTTACGCTTTATCTGTTTTTCCAGAGCCATATTTGCCATAATATTCCCCCTCCTTCAGAAAATCTGTATTTCTGTCCAATAGGAAGACTTCCATACCTCTGCTTGATGCTGCATCTGATGTATAGTTAAGTATTAAAAATTTAACAGTATTCCCATTTCTTCTTAATATGTCCGCTTTTTCTATAATTTCATCATTCAGATATGCAGAAACGATATATACCTGGGTATCATATATCTCGTCATAGTGTTTTTCTATGTATTCCGGAAAATCCAGATGATTCTTTAATATGAGTTCTGCAAGTATGACCTTAAGATGCCTTATATGTTCCGGGCCGGATATGGAATCAGTAAATATCATCTCTTCAGGATTAGACATTATGCCTGCGTTAGTACCGAGTCTTAAAGGGAATCCCATTCCGTATCCTCTTTCCAGAATAGTATTAACTACTTTGATTCCAAGTTCAATAACATCTTTATATTTCACATCAATATATTCTAATGCATATGACTTGATGTTCAAAAGTACTGTAATGCCTTTTTTTGCAGTAAAGTCATTTTCTCTTACCATAAGCTTCTGCATTCTTGCAGTCGCTTTCCAGTTCACCCTGTTCAGAGGGTCCCCCTGCACATATTCCCTTGTTCCCTTAATTATGAAAGGATCATCCATTATGAACCTTTTTACCATCATGTCACCCATAAGATCCTTATTTGAGAAAAAGGCTTCTTCTAAACGTAATACGCCTGGAAATACCATAAGCCTTGTGTTTGCCGGAAAAGCTTCTGAATCCTGCATAATACCTAAAAGGTCTCCTGCTGTAAGAGTAGTATTGACTATTGTGAATACGCCTCTTTTTGCACATCTCGTATACCATCTTCTGGTTACCTTCTGGTGGCCTTTTAAACTGAAGCCAGAAGATACGCATCTTTCCTCATCTATTATCGAAGAGCTGGTATTAGCAAACTGTAGCCATTTTGATGCGTGTATGTCTGCTTTAAGCCATGGTACGAAAACATTTTTATTGTTGTTTATTATTTCATCGATGAAAATATCATCGCCTTCATATGCTTCATCCTGACTGAATCTAAGCGAATACTCGATATTTCTTAGCACAAAGAATTTAAAGAACATAATCTCCGCAGCAAAAAATATTACAAGGCTTATTACAATCAGAATCAGTTCCATATCGTGTTATACTTCCTCTGTGGGTACAGGAACTGTATTAAGTATATCGTTTATAACATCCATTGTGCCTTTCGCGCCATATGACAAAGAGTGTCCCTTGAGCATAACCCTGTGACCCATAACATGAGGAGCGACTGTTTTAACATCAGAAGGTATCACGAAATCTCTTCCTTTAACAGCCGCATATGCTCTTGCCGCCCTCATAAGAGCCAGGCTTCCTCTTGGGCTTAATCCCAGAATAAGCTTGGTGCTGGTTCTGGTTGCTGATACTATTCTTACTATATAGTCTTTAATATCATCAGAAACTGCAATTGTATTCACCGCTTTGGAAGCCTCCATAATGACATCTTTTGTTGCGACGCTTTTCAGTTCTGACAATGGCATATCCCTTTCAAAACGGGACAGTATAGCTATCTCTTCCTGTTCATTCGGATATCCTATAGAGAGCCTCATAAAGAACCTGTCCATCTGAGCTTCCGGCAGAGGGAAAGTTCCCTGTGTTTCCAGCGGATTCTGTGTAGCTATTACAAAGAATGGTTCATCTAATTTGTAAGTGACACCATCAGCGCTTATCTGATGCTCTTCCATACATTCTAATAAGGCAGACTGAGTTCTTGGAGTTGCCCTGTTTATTTCATCGGCAAGTACAATATTTGTGAACAAAGGTCCTTTCTTAAATTTGAATTCGCCTTCCTTCTGGTTATATATACTTACACCTGTCAAATCAGAAGGTAAGAGGTCCGGAGTGAATTGGACACGTGCAAAATTCGCGTCTATTGATTTAGCCAGGCTTTTTGCAAGCATGGTCTTGCCTAATCCGGGCACATCCTCCAAAAGGACATGTCCATTACAAAGCACTGATACCAGAACCAGATCAATTATGTCGTTCTTTCCTATTATTACTTTACCAATGTTATCTCTGATTTCTGCAGTAACTTTTTCAACATGTGATATATTCAATTTGCACCTCCGTATTGTGATGGGTTTCCATTTGCCTATTATATAATTAATAGTATTAACTGTACAATGTGATTATTCTAACAAATTTTGCATTATATTAATATATAAGCATGCTAAGTAAGTAATATGGGCTTGAATTCAACATAATCAGCAGATACCAAAGTCTGTCCGATTTTATTATAGCTATCAGGTTTTAGGCCGTGAAGATGACCGAATACGCAGTGATCTATTTTATATTCTGCCATTAGATACAATAGTTCTTTTTCTGGAGGGTAATGGAATATGGCTATTGTTTTTCTCGATTTGTCATTGATGCTTTCGTATGAAATTGAAAATCGTGTTATTTCCCTATTGATTATCTTTTCATCGGCATCTTTAATGTCATAACCTTTCGTACCGCAGTAATTTACCCCTTCTATCTCAAATGAGTTGTTATACAGAAAATCAATATGGCTGAAACAATTATCATTCAAAAACCACATAAGCTTGCTTCTGGTTTCCCACCAGTAATCATGGTTGCCTTTCAAGAGTATCTTTTTACCGTTAAGGCTGTCAAGATACTTAAAATCTTCAACTGCCTCATTAAGATACATTGCCCAGCTGAAATCACCGGGTATTATGACCGTATCTTCCTGTTTTACAGAATCCTGCCAGTTTTTATACAGTGTCTTTTCATATCCCGCCCAGCCTGCTCCGAAAACATCCATCGGTTTGTTTGTCTGAAAGGAAAGATGAAGATCTCCTATTGCATAAACAGCCATTTATCTTCCTCCTCAAGATTTGTGAAAGTAGCTGTATATAACTTTCGCCCTGTTTGTTCCAATACCTTTCACATCCGCAATCTGCTGCTCTCCAGCTGCTTTTATTCCCCTTACTGAGCCGAAATGCTTCAATAAGTTAGCTTTAACATTTTCACCCACTCCTGGTATATTGTCAAGTTCTGACTCATAGACCTTTTTAGCCCTTTTCTTCCGATTAAACTCGATTGCAAATCTGTGAGCTTCATTCTGAATAGATGATATGAATACGAAAAGGTTTAAGTCTGATTCCAGACTATATTCCTTTGAGTTATATATAAGAGCTCGGGTCCTGTGTTTATCGTCCTTTACCATTCCCGCTACCGGAACTTTATCCTTTACGATATCCAGTACTGCATTCACCTGATTAAATCCTCCATCTATCAGAAACAGGTCAGGATAATCTTCTTTTTTCATTCTTCTTTCAAGTATCTCTCTCATTGAATCTGTATCTGAACGGGTATTATCTCCTTTTATGATGTAACGCCTGTAACCATTCTTGTAAGGTATACCATCTTTGAATACCACTTTAGATGCAACTGCATCCTGTCCTGAAAGATGCGAAATATCAAATGCTTCAATAACATCTGGAACTGTTTCCAGACCTAAAAATGAAGCCAGTGAATAAACCATGCTTGTCTCAGCTGAGTTCTTGGCCTGTCCCATATAAAGATTCAAAGTTACTACAGCATTCTCATATGCGGCATCTGCTAGCTTTTTAAGCTTTCCTTTCTGGGGAACAATAATCTTTACTCTTTTCTTGCAGCTGTCTGAAAGCCATTTCTCAATATCTTCCTTATTACTTATCTCGTTATATATGACAATCTCTTTTGGTATGTTTATGTCGTAATACTGCCTGATGAACTCATACCCGATATCTGTATCCTCTATACGCTCCTGATGTATGTTAATCGTCCTTTTATCGGATACTTTGCCGTTTCTGATGTTCATAATAAAGAAAGAAACGAAATCTTTCATTTTCGCATATGCTATAACATCAACAGAATTCTGGTCGGTATCCAGAGCATAACTGTCGGATATCGCTGTTAAAATACTTATTCTGTCACGGTAATATGCTGCTTTTTCAAAACTAAGATTATCGCTCTCCCTCTGCATCTTCTCCTTATATTCCTCAATCAGTTCATGACCATTACCTGACAGAAACCTTAAAGTCGCATCTACTGCTTCCTTATACTTCATTTTGTCACAGTTTTTCGAACAAGGTGCAAGACAGAGGTGCATATCGTAATTAATACATGGCCTTTTAGCCATCTTTTTACATGAGCGCAGCATAAATGCGCTTTGGAGTAGCGTGACAGTGCTCTTTTTTGACACTTTACTTGGATAAGGACCGAAATACTTCGCATTCTTATCGCCTTTTTTCCTTGTTACATATATTCCCGGAAATTCGTCTTCTGTCGTTATCTTAATATATGGATAAGATTTGTCATCCTTCATTAAAATATTATATTTCGGATGTAAGGACTTAATGAGATCGCTTTCTGTCAGAAAAGCCTGCCTTTCGTTATCAAGTACTATGTACTCGAAAGTCTCTATGCTGCTTACCATCTTTTTTGTTTTTTGGGAATGTCCAGACGTGTTTGTGAAGTAAGAACTTACCCTGCTTTTCAGGTTTACAGCTTTTCCTACATATATTGTGATGCCTTTATTATCTTTCATCAGATAAACTCCCGGTTTTTCTGGCAGAGTCGACAACAGATATGTAATATTCTCATTAAAGGCGGCCATTTAAAGCTCCTTCCACATTATGATGGCATCTTCTTTTGTATCTCTATAGTATTCTTTGCGTATGCCGTCTCTTACAAAACCATGCTTCTCATATAGCTTCAAAGCATTTTCGTTATGTTCCCTTACTTCAAGAGTCATTTTTTTAATGCCGGTATCCTTGCTGTAGTCAATGAGCGATGATAACAGAAGAGTCCCTATCCCCATATTGCGATACCTTTTATCCACAGCTATATTCATAATATGTGATTCATCCAGAACATGCCACATGCCAATATACCCAACCACTTCCTCATCAAAACCTGCAACAAGATAATATGAAATAGGTGTTTTGCATATATCTTCATATAAACTATCATAGGACCAGTAGTCAGTGAAAGTATCCTTTTCTATTTTGTATATGCTGTCTAAATCATTAATATCTGCTCTTTTTATCCATATATTCATTGTTGCTGTTTCTTCATCCTTACTGCTCCGGATTCCCTTAAGTAAAATGGTTCTGCCGTAAAAGGGTTTTCCCTGCAATTTTCGGATATGAGAAAGCATGCTCTTTTCAAATCCACATAATCCCTTTCCTCACTGTATGGCAGAATCCTGTCAGGTAATGAATCCTGAAATCTGGATATGTATTTAACCTGAGCATCTCCGCTTAATAGAATCAAAGCATTTTCATCTTTTTCACATATGCTTACTGTCTCTTCAATGACCTTATCTATATGCTTGGCCGTATAAGGCGTAATTCTTTTATATATGCCTTTTTCTGATTCATACATAGCCGTAAATACTTCATTGTTTCTGGCTTCAATCAGTGGTACTGAAATTACATGTCTCTTTCCTGCTTCCATATTAGCTAACACATCAAGAGTGTTTAAAACATAAAAAGGTAAATCAAGCGTATATGCTATAGTTTTTAAATATGTCAACCCTATTCTGACTCCTGTAAATGAACCAGGACCATATACGCATGCTATCGCATCAAGCGCCTTGAAACCTATTCTGGATGTGCTTAAGACCTGTTCAACAAGTTTGGGAAACATTACAGAGTGAGGCTCTTCACCCATAGACTGCATATAAGAAAGTATATTCTTGCCATTTGATATTATGGCTGAAGCTGTTTTTAAACATGTATCACCTACTAGTATCTTCATATATCCGTATTGCCATCCTATCTATAGATTCTTTGTCTGCTGTTATAAACAGCAGCCTCTTATTTTCATCTTCACACTTTTCAATATAAATTCTGACATACCCTTGCGGCAGCACATCAATTATATTCTCTGCCCATTCTATAAGAGTAATCCCCTCAGGTTCTAGTATATCTTCAATACCTACATCATATGCGTTTTCCTCATCTGTAAGCCTGTATGCGTCCATATGATAAAAAACCTTATTATCTTCTTTGTAAATATTTAATATATTAAATGTAGGGCTTGTTATATGCCGGGTAATTCCCATTCCTTGGGCAATTCCTTTAGCAAGGTGAGTCTTACCTGCTCCTAAATCCCCGCATACGGCAATTACCCTGTTTTCGAAAACTGATGCAAGTATTTTACCTATCTTTATCGTATCTTCTTCACTGCATGCAGCGACTACATATGTCTTGTCTGTTTTTTTCATGCTCTCTCCTGTTAACTATTTTATGCTAAAGTCAGGATATAAACAAGGCAGGTATTTATCCTGCCCTGAAAATTCAATAAACTCAAAAAACAACAAGCTAATCCCGGTTAGTCTTGTTCTTATCTATGGGCATATAAAGGTTTATTTCAATATCATTAATAGGCTCTTCTTCCCTCCATCTGCAGCAAAGAAGATGCTCCTCTAAATACTGATGGCTTCCATGTGAAAATCCGCTTAATCGGAGCCATTCCTTGTATCTTTCCCATGTTTCTACAATATTACTGACAGTAGTCGTCGCCACAACATATTGTCCTTTTCCAATAATCATTTCTTTTACAGGCCCATCCTGGAAAACATGGTCGTCTCCAACAGTGATGCATATGGTATAACCATATGTACCATCACTCTTTATGGAATCTGGAACAGTAAAACCGAAAATCCTGAAAGAACAGAATCTGCATAAAAGATTGTTTTCCAGGGCATACTCCATAATAATTTCACAGGCATCATTTTCCGGTGCTTTCCCGTAACTTGTATAAGCGGCTGTTCTCATTCTGGGCATCGGTTTCAAAAGATGTATATCAGGAAACTTTGATAAAAGCTGAGGATCCTGATAATCATAATATAAATTCCTGACATCAATTTTTGGAAATGAATAATCTATATTCTGATCAAGAAATTCCGATGGCAGATAACCGGTATTGGTCCTGAAAACCATACTGAATGCTTCTATGCTGCTGAAACAGTACTTTGCTGCAAGATTTGCAGTATTTGTTCTTTCTCTTTTTATGTCCTTGACAGCAAAGGATACTTTTCTTTTTCCTATGTAATCCTGTACTGTGTAACCTGTAACAGCATAAAAAAACCGTAAATATTCCGTGCTGCACATTTTCGCAGCATCAGCTGCATCCTCTATTTCAATGTATGAATCAAGGTTGCTTTCTATAAACTCTATTGATTTCTGTATCCTGTCATAGTAATTCATTCTGCCCCTCATATTCCACGTAAAACTAATTATACAATATTCATTAAAAATTGTTAATATTGAGTATAGAAAAGC
>Ga0123335_1001765_pt1 | contig 34143 bp, 33 predicted proteins | sample BiotimSIPDNA_2_FD_89707 | JGI IMG/M metagenome (GOLD analysis project Ga0123335, IMG submission 89707) | Anaerobic biogas reactor microbial communites from Washington, USA - Biogas_R2 time_0 SIP DNA | ecosystem: Engineered > Bioreactor > Anaerobic > Unclassified | place: Washington, USA... | reverse complement strand
TTAGGTGCTGGCCTTACGGTTTTCGTCTCCTGTTTTCCACAATAGACTTCAATTCCTCCTGTGACGAGGAGCTTTTGGGCATATTTTAAGGGCTGTAGCAATTTTTTATTTTGCTACAGCCCCTCTTCGTTTTCTTTACTTTTCATTCCGTGAGCTCAAATCCCGCATGTCAAGCTCCGGCGTTTTAATGCTCACCCTCATGCCGGCCGGTACCGATCTTGTTATAAAGGCGTTGCTGCCTATGACCGCGCCTTTGCCTATGACCGTGTCTCCGCCGAGTATGGAAGTGGACGAATATACCGTCACCTCGTCCTCGAGCGTCGGATGTCGTTTTTTGCCTCTCAGGCTCCGTCCGCCTCTGGTCGACAGCGCGCCCAGCGTCACGCCTTGGTATAGCTTAACGTAATTGCCTATCGTTGTCGTCTCGCCGATAACAACACCGGTGCCGTGGTCTATGAAAAAATGGTGGCCTATCTGCGCTCCGGGGTGTATATCGATCCCGGTTACGCTGTGAGCGTGCTCTGCCATTATCCTCGGGATAAGCGGCACGTCGAGAAGATGCAGCTCGTGCGCTATACGGTAAACGCTGATGGTGTAAATGCCGGGATACGCGAATATTATCTCATGCTTGCTGCTTGCCGCCGGATCACCGTCCAGTGCCGCCTCAACATCGGTTATAAGTATCCTTCTGAGCTCGGGTATTTTTTGTATAAACTCCCGCGTTATCTGGCTTGAGCGGCTATCCGCGTCCTCATCGCAAATTCCGGACACGGGGCTTTCATGCATCAGCGCTCGGCATATCTGCCCTCTGAGCCTTTCGTAAACGTCGGCAAGAAGCGCGTCGAAATTATATCCCGAGGCTTCGGCTTCCGGTTTGAGCTTCTCGAAATATCCGGGAAACAAAATATTGCGTATGATACCGACGATATCTATGATAACGTCTCTGTTCGGCAAATAATTAGGAAAAATTATGTCTTCAGCCGAACATTCTTTCAGTTTATCGATTACCGAATCAAACTGCCCGTTATTGCCGTCGTTTAGACTGTTGTCCATCTTTATATCACATCTCCGTTATTAGCATATGCCGTCACGGTATATACTGCTCTATCAAAACCTTCATTGTGCCCCCGCACACCATTCCCTCGTCCTCGGCCACGTCGCCGGTCATATCGATCATTTCGATTTTGCAGCCGCCGCGCTTTATTATATCATAAGCCGTGCGCATTATCGAGCTTTCGCTGCAGCCGCCGCCGACGCTGCCTTCGGTCCTTCCGTCGGGCCAGACTATCATCTTCGCGCCGGTATCTCTCGGTACCGAACCCTTGGTCTCGATTATGGTCACAAGCGCCGCCGGGCCGTCCCGCTCCTGCGCCAGCCGACAAAGCACGTCACAGTCCAGTTCCGGCCATACCGACTTTGTGTGTTGTCTTTTATATTTAATAACCTCGGAGAGTATGGATATCGCGATCTCCTCCGGTGTTTGCGCGCCGATATCCAGTCCTATCGGGGCTCTCACCTCGTCCAGCTTCTCTTTCGGATATCCCTCGGCTGAAAGCTGCTCCATAGCGGCACGCACCCTTCTGCGGCTGCCGATCATGCCGGTGTACGCCGTTTCAAGTCCCAGAACCTGTTTGAGGCAATCGATATCATGCCTGTGCCCGCGCGTGATGATAACGACAAACGCGGACGCGTTTATATTCAGCAGCGGTATGCAGCGGCTAAAGCTCTCGCAGACAACCTTTTTCGCCCACGGAAAGCGCTGCTCGTTTGCGAATGTCGGCCGGTCGTCCGCGACCGAAACCGAAAACCCGCACTTTGAGGCGAACTCAACCAAAGGCAGGGCAATGTGCCCTCCTCCCAGAACGATGAGCCGGGATTCCGGAAAATACGGCTCCGCGATAAACATCCTGCCGTCTTCGATGCCTACCTGCAGCAAGCCGCTTTCCAGAGCCGCACGGGTCAGTCCGGCGCGAGCATCAATGCCGGCTTCCGGAGCCTCGATTTCAGCTTCTGTGAACATAGTCTTTGCGGGTGCCTCGGGATTATCGGAGCCGTCTTTAAGCTCCGTGAGAACGACCGCCCTGCGTCCTCCGCCGAGCTCTTCGAGCAGAGTTTTATATAGCCCGGTGTTTGATTTCATGGTTATGTCCGGCCTTTCACTTAAAAGCGTAAATTAATACTAGCAGCAGCCTTCCGCGCATGCTTTTTTTACGAGATCAGCGAGAGTTATGTTGTCCACCACGCTGTTTACCGCGGCTTCTATCTGCTTCCATACGTCCAGCGTCGCGCATTTCTCGTGGCGGGGACATTGATTCGGCTCATCGTCCAAACACGAAACGGGTACAAGGTTTCCCTCTATCAGTCTGAGAATCATGCCCACGGTATATTCTTCGGCAGGGCGCGCCAGCTTATATCCGCCCTGAGCGCCTCTCACGCTCTTTACATATCCCGCTCTGCTCAGAACTGCTATGATCTGCTCCAGATATTTTCCCGAAATATCCTGCCGCTGCGATATGCTCTTTATCGTAACATACTTATCGGAACCGTTCATTGCCAGGTCGAGCATTAAACGCAGAGCATAACGCCCTCTGGTTGATATCTTCATATTTTCACCCTTTCACATATTCGACGCTTTCCGGCAAGCGTAAAAAAGCGCCGGATAATGAACTGAAGGTTTAAAGCGTCTGCAGGCATACGCTCAGTTCAGGTAATCTGTACTATGTCGTACGGAGTCGTCTGGTACACGTAATAATTGAGCCAGTTTGAATAAAGCAGATTTGCGTGCGAACGCCAGGTCACCTCAGGCTCCCTTGTTGTGTCATCTTCCGGAAAGTAATTGCGCGGTATCTCGGTGTCCAGGCCTTCGCCTATATCCCGCAGGTATTCGCTTTTAAGCGTGTCCGCGTCGTATTCGGAATGACCGGTTATGAATATCTGTCTTCCGTCGCGGGCCAGAACGGCGTAAACGCCTGCCTCGGAAGATGAAGCGAGTATAGTCAGCTCGGGATGCTTCTCCAGAGCGGTTCTGTCCACCGTGGTATACCTCGAATGCGGCACCATAAACACGTCGTCAAACCCTCGCAGCAGCTTGGAGTTTTTAACGTCCGCGCTGTGCGCAAAAACGCCGGACAGCTTTTTCGGCAGATTATGCTTCCCAATGCCGAAATGATAATATAAACCTGCCTGTGCGCCCCAACAGATATGGAAGGTGCTGAACACATGTCTTTTGCTCCATTCCATGATCTCGCAAAGCTCGTCCCAGTATTCCACCTCTTCGAATTCCATCTGCTCGACAGGGGCACCGGTTATAATCATACCGTCAAAATTTAGGTGCTTTATGTCCTCAAAGCATTTATAGAATGAAAGCATATGCTCCTCAGACGTGTTTTTTGAGCGGTGCGTCCTTGTGTGGATAAGCTCTGCCTCCACCTGCAGAGGCGTATTGCTTAAAAGGCGCATAAGCTGCGTCTCCGTCACAATTTTAAGCGGCATCAGATTCAGGATGAGTATCCGCAGCGGGCGTATATCCTGCGTGAGCGCCCGGGTCTGCGTCATAACGAATATGTTTTCATTCTCCAGGACCTTTGTGGCCGGAAGATCGTTCGGAATTTTAATCGGCATGGTTTTGCTCCTTTTATCGCCCGGCCGCGCCCCGGCCTATGAAGCTACGTCATTTTTTGCTGCAATCCTCGCAGCAGCCCTCGCATTTGAGTTTATACTCCTCGGGCATTTCTCTTCCTATCTTATTGTAATAGTCCTGTATGGCCGACCTTACGGCCTCCTCGGCAAGCACCGAGCAGTGCATTTTAACGGGAGGCAGTCCGTCCAGCGCCTCGACCACCGCCTGGTTGGAAAGCTTCATCGCCTCTTCAACGTGTTTTCCCTTTATAAGCTCGGTCGCCATTGAACTGGTCGCTATGGCAGCGCCGCATCCGAACGTGTTGAATTTAACGTCGGTAATGATGTCGTCCTCTATCTTCAGGAATATCTTCATAATATCGCCGCATTTCATGTTGCCGACTTCGCCTACCCCGCTGGCATCCTCTATTTCGCCTACATTGCGCGGATTGGTGAAGTGATCCATAACTTTTTGACTGTAAGCCATTAATATTACCTCCTATTTTTTCTTCCACACCGGGGACATCATGCGAAGCTTCTCCACTATGGGCGGCAGAGCTTCAATTATATAATCTATTTCTTCCTGTGTATTGTATTCGCTGAGTGTAAGGCGCAAAGAACCGTGAGCTGTTTCGTGAGGCAGTCCTATGGCGAGCAGCACGTGGCTCGGGTCAAGCGAGCCCGAGGTGCAGGCTGATCCGGAAGAAGCGCATATACCGGCATTATCAAGTAAAAGCAGCAGGCTTTCGCCTTCTATTCCGGTTACCGAGAAATTAGCGTTGCCCGGCAGCCGTTTTTCTCTGTCTCCGTTTAAAATGACCTCGGGTATTCTTGCTAGTACGCCGTCTATCAGTCTGTCTCTGAGCGCCCGTACGCGGGGCATATTAACGGCCATGTTTTCACAGGCCTCCCGGAAAGCCGCGGCCATTCCCACAATGGCCGGAATGTTTTCGGTCCCGGCCCGCTTGCCGCGTTCCTGCGCGCCTCCCTCGATAAGCGTGCTCAGCGGAATGGCCTTTCTGCAATAGAGCAGCCCTATACCCTTCGGCCCGTGAAACTTATGTGCGGACAGGGTAAGCATATCGATGTTTTGCTTTGTGACATCTATTTCGAGATGACCGGCGGCCTGGACAGCGTCTGTATGGAATATAACGCCCTTTTCACGGCAAAGCGCGCCGATTTCGGATATAGGCTGTATGGTACCGATCTCGTTGTTCGCGTACATAACAGTCACGAGTGCCGTATCCGGTCTTATCGCGGCCTCCAGCTTGGGAAGCCTCACGATCCCGTCCTCATGTACGTCCAGAAGGGTGATCTCGAAGCCCTCCTTCCCCAGCTTTTCAACCGCGTGAAGTACGGCGTGGTGCTCGAACTTCGTTGAAATTATGTGCTTTTTGCCTTTTCTCGCGCCGCGCAGCGCCGCCGATATGATCGCCTGGTTATCCGCTTCGCTTCCGCCCGACGTGAATGTTATCTCGTTCGGGCTCGCGCCGAGATATTTCGCCATCGTTTCCCTTGCGTTGATAAGCAGCCTCGCGGCATCCTGACCCGATTGGTGCATGCTCGACGGGTTTCCGTAGTACTCCGTGAAGCACGGCAGCATGGCCTCAAGCGCGCTGCGGCTTACCTGAGTGGTCGCGGCGTTATCCGCATATACTCTCATATGATTACCTTCCTTTTTTATTCAAATCGGGTTTCGGTTCGGTCTTAATAAACTACCCGTCGGGATTTCGTTTTTATCGCGGCTGCTTCAATACCCCCGTATTATCGTTCCGCCGCCGATCACATATTCTCCGTCGTATAAAACGACCGCCTGTCCGGGCGCCGCTGCTCTCTGGGGTTCATCGAACACTACGTGCAGGCTGTCCTTCCCTGTCTGCTCAACTGTCGCCGCGGCTTCTTTGGCGCCATACCGAATTTTAGCCGTTACTCGCGTCTGGCAGGGGAGGGAATCAGCGGCGATAAGGTTTATATCCTCCGCGTCGAGCGCTCCGCACATCAGATCGTCTGATTCGCCCAGCACAACGGTATTTGTATCCGCGCGTTTTTCGCATACATACATCGGTTTTGGAAGGGCTAATCCCAAACCTTTGCGCTGCCCTACGGTATAGCGCACTATTCCTCTGTGCTTGCCCAGCAAAGCTCCGTTTTTCCCCACAAAGTCGCCGGGCGGATATGTTTTCCGGGAATACTCTTCGATAAAGGCGCCGAAGTCTGAATCCCGCACAAAACATATGTCCTGACTGTCCCGCTTTTTCGCGTTGATAAAACCAAGTTCTTCCGCGATCCCGCGCACCTGCGATTTGTTGAGCTCTCCGAGAGGGAACACCGTGTGTGCGAGCTGCTCCTGCGTCATGCTGTAGAGCACATATGTCTGGTCCTTATGATTATCCGCGGCCCTAAGGAGCAGACGGCGTCCGTTTTGCTCCTCGATCCGCGCATAGTGCCCTGTCGCGACCCGGTCATAACCGAGCTCCCGCGCTCTTTCCATCAGCTTCCCGAACTTTAGATACCTATTGCAGTCTATGCAGGGGTTCGGTGTCAGACCGGTTTCATACGCGCGTACAAATTTCCATATAACGCGCTCCTCGAACTCATCCTGAAAGTTAAACACATAAAAGGGCATCTCCAGGGCGCAGGCTACACTGCGGGCATCCTCAATATCCTCAAGCGAGCAGCAGGAGCTCCCGCCGCCGAAAAGCTTAAGCGTCACTCCGCCGCAGTCCCATCCCTGCCGCTGCATAAGGTATGCGGCAACGGAACTGTCTACGCCGCCGCTCATGGCGATAAGCGCTTTATTGTTTGCTGTTTTCTCCATATTCCTTAGCTCCGCAGATCCCTACATTAAAAATAATACCTCAGCTCAAGCTTAATTCTAATATACTATAGGAATAGTAGGAATTCAAGTGTTATTTTCTGAAATTTATTAATTCTGATCAGATGTTACGAGTGACGCCGCCGGCTTTCGTATTTACAATGCGGCGCCTCCGGTTTATTATGGTGTTATATAATGTCCGGCATGCAAAGAACTCGGAAATACCGACCGCTATTTAAAGGAGATGCAGATAAAATGATCAAAGTCGTGGCAAGACATAAAGTAAAAGTGGATAAGATCGCGCAATTTATTGAACTCGCCAAAGAACTTGTGGCAAATACTCAAAAGCTCGACGAGGGATGCATTCATTACGACCTCTATCAGGACCAAAGCGACCCGGCAATCCTCACCATTATGGAAGAGTGGGCAAGCCCCGAGCTTCTTGACCGGCATATGAACGCAAAGCATTTCCTTGAGCTCGTGCCCCGGCTCGGAGCGCGCTGCGAAGGCCCTGCAGATATCAATCTTTACAGGATGCTGTAAACGGCTGCATGTGCTTCGGCCGCCGTTTTCTCCTCACATATATTTTGCCTTTATATGAAATAATAAAGGCGAATAAACCGTAAGGAGTCATTTGTATGAATAACAAACCCGACGACCGAAGCGACAATGTTAAGAAAATACAAAACAGCATAGACAGGACTATACGCAACATGGAGCTTGCCGAGGAAATGATAGCGGTGACATCAGACCCCGGAGTGAAGCAGCAGCTTATAGACAAGAACTCCAGAAGAAAGCACGCGCTGGACGGTCTGCGCCGCGAGATAAAAGACGAGTCGGATTTTTTACGAAAGAAAAGTTAAATCGGCAGGTTTCTCATGAGGACAGCGCGCCCCTTCGCACAGCGTCTTACGGTGCGAAGGGGCATTGTTTAACAGCATTAATCCGATATATAGGGATTTATGTTAATTCAGACGCTTTTCAAAACGCGGTATATATACTATAATATAATTAATATCATAATTAATATCCTTCTGCTCCGCACGGGCGCTCCGCCCGTCTGCGTCTCAGGTCTGTCCGAAATCCGCCCGGAGCGTCGGGAATTTGCCGGCTGCCGCGGTGTATATTTTAAGGGAAAGGTATGGAGGCTATGAAAAAAGCAATAAAGGGCAACGCGTTCTGGGTAGGAAAAGTCGACTGGGAACTTAAGAAGTTTCACGGCGAGGAATACTCAACACACAATGGGTCTACTTATAATTCCTATCTAATACAAGAGGAAAAAACCGTTCTGATAGACACAGTATGGAATCCTTTCGCCGAAGAATTTGTAGATAACCTCTCCAAAGAGATAGATTTGGACAAAATCGATTATATCATTGCAAATCACGGCGAAACGGACCACAGCGGAGCGCTTTACGCGCTTATGGAAAAGATACCGGACAAGCCCGTATACTGCACTGCGAATGCGGTTAAGTCACTTAAGGGACAATTTCATAAGGACCTGAATTTCCATGTGGTCAAAACAGGAGATAAGCTGGACATAGGAAACGGAAAAGAACTGATATTCGTTGAAATGTCCATGCTCCACTGGCCCGACAGCATGGCTGTCTACCTGACCGGAGACAATATCCTTTTCAGCAACGACGCTTTCGGGCAGCATTATGCCAACGACAGGCTTTTTAACGATCTTGTAGACCCCGCAATCCTTTATGAGGAGTCCATTAAGTATTATGCCAATATCCTCACGCCCTTCAGCGCCATACTGAGAAAAAAGCTTCAGGAGATACTCTCACTCAATCTGCAGATAGACGTTATCGCAACCTGCCACGGCGTCGTCTGGCGCGATAATCCCATGCAGATTGTAGAGCATTACTCGCGTTGGGCAAACGATTATCAGGAAAACCAGATTACGATCGTCTATGACACGATGTGGAACAGCACGAAGAAATTTGCGGAGAAAATAGCAGAGGGTATAAATCTTGAGGATCCGGATGTAACAGTGAAGCTTTTTAACATATCAAAAAGCGACGAGAATGACGTTATAACCGAAGTCTTTAAGTCTAAGACCGTCGTAGTCGGCTCTCCGACCTTTACAAACGGCATACTGCCGTCCGTGGCCGGTTTTATTTATCTGGCCAAGGTCCTGAAGTTTAAAAATAAAAAGGCCGCAGCCTTCGGATGTTACGGCTGGAGCGGAGAATGCGTGAAGGTAATAAACGAAATGCTCTCCGGCGCGGGCTTCAACCTTATAAGCGAGGGCCTGCGCATCAACTGGAACCCTGACGAAGACGCCGAAGCTCAGGCTGTGGAATACGGCAAAACAATAGCCCGGGCATAATCGTAAATTTTAAGTCCGCCGGTATAACAGAAAGCTCCCCCAATAGACTCCCGATTTACGCAGAGGCAGGAAGGGGGAGCTTTTGTATACAATTTTAAACGGAGGAATAAAACGGAGGCGGGCGTGCTCCCCCCCAAAAGGAGCACGCCCTGTCAGTGCAAAATCAAACGGCAGTCTGTAAGAAAGACAAAACAGACTGCCGTAAATAACGTGCAGAACCCCTCGGAGTGAGTAAAGGGTATGCTTTGCTTCCTTTTCAAATGTGAAGGCCGGGCATTTCTGCCGATGACCCCGTGGGCTTATCGCCCAGGCCGGTCGGTCGTAGGTCAACCCCTTAGATCGACCGGCTCGGAAACTGCTGATTGATTTAGGAAGATTATGACATGAAAATAATAATAAGTCAATAATTTAATACAGGTTGCTGTTATTCTTTATGAAAACCGCGGATTTTGCCGGGTCATCAGGTTAAGCTGTCAGCCTGAGAAAGCCATTTATCTACAGCAGGCGGATATTTGCCTGCGCGCAGGTCTCAATCATACGCTCCGGCCATACGGACGACTGCACCTCTCCTATGTGTGCCTTGCCGAGGAAAAACATACATATTCTGGATTGCCCTATGCCTCCTCCGATCGTGTACGGGAGCTTGTTTTCCAGAAGATCCTTATGGAAGCTCAGCTCCATGCGATCCCTGGCGCCTGCGATTGTAAGCTGCTCCGCAAGCGATTCCCGGTCTACTCTTATGCCCATCGAAGAGACTTCAAATGCTCTGTTAAGCACGGGATACCAGAACACAATATCGCCGTTGAGTTTCCAGTCATCATAGTCGGGAGCTCTTCCGTCGTGCCTGATTCCCGATTTAAGGGCACCGCCGATCTGCATGATAAAGACAGCCTTTTTTTCCTTGGTTATCGCGTCTTCTCTTTGTTTGGGACTAAGCTGCGGGTACATATCTTCCAGCTCCTGCGACGTTACAAAGAAAATCTCCTCCGGCAGATATAAATTGAGAACATGATACTCGTTGCAGATATACGCCTGTGTGTCTTTAAACAGCTTATATATCCGGGTAACTATACTCTTGAGAAATTGAGGGTTTCTGTCTTCCCGATTAATAATCAGCTCCCAGTCCCATTGATCGACATACAGCGAATGGAGATTGTCGAGCTCCTCGTCTCTTCGTATCGCATTCATATCGGTATAGAGCCCCTGACCGACTTTAAAACCGTATCTGGCCAGCGCCATCCGTTTCCACTTGGCAAGAGACTGAACTATTTCCGCGGTCGAGTCGCCCATATCCTTAATGCCGAAAGAAACGGCGCGCTCAACGCCGTTTAAATTGTCGTTGAGACCTGTTTGGGGCAATACGAAAAGCGGCGCGGTTACTCTGGTCAAAGATAATTCATTTGCAAGCTCACGCTCGAAGAAATCCTTTATCTTCTTGATGGCGATTTGCGTTTCCATTACCGACAAAGACGGTCTGTAGCCCGAGGGTAAGATGAGCGAATCGGTCTTGTTCACCATAAAAATTCTCCTAATGACAGATTTAAATTAAAGGATCGGCAGTATTATGAATACAGGCCCGGGGCAGCTGTATGTTCGACGCTTGTTTTTCCGCTCGCTGTTATCCGACATGAAAACGTTTTTTCAGTTCTGTCAAAAGCGGAGCGCGAAACCATATGATGCTGATCGCAAGATAAAAAGCGCTGATACCCGCGAGTACTATGGTCGCCCAGTTAAACCGGAGTATTCCTATGAATGCCCCGAGTACAGTAAGCCCTGCTCCGCCGACCATATAGTATAAAGGCATGAGATTTCGCCTTTGTTTTCTGAAATTCAGGAAAAAGATCGCTCCCAGGATAATGAGCATGGAAAACATCAGTATCGGCAAAACCAGATGCATGAAGCCGCTTCCGTAGATCAGGTCAATAACCATCAAAGTCGCGCAGGAGGACAATAGCAGCTGCGAAAGCCTGTTCGCGGCGCTGTTTTCGATAAGCGGCTTTTTTACAATATTCAGCCAGAACATCCACGCGCCCGCGACAACGATGAGGCTCCAGGCCTTACCCCCTGTCGATACGTTTACGACGGCGCTTATTAACGAAAAAGCCGATAGCAGAAACAAAATGATTCTTCGCGCCCCCTGCGAGGTATTCGACCGCCCTGCGGCTCGGGGATATATTATCTTTAATTCCATACTCTTCACTCCCGCTTAAGACCGGCTCAAGGCCGTGTTCAATGAGCAGCCGCCGCATTTGCGTTTCAAAAGACCGGTCGTAGGTTTGTTTTGCGATTGACAGCGTCGTGACGGAGCCCGCGGTTACCATCGAGCAGGTAGCGCGCATTTTCACTCCCGTGCCGAGGACAAAATCCAGTTTTTTTACATACGGCTTCATCTCATCCGGGATTACGACGACGCCGAGGTTTGAAATCGTACTGGTAAAAACATCATCGGCCAGTTTAGAGTATATGATAGCGGCAATAGGCTGCTTTATAAACAGCGGAATGAATTTCAGATACTTTACAAGGTTCTTTGTCGCGGTGACCATGCGGCGCATATTTTCTTCCGAAGTGATTTGAGCCAGTTGTCTTGTGACCTCCGGCAGCAGAGTATCCGCGGTACCGACTTCGCTGCGGGGTACGCTGATATAGCCGTACATAGTAAAATTGCGTATAGTGTCTGAGCGATAATACTTCCGCATATTAACGGGGACCTGTATCTGAATGCTTCCCTTGCTTTCCTCCGAGGCAGCTTTCGAGGCTTCCAGCATAAACGATAAGATCAGGGCCGTGACGGTGCAGTTTCTCTCTTTTGCTGTCTCTACCAGACGGCTGCTGTCCATTTCGAAGTGTATGATGCGCGCCGGAACAACACGGGATATTCTTCCCCTGAGCTGCACGGCGTTTTTTGCCGCGAACCCCGCCGAGCTGTCCGCCGAGGCTACTTTCTCAAAGGCGTTCTCGCTTTCGGACTCTGTAGGCTCGTCGTTTACATTTAGAAGTCCGCCGCCCGCCGGTATGTTAACACCCAACAGCCGCAGATATTCGGCCGCAAGGGTTTTTAAGAATATCATGCCGCCCGTACCGTCTGTGAGTATGTGAAAATACTCGACGCTTAAACGCTCCTTATAATACACCACGCGAAACAGCTGCGAGCTGCTCGTGGAAATATTTAAGGGCGCGCAGGGACGCTTGGATTCCGGCTCTGATATAAACCGATGTCTGGCGGAGTCGATGTAGTGCCAGAAAAAACCTTTCTTGATCGATGTCGCAAAAAAAGGGAAGCGTTTTATCGTGCCGATAAGGGCGATCTGAAGAAGCTCGGGAACAATGTCCGCGTTAAAGTAGACTGACAACCTGAATACCGCCATCCACCTGCTGTTCATGGACATCGGGTAGATTTTCGCGGCATAGTCGAGCGGATACCAATCCGTAGGCGTTTGGGAATAAAAGTCGCCCGGAGAAGCATATGACAGGCGCTTTATCGCATCTTCCGCGGAAATGCCGTTTTTCCCGTAATATACGAAAGCCTTTTCAAAATCCTCCAGTATAGCCGTTCTCTGCCGCTTTGGCAGCAGCATAATGTTTTCTGCCGTTTCACTGAAAAAGCGGTCAAGGGCGGCTTGTTCGTTATCAGCGGCGGAATTATAAAAAAGCCTGTATGGAGTTGGTTTTCTTCTGATATGCATGGCTTTTCCTTTTGTGCTCCGGTTTTGCTCCGGCTGCCTTTTGTTGTTATAAAATCGCCGACGACGTCCGCGGCAACTACTATAACACATCAAATGCCGCAAGAAAAGAGTGTGTCGAAAAAGCGTATGTGTCAAGTACACGTTGGCAAAAGCACCGCAAGTGAAATTGTGCGGATAAGATTGCAGACCGTAAATGTTGTTCAAGGCAAAGGGCATAGCGGTCTCATGGCATTGAGCGGCTTTCCGTCAGACTCACTAAAAGGCAAGGGATATTGACGCAAACGGTTTCATTCCAACAAGCTCTTTTATACACGGCATATCCGGAATGGCCGCATGCTTGAATCCGTTATAACCTTTGCCGACACGCTTCGGCACATTGCCGGGGCTGAAACCGAGGGGGACCGGTTCGGCATCCGCGGGAACGATAGGCCCGAGACCCCTGAGAACGGCAGACAGCCGTCCTGTATGCTTCAGACAAAGCAGCGCCGCCAGGTTATCCGCACCGCGAATACTCCAGCAGGCCCTGCGGCCTTTCATGCGGTTTCCGATCAGGGTAAATACGTTGCTTTCCATGCTCCCGCAGCGCGCCGGCTTCAGGCCTTCATTGACAGAAGGTATCTTTTCTCCGCGTCGGTTGTATGGAACAAGGCCGTCCCTGTTTTTGCTGAAATAAGTCAGTAGTCTGCGCCGGTTCTCCTGCTCTTCCGGTTCAATGGTGCTGTTGACCGACGCCTCTATCACGGAAAGCAGAAGATCTATATCCTTTGCGTAAAGCAGATCCGTCATCACCTTCCGCAGCTCCGGGTCGTTTACGTATTCCCGTATTGCTTTGTTCCTGTGAAACGGATCAAGCTGGTACACTGCAGCTTCGTACTTTGAAGCCGGTATCCAGTTGGCGCCGTCTCCGCCCTGTACACGCAGTTCTATTTCATCCACATCATACACCGACGCGATGACACCCTCTTTCCGGGCTGTAAAACTCCTGACCTCATCAAAGCCGGCACAGGCAACCTTGTCTGCCAGATTCCGCCGATTCCCGTTCTGTCTGACACCGCTGTATGCTATGGCTGCTTTCATCTCTTTAGAAGGCCCACAGGTTTTCCTGTCCCTGCCCTGCAGCTTCAGCCATATCCCATCCGCTTCCTCGTACAGGATCCTGCTTTTCAGCCGGCCGATCCCATTGCTGTGCCGTGCCTGTTTTGCAAGCACTTCTTCCCGCGCACGTACACGACCGCCCGCTTCCTGCGTGATCGTCCATGCCGTCTGGTGGCTGATCGTCTGACCCGTCAGCTCGCTCGCCTGACGTGCCGTTTCCCGGTATGTGCTCTCGCAAGCCGCCGTCGCTACCAACTCCGACAGCATCGGACTGATTTTCCCGGGCGTATCTATGCCGAGAGCCTCATCCAGCAGATATACATGCTCCTTCCGCCCGTCTTCGTCCACGGTCGCATACACTCGCCGACTGAACTCCACTTCGCCCATCACGGTCTTTAGGACAGTCCGTCGCTTGCCTTTATCCCGGTACTGCTTCACGTCTCTCGACTCTGACAGTGCATCGTCTATTGCTTCTAGGTACGCTGCCATTGCCGCACGCCCCGCGGCCAGGGCTGCCGCATAGATATTCATTTCTATTTCACGGACCTCGAGCTTGTTTTCTTCTTTGTTCTCAGATATACTCATCTTGCATACGTCACCTACTTTGATGTTGTCCACAACCTCATCTTAACAAGTTTCGTATGCAGGGGGAATAGTTTTTCGCTATTCTCCCTTACTTTTTGCCAATCATTATTTTACACTAAGCGAAAAAGCTCTCCTGTATGCGCCAAACTGCGGCTCCCCCCATACAAATCCGGCAGTGCATTCGTAAAAAACAAGTTCCCGCCAACGACTATGATCGCGGGCGGGAACCCAAAAAGAAATATGGTAAACCGATTAACACATCATTCCAGATATATTCTTACTTTTGCGGCGTCTTCGCCTTCAGTGTCGATGTTTACAATATCGACCTCCGAATTATCGGCAATCACACTGTCGATATCCTCCATTATCTGTGCCAGATCTATGCCATAGCCGTTCATTTCTTCCCTGGTCTCCTTAGGGATGTTTTTCATAATAACCGGCCCGAAGGTCCGGATCAGAGAGAGCGGTATACTTACGTTGACCTTCGCCTTTTTCGAATTATCGCCCCCGTCGATTTTGACGTGAAGTTTTTTGGGCTTGCGCCCCCTCTTATCCTTCATTTCGACAATTTCGGTCTCCCGGACATCCTGCATGCTTATTGCCTCAAGCAGTTTTTCCGCTTCCTCAATGGTGATCTTCTCTTCTTTGAGCATATTGAGTATTCTTGTTTTTTCATTCATCATTATCACTCCTAATCAAAATCGTCCGCCGTGTTTTTCCCGGTAAGCATCTGAGCCGCTTCATCGGCGCTTATCTGCTTATTTTCCAGCATATCCAGTATCTCGCCGCTGGTATATCGGCCCGTCTGCTTTCTCGGCTCCTCGCCGAAGAGTTTGCTTATCAGTTCGGCCTGCAGTCCTTTAACCGTAGGGTATGATATATTCAAAGTCCTCTCGACTTCTTTAATGTTTCCTCCGCTTTTGATAAACGCTTCAAGGAAGAGCTGCATTTTTTCATCCAGCGCGCAATATCTGCAGGGTTTGAATCTCCCGGTTATTTCCGCGGTGCAATGCGCGCAGGTAAGCCTTGTTACATCAAGCTTGTGCGAGCAGACGGGGCAGACAGACGGCATGTTGTAGTTCGCATCCATATTATCCCTCCTTGAGAATACAATAACATCAATTATTGATATTGTCAAGTATAATATTAATATTATTAATCTTTTTGTTGATATTCTCGCTTTATCTAAAAAAAGAATGTGCCGCAAAGCCGGGCTCATCACAGCTTTCGGCACAGCCTGCATCGTATCTGCAAATATGCCGGACCGGGTTTTCTCCCGGGAGTTTAGTTCACAATCCGGCGGCATCCTAAGTCCGCGGTCGGGCAAGGCGGTATGTGCAGAATTTATATATTCGCCATATAACTCCCGTATCGGGGATCAGTTCGCCGCCGGATCCGAACAGGCCGTAATCTGCGACATACATTGCTTTGTCATTACCGAACTTCACGTCTGACGGACGGGCAAATCCTCCCGAGTATCTGCCGGCTGTTTTGTTGTAGGCAAAGGGGGTCAGCGTACGCGTTCTCATATCGAGCCTGGATATTTTACGTCCCGTGCGCGTATCCGCGTCATTTCCGAATTCCGCTATGTACGCGTCGCCGCGGCCGAAAGCACTGTCGGGGGAAAAATCAAATCCCGCTGCACCGGAGCCGGGTTCAAACAAAGCGTATGGAAAAGGCGGAGTCATCGGATGCTCCGCAAGCAGGAATTTCGGGCGGTCCATACCCTTCGGTTTATATTGCGGAGCCGTTACCGGCAAACCGCCCGTAAAATCAGGCCAACCGTACCAATAACCGTGTTTTATCAGCAGGAACTCATCGGGTGAGGCAGCAACAGGACGGCTTCCCGCGAGCGTCATGCCCCGATTTGTGCAAAACAGTCTGTTTTTATCATCAAAGCGCAGACAACACGGATTTCTAAGGCCCCAGGCCGCCTGTTTAAGGCCGGAGCCGTCCAAACCGCAGTAAAGTATGCTGCCCGATGCTTTCAGGGCGCCGCTGACGATTTCTCCCGCCGAAGACGCGGTCCCGAACGGTAAAAAAGCGCCGGTCGAAATTTTTTCATCCCAGGCAGCGCTCATAATATTCTCCGTTTCAAAATTATGCCCGTTAAGACGTATCTTCTCGCCCGGAAGATCGTGAAAAAACGGGTATTTCATAAGCCATTTTCGGTTATCGGTTCCGACTATTCCCGAATTGGTGGCGGTTCCCTGCCCGAAATACATTTTCCCGTAAGACGAAAACGCTGCCCCGCTGTTTGCGTGATCTCCGAAAGAAGGCAGTCCGCGAATAATGTCCTTTCTCGAACCGTCTTTACTTATTGACGTTATCGAGCCCTTATGAGCCACATAAACGCTTCCCTCATAATATGTAATGCCGGTAACGGGCGGATTGAAGCCGTCGGCTGTTACCTGAAATCCGCCGCTGCAGTGCCTGAGCAGTTTCCCGTTCCCGTCTGTTATACCGGAGTCAGTAATATACATGACTCCGTCGCCGTCAAAGGCAATACTCCCCGGCGCCGTTAAGCCGCGGGCAAAGACCTGCGCCGCATATCCCCCGGGAAGCCGGATATCCCGCGGGTTAACATATCTTGAACCGTACCCCATGCCGTATCACATCCGAACTGCCGCTTATTTTCCGAATTCACCGCTTTATCAAGCGTCCGCCCCCGGGCCGATAAAGGATAAGCATGTAACCGAAGCGCGTCTTAAATCATATAATTGATTGGGCATTATCTACCTTATTTGTTCAGGAGGATTTTAAGTGTCAAGGAACTTTCACGATAATATAAGCGATCATCTGCAGGATTTTATCGGCGAAACCGTCACTATATTCACGGAAAGCGGCGGTCAGTCCGGCTGCGGATTTACAGGTGTTGTCCTTTTCGTTAGCCAGTGCCTCGTTCGGCTGATCACCTGCATCGGACCGGCTCCGGGATGCGCTCTCGGAAACGGCTGCAACAGGAGAGTCAGCAGCGGGTTCGGCAGCTGCAGGGACAATCACATTGCCACGGTCGGCTCAGTAGCGGACATACCCATCGACAAAATAGTTTGTTTTGTTCACAACGCCGTGTAACGACCCGCATAAAAATAATAACAGCCAACGAAATGCTGGCTGTTATTATTTTTATGCGGAATGGCCGTCTTATAGACCCGGCTGCCGTGAGGGCCGTGCGTCCTCTGCCATAAGCTTATTAACACTTGCCGCGGCCGCGGCGGCATGATAGAATGCAATTGAGTAAACCGGCGGCGAAACTGCCGGGAGGAGGCCGATAATGCGCGTAATGGCGGTAGACTACGGAGACGCCCGCACCGGGGTGGCAATTTCGGACATGCTGGGTATTATCGCCGGCGAAACGCTGGTAATCGAGGAAGCTGACGAACAGCGCCTGGCCGGAAAATTATCCGATCTGGCGGCGCGAAAGGGAGTAGGTCTTCTTGTTCTCGGCCACCCGATTAATATGAACGGGTCAAGCGGTCCCCGGGCCGTTAAAAGCGAAAACTTCGCACAGCTCTTAAAGCAGGCATCCGGGCTGCCGGTCGTGCTTCTTGACGAACGCAGAACCACCGTCGAAGCGCACAGCATTCTGGCAACAGCCGGGCAAAACGCAAAAAAGCGCAAAAAGAGCGTAGACGCCGTTGCCGCCGCTCTGATACTGGAAACATATCTCGGACAACAAAACAGATAAACGGAGGTATTACTAATGCCGGTTTTCAATCACTGCTCAATCAATGTTCTTAACCTTGAACGCAGCCTGAAATTCTACGAGGAAGCCCTGGGCATGAAGCCGGTCCGCCGCATGGACGCTCCGGACGGCTCTTACAGTCTTGTTTTTCTGGGTGACGGAAGCACCGATTTCAGCCTAGAGCTTACATGGCTGCGCGACCGAACTAAGCCGTACGATCTCGGTGAATGTGAGTTCCATTACGGTTTTGTTGCCGATAACTTTGAGGAACTGCGCAGCAAACACAGGGAAATGGGCGTTATATGCTTTGAAAACGAAAAACTGGGCGTCTATTTCATAGAGGATCCGGACGGATATTGGCTTGAGCTTATCCCTCGTTTCAAGAAATGAGGGCGCCGTGATGGCCGCCTCGTAATAAAAGAAGGCGCACAGCATATAGTACCGTCCGCCTTTGGTCTTAATTATGCTCGCGGGGCTGCGGCGAATTAGCTGCAGTTCCGTTCTTTACGGCTAAATCAACGCTTTCCCGGCCTCCTCGGCTTTACAGAGCTTCACCGATGAGGCGAGCAAGGCAAAGGCGACCCAGAACAAAAACATTATCCTCGGATAGCTCCACGGGTAATCTATCAGTCCGCAAAGCAGAACGCCCGCGAGGCCGCTTACACAGCCGCCCGTCATTGTGCGAAGCGAATCTCCTTTTGCTTTTTTCCAGATCGTGCGAATGCCTGCCTTTATTGCCCCCATGACCGTGCAGAAAAATACGAAGGCAGCGAAAACGCCGGCTTCGGCCGAGATCTGCAGATATATATTATGTGCGTGGATGAATGTTGCCTTATTGATGTAGAGGTTGTTTGCGTATATTGCGTCAAATACCGTGTCCGCTCCGAGCCCGACGCCGAAAGGCCTGAGTTTAATAAGATCAACGGAGGCTTTCCAGATTGGCAGGCGGCTCAAAGTCGAGCTGTCGGAGAAGTTGAATATAGTCTTCGCGCGGCTGTAGACCGTGCCGGGCAAAAACGGAACGATCAGAAGACAGGCCAGCAGGAACAAAGGCAGAAGCTTTGGCCGCAGCAGCGCTACCATCAGTACCACCGAAAACGCGAAGCCGAGCCACGGGCCGCGCGAGTATGTAAGCGCGAGTGCGGCGGCGCCAAGCACAAATGACAGAGCACCCACAGCCCTGCGCCAGCCCCTGCCCGCAAAAAACACTGAGGCGGCGGCCGGAAGAAACATGACAAGCAGCATTCCGAACGCGTTCGGATTATCATAAAAAGAAGTTATACGTCCGGGTGTGTCTCCCGACACATCCAGATCGACCCATGACTTGTTTACCTCAACACCGGCGCGTCTTTGCAATACGGCGCTAATCGAAGCGGCTATTATGCCGAGTGAAACGAAAAGCATAAGCCGCATCAGGTCCTCCCTGCTCCTGACGCGCGAAACAATAGACAGCACGGCGAGCATGCACGAGAGGTGGAAAAACAGCCATCTGAAGCTCAATGACATGCTGTCCGAGGAAATAAACGATAATATTACCAGGCACGCGAACGCGGACGCGTAAAAACCCGCGCCTGACACATCAAGCACGCGGCTGCGGCCTTTCATACCGTACAGGAATATAAATGCCGTAACCATCAGCATCAATATAAGACTGTAGGTATTGTCCCATCGCTTATACGGTATGCAAAGTATTGCCAGCACGGACCAGGATATCAGGACAACGGCGTTTTCACCGAGCCATGAAGCGAATCTGAGTGTCACGGAGCCTTCCCAAAACCGCGGAGTCAGGCCGCGAAGCTTATATAACAGCATAGCGGGCAAATTTATAAGCCAAGTAAGCGCGATGCAAAGCAGGCTTTCCCCCCAATCCGAAACGAGCCTCCTCTCGCCTATAAAAGCGGGGCCGATGATACTGCTGCGCCACATTCGGGTCCACGCCTCTGCAACGCTGTCCCAAACCCGACTAAGCAGGCTGCCCCGGTAGAGCGCTGCGATAAAAAGGCATATCCTCCAGATAAAGCTTTGCTTTATAATCGCCACATAACCGTCTCCTTCCCTTCGGGGATTATACACGAACATGCGCCTCAATTCAATCGGCACATTCGGACCCGTGTTTTTCACCCCACCGCTGCTTGTAACCGCTGCAAAAAACCACGCGCCCCGCTTTATGCGGGGCGCGCTCGGTTTAATCGGATTATCTCACACGGACTATACAACTCAAAGTAGTGCCGTCTACGGTGGCGGTTACTGTGCAATCGCCGGCTGCAACGGCTGTAACGGTTCCCGTATCGCTTACCGTAGCCACAGAAGCATTGCTCGTGCTGAATGTGACGGTGCCGGTCGCGCCCTTAACGGAGAGCTTGAAGCTTTCCGAAGTCGCTGCCTTTATCGTAACGTCCGTATGGCTTATCGAAAGGCCTGTGGGTGTTTCGTCGTCATTGTTGTTTCCGGGCCCCGGGGATTGTACGGAATCCGCTGTAACTCTGACTATGCAGGATTTAGTCGCTCCCCCGGCCATGGCGACAATGTTCGTCTTGCCGCGGTCAATGGCGGTAACCACTCCGGCGGAGTTGACTATCGCTACCGTCTCATCCTCCGAATACCAGGTAACCTCCGCGCCCGAGGCCGCGGGAGAAAGGGTCGCTTCCATCTTAAACTGCTCCCCGATGTAAGAGAGAGTGAAATCTTCCCTGTTGAGGGTAATCGAGTTAACGGTCGGTGTCGGGGTGGGAGTAGGCGCGGGCGTAGGTGTAGGTGTCGCGGGCGGCGCGGTGGGCGTAGGAGATGTCTCAACTTCCGAAATGCCGTCTTCTATGTTGTCATTGCCGGTTTGACTGCTGGGCGTTGGATCTGTCTCCTTCTTGTCTCTGTTTTTCAGGCTCGAGGAAACCAGGACAATGACTGCAATTATTACAGCCAGTAAAATTATAATGCCGACTATGAGCTGCCACGGTTTATTATCTCCGCCGCCGGTTTGCTTGGCCGCTCTGTTTTTTCTCGCGCCGCAGAAGGGGCATCGGCTTCTTATTGAGGGATAGCGCCTGTCGCACCTTCCGCATTTGACTTCTTTAAAAAGACCCATATGCGTCCTCCTTAACACTCAGTTCACATAATACAAGATACACATGCATATAATACCCTCTTTGACGTATTTCGTCAACATCTTTTTGCCTGCGGTATACATCATCGTTTGAATAAACCGGGCGCGCTGAGACAAGGCAGCCCTCAAATCAGGCGGCCTTATAATGCGGGTTTACCTTCGCACCGTGAATGTTTCGTCGGTCAGCTCGTTATAGATTCCCCGCGGCACATAGTGTGTGTGCAGATACTCGTGACTGGCGTGTCCGTTAATCTCGCCCCACTCTTTATAAAATGCTATGATATCGGGATTTTCGTGGGATTTGCGCAGTTTTTTCCCCTCATCTTCTTTATAAAGGGCTTTCATTCTGAGCTTGCGGGTTTCTGTTACATCCTTTGAGCGCGGCTGTCCCCCGCCTGTAATGCATCCGCCCGGGCATCCCATGACCTCTATGAAGTGGTAAGCAGATGTGCCGGCCTTTATCTGCTCCATCAGCTGCTTTGCCCCGGCCAATCCGCTGGTGACCGCCACGCGGATCTCCAGGCCCTCGGCGGCCGCCCACTCTGGCCTGACGTTATCAAGCTTTATGAAGGCCTCCTTAATTCTGTCAAGCCCGACTATCGGAGAAACATGCAGATTCGGGAAGGGCAGCTCGCGGCCCGTTATTATCTCATACACGGTGCGAAGCGCGGCTCCCATAACACCGCCGGTGATTCCGAAAATGTCGGCGGCTCCCGTGGACAGACCGAGCGGATCGTCAAACTGCTCGTCGGGCAAGGCCGTAAAGTCAATTCCGGCGTCCCTGATCATATCCGCGAGCTCTCTTACCGTAAGCACGGCGTCAACATTGGGATAGCCGTCGTTTTTCATCTCGTGCCTGGCTATTTCGGTTTTCTTAGCGGTACAGGGCATAATTGAAACTACAAACATATCTTCGGGCTTTTTGCTTATTTTCTTCGCGTAATAGCTCTTTATCACGGCTCCGAACATCATGTGCGGAGATTTGCAGGTAGACAGGTGATCGAGCTCATCCGGATAATGGTTCTCTATGTATTTAATCCAGCCGGGAGAGCATGAGGTCATCATCGGCAGAACCGCTTTCCCGCCCGTAAGATGTTCCCTTACCCGCGTGAGGAACTCGGTGCCTTCCTCCATAATCGTGAGGTCTGCGGCCCAGTTGGTGTCAAAAACCTTATCAAATCCCAAACGGCGCAGCGCGGCGGCCAGCTTGCCGGTGAACGCCTCTCCCGGCTCCATGCCGAAGCACTCTCCTATGCTCGACCGGACGGCGGGAGCGGGCTGAACGACAACATATTTGTCGGGATTGGCCAGCGCTTTCCATACGCGCTCCCTGTGTGAGGTCTCCTTGAGTGCGCCCACCGGGCAAACAACGGTGCACTGCCCGCAGAATGTGCAGTTTGTGCTGCCTATCGGCAGCCCCGCGGCGGGCGAAATCTCTGTTGTAAAGCCTCTGTTGCTGGCGCTTAAAATGCCCACTTCCTGAATATTGCCGCAGGCGGAAACGCATCGGCGGCACAAAACGCATTTTGTCATATCGCGGGTTATAGACTCGGAAACGTCTATACCGCCGAAATTCTGCTCGCCTTCAAACCTGGCTTCGGTTACGCCGACCTGCCTGGCAAGCTCCTGCAGCTCGCATCTCAGGCTGCGCTCGCAGTGAAGGCAATCGCAGTTGTGATCCGATAGCAGCAGCTCCACCATGACCTTGCGGGCGCGTCTGGCGCGGGGGCTGTTGGTGAACACTTCCATGCCGTTTGCGGCGGCAACCATGCAGGCGGGCTGCAGAGCCTTCGCGCCCTTTACCTCTACGTTGCAAACGCGGCAGGAGCCGAACTTGTGAACGTCCTTGAGGTAACACAGTCGGGGTATTTCTATACCGACCGTCTCCGCGGCCTCGAGAATTGTATACCCCTCTGGTACCGTGACTTGCCTGCCGTTTATTTTAAGTGCTATATCAGCCATTTTCAGCACCCTCTCCTATTCTTTTACTATTGCGCCGAATTTGCAGACTGTCATACAGTTTCCGCATTTGACGCATATGGTCCGGTCTATAACATATGGCTTTTTAAGCTCTCCCACTATGGCCTCGACCGGACATGCACGTGCGCACGCGGAACAGCCTTTGCACTTTTCGGGGTTTATGCTGTAGCTTAAAAGGTGCACGCATACTCCCGCGGGGCATTTTTTATCTATTACATGTGCCTCGTACTCTTCCCTGAAAAAGCGCAGCGTTGAAAGCACGGGGTTGGGGGAGGTCTGTCCAAGCCCGCACATCGCGGAATCCCTCACGGTCTCTGCAAGCTCCATAAGCGTGTCGAGGTCATCCATCCTGCCCTTCCCTCTGGTTATACGCTGGAGTATCTCGAGCATTCTCTTCGTGCCCAGACGGCAGGCGGTGCACTTTCCGCAGCTTTCGTCCTGAACGAAATCGAGGAAGAAGCGGGCGGTATCAACCATGCAGGTGTCTTCGTCCATTACGATAAGTCCGCCGGAGCCCATCATCGCGCTTCGGGCAATGAGCGTCTCGTAATCCATCGGCACATCCACGTTGTCGGAGGTTATGCAGCCGCCGGACGGACCTCCTACCTGAGCGGCCTTAAACTTTTTCCCGTTGAGTATGCCTCCGCCTATCTTGTATATGATATCCTCCATTTTGGTTCCGATCGGAACCTCTACTATTCCGGAAGTAATGATGTTCCCGGCCAGAGCGAAGACCTTGGTTCCCTTGGCCTTTTCCGTACCGATCGAAGCGAACTTTGCCGCTCCCCCGTCAATGATCGAGGGAATGTTGGCATAGGTTTCCACGTTGTTTATTATGGTCGGTTTTCCGAATAGGCCGGCCTGGAACGGGAAGGGCGGTTTCTGTCTCGGTTCTCCGCGCTGTCCCTCTATAGAGGCCATAAGCGCCGTCTCCTCGCCGCAGACGAAAGCGCCCGCGCCGATTCTGATTTCAAGGTCGAAACTGAAATCGGTGCCGAACAGATTGTCTCCGAGAAGTCCGTAATCACGGGCTTCGGCAATCGCTGCCGACAGTCTTTCCACCGCGATGGGATACTCGGCCCTGATATACACAAACCCCCGGGTCGCGCCTATCGCGTAACCGCCGATTATCATGCCCTCGATCACATTGTGCGGATCGCCCTCTATGACCGAACGATCCATGAACGCGCCGGGGTCTCCCTCATCGGCATTGCAGACAAGATACTTCCGGTCACCCGCGGCGTTCAGTCCTGCTTCCCATTTTTGACCGGTGGGAAATCCTCCGCCACCCCGGCCGCGAAGGCCGGATGCTTTAACCTCACCCACCACTTCTCCCGGAGTCATCGAGGTAAGCGCTTTATGCGCCGCTCTGTAGCCGCCGCCGTCAGCTATATAGCTTTCTATTTGGCCGTATTCGACTATGCCGCAGTTGCGAAGGACAATCCTGACCTGCTCCTTGTAAAAGGGGATATCGTCCATACCGGGTATGTATTTTTTTTGTATGGGATCGAAAAACGTGCGTTCCTCAACAACCTTGCCGTCAACAAAATGAGCCTTTAAAAGCGATGGGATATTCTCCGGAGTGAGTCCGACGTAGAAGATGCGTTCGGGGAGAAGGAGCATTACGGGACCTACCGCGCAGGTACCCATACAGCCGGTTTCTTTAACGATAGCCTTATTATCCAGTCCGAGCTCTGATAGGGTCGACCTTACGGTATCGCGTACGGCGCCGCAGCCGCAGGATATGCATCCGGCGCCCGCACACACAAGGATCTGATGCTCATAGGCGGACATCCGTTCGCCGTACTCTTTGGCGATAAGCTCCAGATCGGCAAGTGAGCTGATCTTTTTAACCATAGCGGCCACCCCCGTCAATAACCCGCAAGTATCTCGTCGAGATACTTGGGCGTTACATGCTTATATACTTCGTCGTCTATCATAATCGCCGGAGCAAGGCCGCAGGCTCCAATACATCTTGCAACTTCAAAGGTGAACGTTTTGTCGGCGGTTGTTCCTCCGACCTCCACGTTAAGCTTCTCTTTGATATGCTCTATGAGCCTCATACCGCCGCGGACATAACAGGCTGTGCCCAGACACACGCGAAGAGTGTGCTTTCCGCATTCTTTCATTGAGAAAAAGGAATAGAAGCTTACAACTCCGTAAACTTCGCTCAGAGGGATCATGAGCTTGTCCGCTATGTAAGTCTGCAGTTCAATCGGCAGGTATCCGAATATCTCCTGCGCCGCGTGAAGAACCATTATCAGGCAGCCTTCGCGATCCTTATAGCTTTCGATAACCGTGTCAAGTTCCGCGTATTTTGCCTGCTCACCGCACCCGCCGGCGCAGAAGCGGCACTCCTGTCTTGTTTCGCTCATACTTTCCTCCTTAAATTTCTCCGGCCCGGTCATTATAAACCGGCGGTCAGCACCGTTTATCCGGTGTCCGGATTCGGCTCCGACGCCGCTTTAAAAACCGCGCGCGACTTTCGCAGTGAATGTATGCGGTGAAGGAATAAGGTTCCGTCAATTCCGATATTTCGATGATATATTCAAAAAATCGGAAGTATAGCTGTCAAACGTTCACATTCTAACACATCCGAAATATATCGGCAACAGTTTGTACGGATTCATAATTGCAAAAAAACGTAAAATTTTTGTTATCTTTAGAGGAACTTTTATTGACTGAAGGACTGATTCGACGCATAATCCCACTTTGTGAAGCGTATTGACACCCCAGTCGCTCCTGGTGTATACTCCTATAGCAATAACTGTTTCCGAGCCTTTCCGTCTAAAGTCGCCGATAGCGGCTATGACCGTCAGGCCCGCGACTCCGCCATGGAGTCCGCGGGGTCGGGATCGAAAACGACCCGGCCTTCCTTATTGAAAAGGAGACAAAACGCCCGCTCGGCGGGTTTGAAGCTGCGTAACCGCGGCATGTTTTGTCACACAAAACATGCCGTTTTTCATCATCGGGCTTCCGGGGAGGTCAACATATTTGTTAATCAATTGGAACGAAAAATCAATCGGCTGGTTTTGTGACGCTTCAGAATATACGGGCTTTAATAAAAAGCTTTCGAGGCTGCTTTTACAGTACATGGAACGACGCGATTCACTTTGCGATCTGGGCTGCGGTCCGGGCCTTATAGATATTGCTCTGGCGCCCTTCATCGGGCATATAACCTGCGTTGATAACGACGCCTTCGCCGTAGGCGCAGCCCGCGGTCAGGCGCTTTCATACGGATTCGATAATATTTCCGCTGTTCTGGGAGATGCCGAGAAACTGCAGGGGAGCTGGCAGAATGTTATAGCGGTCTTTCACGGTACACCCGCGCTTTACGCCGGCAAATATTCTTCTCTGGCTTCGGATGTCTTTCTTTCGGTAATAAAGACCTCAAACACGGGAAGGATAGGTCCCGAGGAATACCGGGTCCGCAAACACTTCAATTCGGATAATATCGCGGCGGAGCTGGACTCTCTGGGAGTAAAATACACACTTACGCCCCATTCGCTGGAATACGGGCAGCCCTTTCGCAGCAGGCGTGACGCCAAAGATTTCGTACGCGCATATACGATGAACCCGCCCGAGGAGGCGGTGGAGGACTATCTGGCCGAAAACCTTACCCGCACCGGCAGATACGATTTTCCGTTTTATCTGCCCAACGAAAAGGAATTTACGATTCTTGCGATACGGAGAGATGAAAATGGGTGACAGGACCGGTCTCGGCGGGAGCAGAAAATTATCAAACGGCGCATGTGCCGCCCTGCTGCTGTGCCTTCTTCTTGCTGCCGTACTTATTTCGTTCGTACTCGGAAGATACCCCGTCACTCCCGTGCAGCTGGCCGGGATACTGCTTTCAAGAATATTCGAAATAACTCCCACCTGGACCGAGACAATGGAAATGGTGGTATTTAACATAAGGCTGCCGCGCATATTGATGGCCTGTATGGTCGGCTGCGCCCTTTCAGCCGCGGGCGCGTCTTATCAGGGCGTTTTTCAAAATCCCATGGCCGCGCCGGACATACTGGGTGCGACCTCGGGAGCCGCGTTCGGCGCGGCTCTGGCGATTCTTCTCAGGCAAAGCTCCGCTGCGATAATGGTAAGCGCGTTTATATTTTCAATGATGACCGTACTTCTGGTGATTTTCGTAGCCGGCCGCGCCAGAGGCAAGCGCGTTTTGGGACTGATACTGTCGGGCATCATGATCAGCTCTCTGTTCTCCTCGGCCACATCGTTTTTAAAGCTCGTCGCGGATCCCTCGGACCAGCTCCCGGCGATAACCTACTGGCTAATGGGCTCCCTATCGGGAACAAAAAATAAAGACCTTCTTTTCGCGTTCATAGTAATGGTCATAGGGCTCATCCCTCTTATACTGCTGCGCTGGCGCATGAATGTGCTCACGCTCGGCGACGATGAAGCGCGGACCATGGGAGTGAACGCAGGGCGCGTGCGCTTTATAGTGATAATCAGCGCAACCTTGATAACCGCCGCGGCAACATCCGTATCAGGTATGATAGGCTGGGTAGGTCTTGTAATCCCGCACCTTACCAGGCGTCTGACCGGCAACGACTTCAGGCGTCTTTTGCCCGCGTCCATGGCGGCGGGAGCTGTTTTCCTGCTGGCTGTGGATAACGTCTCCCGCTGCCTGCTTGCCGTCGAGATACCCATAGGAATTTTAACGGCCTTTATCGGCGCACCCTTTTTCATATACCTCATAACACGGGAGGGGGAGCGGTATTGAGCCTTGAAGTAAACGGGCTTTCGTTTTCATACGGAACCAGAAAAGTCCTTGATAATGTATCCTTCCGCGTTGAAGCCGGAGAGCTTCTCGCCGTCCTCGGCCCCAACGGTGTCGGTAAATCGACGCTTTTCCGCTGTATGCTCGGCCTGCTGCGCGATTATACGGGAGAATGTAAAATCGACGGCGAGAGCATAAACAACATGAACGCCAGACAGCTTGCAAGGCGCGTTGCGTATATTCCGCAAACACATTATCCTTCCTTTAATTTCAGCGTCTTCGACATGGTGCTCATGGGCACAACCGCCAGAATATCCGCGGCTTCCTCTCCCGGACCGCGGCAGAAGGAGCTTGCGGCCGCGGCTCTGGAGCGGCTCGGTATCAGCCATTTAAGCAGCAGAGGCTATACCCAGATCTCCGGAGGCGAGCAGCAGCTTACGCTTATTGCCCGCGCGCTCGTGCAGGAGACCAGGGTCCTTATTATGGACGAGCCCACCTCCAGTCTTGATTACGGCAATCAGCTGCGTGTGATGTCTGAAGTCAGATCTCTGGCTCACGAAGGCTATACGGTAATAGAATCGACCCATAATCCGGATCAGGCTTTTTTATACTCCGACAGAATACTCGCACTTTCAGAGGGGATCGTAGCCGCCTGCGGCCCGCCCAAGGAGGTTTTGGACGAAGCTCTTGTCAGCCGCCTATACGGTGTGGACGTAAAGATATTCTCGCTTGACAGCGACAAACACCGGGTGTGTGTTCCGGCCTCGCCCGAAGTCTCCTCCAGATACAGCGACGGCGCGCACTAGCGCGCCGCTGCTTTTATTATACCGGCAATTACTATCGCCGCGAGCTTACAATAAGCCTTTACAGTATCGCTTCGCCCTTCTTCGGAATAGCATATTATATCTATTCTGAAAGAGGTGGTACTTCTGAAAATTTACGTTGTGCGGCGCGGTGACAGCACATACTCCATAGCTTCGAGATTCGGGCTTTCGGTCGAAGAACTGGCCCGGGCAAATGATCTGTCGGATCCATCGGCGCTGGCGGTCGGCCAGGCGCTTTTTGTGCCTGTTATATCAGTTATACATACTGTCAGACGCGGACAAAGCTTATACTCCATCGCACAGTTATATCAGACAACCGTGTCATCCATTACAGCCGCTAACCCCTCGCTTTCCGGATCTGCCGTCATATATCCGGGGCAAAAACTTACGATCCCCTTTCCCGACGAACGCTGGGGAGAACTGGAGGTAAACGCCTTTGTTTATCCCGGTGTATCGCAAAGCACGCTCTCGTCTGTCATGCCCTGGCTTACCTGGCTGAGCATATTCGCCTCGATGACGGACACTCAGGGCAATTTATCGCCCATAAACGACGACGCGGTCGTTAATGCCGCTCTGGCCGCGAGTACAGCGCCTATGCTGACAGTTGTAAATATGAGGCCAAGCGGCGGTTTTTCAAGCGACATCGCGCACTCCGTTCTGACAAACAGGGCCGCGCAGGATAACCTTATGAACAATCTTACCGCCGCGCTGTCATCCGGCCGCTACAAAGGCGTCGTGCTGGATTTCGAGTACATCTACAGCTTCGACAGGGAAAGCTACAATCAGTTCCTGCAGCGTGTCGTGGAAACGCTCCACCCACTCGGATACTATGTTTTTACGGCGCTTGCGCCGAAGATCAGCGCCGCGCAGAGCGGACTGCTCTACGAGGCTCACGACTATGCCTTCCACGGGAAATGGGCAGACAGGGTAATTCTTATGACATACGAGTGGGGATATACCTACGGACCGCCCATGTCGGTAGCGCCGGTTAATATGGTGCGAAAGGTCCTCGATTACGCAGTGACCGTGATACCGTCCGGAAAGATACTCATGGGTGTTCCCAACTACGGCTACGACTGGACTTTGCCCTTTGTGCAGGGCAGCGCGGCCCGGTCGATTTCAAACGCCTACGCACCGACTCTGGCGGTGACAAACAACGCCGACATTTTATTCGACCAACCCTCCCAGACGCCATATTTTAATTACACGGCCGCTGACGGCAAACGCCACGAGGTCTGGTTCGACGATGCCCGCAGCATAAGGGCAAAGCTTCGGCTTGTGGCCGATTACGCGCTCGCCGGTATAAGCATATGGACCGCAGACAGGCAGTTTAGCCAGCTTTGGCTGGTAATTCAGAGCATGTACAGCGTTATAAGAGTTATGTAGGTTAAAGCTTTTGCCGGGATATGCAAAAATAGCCGCTATGCGGCTATTTTTCAGCCATGCCGTCAGCCCAGATCCTGCGCCTCGTACATGCGGTAATATGTGCCTTTTTTATCTATGAGATCCTTATGGCTGCCGCGCTCCACTATCTCCCCGTCCTGCAATACCAGAATCATATCGGCATTCCTGACCGTTGAGAGCCTGTGCGCGATGACTATTATCGTGCGGCTGCCGGCCAGATTGTCTATCGCGGCCTGTATCTCCCGCTCTGTCTGCGCGTCCACCGAGGCGGTGGCTTCGTCCAGTATGATCACCGGAGCGCTGCAGAGTATTGCGCGGGCTATAGCGATACGCTGTTTTTGACCGCCGGAAAGCCGCACGCCGCGTTCGCCTACCTTGGTGTCGTATTTTTCGGGCATAGCCATTATATCCTCGTGAATGTGAGCCGCCTTCGCCGCCGCGATAATCTCTTCCTCGGAAGCGCCGTTTTTTGTATAAGCGATGTTCTCGCCGACCGTGGCGTTAAACAGGAACGTGTCCTGAAGCACCGGAGCTATATGGCTGCGCAGGCTTCGAAGCGTGACCTTTCGAATATCTAAGCCGTCTATGAATACGGCGCCTTCCTTGGGATCGTAGCTGCGGGATATAAGCTGTGTGAGCGTGGTCTTACCGACCCCGGTCGGACCGACTACCGCGACCATTTCCCCCGGCTCGCAGTCAAAGCTGATGTCCTTGAGCACGGGTACACCGTTTCCGTAGTCGAAGCTGACGTTTTTAAAGGAAACCGCTCCTTTAACATCCGTGATTTCAACGGCGTCAGGCTCGTCTTTTATATCTACGGGCGAGCCGAGAATAAGCATTACCCGCTGTGCTCCCGCGTAGGTTTGCTGAGTTTCCTCCAGCATACGGGCCAGACCGGATATCGGTGCGTAGAACATGGTCAGATAGAGTAAAAACGCCACGATGTCCGCGACCGACAGATTGCTGCGAAACGCCAGCAGCCCCCCGACGCCTACGACGATCACCGTGCCTATGGACGACATCAGTTCCACGACAGGATGGAATATCGCGCTTACCTTCAGCGATTTGAGCATGACCTCCACGTTTTCCCAAACCTTGCTGTGTACCTTGCCGTATTCCTCGTTCTCTTTTACAAAAGCCTGAATTTCGTGCATTCCCGAAAGATTGTCCTGCAGCTTCGCGTTAAGCTCTCCCGTCGTCCTTTGCGCGACCCGGAAATACGGCCCGATCTTTTTTGTAAAAAACCATCCGGATATTGCGACCAGCGGTATCGGGCAGCAGGTGAGCAGGGCAAGCTTCCAGTTTATCGTCAGCAGTATGATAAGCACGCCCGCGACGGTTACCACATTCGTTATCATGTCCGGTATACTGTGCGCGTAGAGCATCTCAAAGTCCCGCGTATCGTTAACAACCCTGCTCATCAGGTCTCCCGTCTGCTTATCCTGATAAAAGCTCATCGACAGCATTTGCAGCTTCTCGTAGAGCTTCGAGCGCAGGTCGCCTACAAGGAACCACGCGGCTTTATGAGACAGATAGCTGGCAAGATAGCGGAACAAGACGCGCATAAGATAAATCACCGCCAGCAGAAACGTGAGCCAGCCTATTGTTGACAGATCCTCCCTGCCGACCCCTCCCGCCACGGTACCCGTCATGGTCGAAAGCAGTCTCGGCGCGGCAAGGTTAATAAGCGTAAGCGCGAAAGTCGAGAGTATCGAAATTAAGTAAAGCGATCTGTAGCGCAGCGCCTCCTTTCCCATCCTCCAAAGAAGCTTCATATACCTTCCTCCCTATACACCGTTTTTTTCGATTATAGTATACACCGGCGGCAATAACAAGGAGCACTGCCCGCCCGCTTGCGGAATATTGTCGGTTATGCTATTATTTTTCGCATACCGGTGCCTCTTAGCGGAAGGACTGATAGATTATTGGGTATTGAAAAGGTGATATGCGCGGTGCTCTGCTGGCTTTTAGCCGCTGCGGCATTGTCTTCGGGTTTAAAAACGCTCGCGGCGGAAAAAGACATAGTAGATCCTTATACTACATACTCATATGAAATTCTCATCGAGGATTTAAGGCAGCTTGAGGAACGATACCCCGAGCTTATAAGCGCTTTTTCCATCGGACGAAGCGTGGAAGGGCGAGAGCTGTGTGCCTTCTCGCTCGGCAGAGGCAGCAAAACAATCATCATGTGCTCATCCACACACGCCAGGGAGCATATAACCACCAATTTCGTCATGTATATGGCCGAGCAATACGCCAAAGGCTTCTATTTGGGCGCTCGCTATAACGGCAAACCTTACCGCGACATACTCGACAGCGTGAAATTTCTCATCGTGCCCATGCTCAATCCCGACGGCGTTAATCTGGCGCAGTTCGGGCCCGGCGCCGTTTCAGACCCTGCCCTTATTGAGGGAATGCGCTTCACGGAACACTTATGGGCCGGCTACGACGCATGGAAAGCAAACATCAACGGCGTGGATCTCAACCGCAACTATCCTTACAATTGGAAAGCGGTAACCCCCGACAACAATATCACAAAACCTTCTTCCGCCGGGTACTCCGGCCCATACGCGGGCAGCGAGCCCGAAACCCGGGCAATGCTTTCGCTTTTAGAAAATATACCCTTCTGGGCTTTATGCTCATTTCACATTTCCGGAGAGGTCATATACTGGGCGGATAACGGCACTCCGGGCCTGACCGAAAAACACAGACCGATAGCCGAGCGCATATCCGACGCGATCGGTTACCGTATTAAAGATCCGGAAAACGTTCGTACTTTCGGCGGATATATGTGCAACTACGCCCGCAACACATACGGCAGGTTCTGCATGACCGTCGAGCTATGCCCCTCCACGGTCGAATACCCCTATCCCGCGAAAAACTTCAGCTCTATCGAAAACATATACACAGTGGGTCTGGCGCTTGCGTCTGAGGTTATGGGTTTTAAAGACGGCGTAAAATCGCCCGGCATAAGTGTTGATGGGAAAAACATAGTCTTTCCCGATCAGCAGCCTTACTCCGTAAACGGAAGTGTGCTTGTGCCATTGCGCGCCGCTGCCGAAGCCTGCGGGCTGAGCGTAACATGGAACGCCGCTTCGGGCACGGCAAGCGTATCCGATGAGTATACCGAGGTCGTTTTAACTCCCGGCAGCGACGTGATGCGGACAAGCTCGCAGGATATTTATCTTCCCTTTCCCGTAGAGCTGCGCGGGGGCAGAGTATCGGTTCCGGTTCGCGCTCTTTTTGAATATTTCGGATTTCAGGTCGGTTGGGACAGCCGCACGGGATCGGTATACATCTCATCGAACCGGTGACAAACGGATATCATATCCTGCCGCGAATATGTCCCTTTAATTACTTATTGTTAATGATAAAATTTATTTCACTTATAACTTATTTCGCCTATTTTTTACAGAATAAATGATATAATAAATCAGCGAAATAAAAATACATTCACGCTGAACAAATATATCACCGCTGTTATTATTTACACACAGCCGTATTTTCTACCGGACGAGGAGGCTTAATAATGTCAAGGCCAAAAGGCAGTAAAAACAAGGTAAAGACTGTGGCAGCAGCCGTTAATGTCGATCCTTTTACCGCACAGATCAACGCAAAAAACGCGGAAATAAACGGCATAGCAGATGATATCAAATTAATTTCCGCGGGCATCGAGGAGCAAAAGAAGCTGTTAAAACAAAAGAAATCCGAACTGAAAAAACTCAATGCCGCGCTTGCCCGCATTGAGCAGGCTAAGGCGGCGCAGGAAGCCGCCGCAAACGAAGCCGCGCGCAAAGCACAGGCAGAGCAGCTTGCCGGCGTTCTTCTGGCGAGCGGAAAAAGCATGGAAGAAATAGCGGCGCTGCTTAATAGCACCAACTCATAAATATGGAATAAATATGGATTTGTATTACCGGCCATGCGGGTGATTATACGCCCGCATGGCCGGTAATACTGTTCTCCGGTTTTATGGGAATAGTATTATATCCCCAGAAGTGTCCTCGCGTTTTCGAAGACTATTTTTTCAAATACCCCCTCTTTCAGCGGCAGAGCGCTCAGAGAATTAAGTTCCTTTTCCGCGCAGCTCCACGGTGAATCGGAGGCAAATAATATTCTGTCGGGTCCGTGCGTTTTAAGTATTCGCATAAACTGCTCCGGGCTGAAATAATCAAATCCCATTGAGGTGTCGAGCCAGACATTCTGCCCGGCGAGATATCGCTCCACATCATCCCATTGGTTATATCCGCCCAGGTGGGCAACGACTATTTTCCCCCCGCGCAG
>Ga0123335_1001763_pt1 | contig 34168 bp, 37 predicted proteins | sample BiotimSIPDNA_2_FD_89707 | JGI IMG/M metagenome (GOLD analysis project Ga0123335, IMG submission 89707) | Anaerobic biogas reactor microbial communites from Washington, USA - Biogas_R2 time_0 SIP DNA | ecosystem: Engineered > Bioreactor > Anaerobic > Unclassified | place: Washington, USA... | reverse complement strand
GTATCATTTTCCTTTTCCTCCTAATACACCAGAGCCCCAGCAAACCCTGTTTTCTAAGCGAAGACTTTTTTTTAACTAATTTTAAACTTTTTTAAGCTTAATTTCTGCTGTTTTTATACATTAATATTTCTTTGATTTCAAGGATATCTTAAAAGTCTGAGTTCACTAAATTACCAAAATAGACGTGATTCTCAGAGATTTCAGAAACATAAAATTTCATAGAAATCAGCTGAAAATTTTTAATATATTAAAGACTGAATCCATGAAAAGCAAAAAGGAAGAAGTATTATATGGTTTTCACTAAAACAGTTACGCTTACACCAAACGGACCGTTTAGTTTGGATTTGTCAGCTCAGATGTTTGCAACCGGCGATGAACAAGTCCGCAGATACCTAAACGGCGAATTTAGTCAAGTGATAAAGGCCAACAATGAACTAATTTTGGTAAAAGTAAAATCTGAAGGGACAGCTGAAAAACCCAAAGTAAATGTGGAATTACATTCAGCAAATAACATAACGCCTAAAAATACAGATGCTGCGCAGAAAATAATCGAGTACATCTTCAATTTGAATTCTGATTTAACCAGCTTCTATAAGCAAGTAGAAAACGATGAAGTAATGAAAAAAATTGTGACGCAGCTTTATGGTTATAAGTATCCGACTGCACCTACGGTTTTTGAGGCGCTTGTCGACTCGATAATTGAGCAGCAAATATCCATCAAGGTTGCTCGGGGCATCGAAGAGCGAGTTACCAAGCGTTTTGGTGATAAACTCGAATTAGATAACGAAACTTATTTTGTTTTTCCAACAGCTCAAAACATCAAAGAAGCCTCAATAAGTGACATCCGCGGTTGCGGTCTGAGTCAACGCAAAGCAGAATACATCTATGGAGTTGCAGAGTTGGTCACTGAAGGAAAACTTGATTTGGAAGAATTAAAAAATGAAGATAGGTCAGAAGAGATAATCAGAGAATTAGACGCAATCAAAGGCATCGGAGTTTGGACTGCAGAACTCACTATGCTTCGTGGGATGCAGCGTCTTGAAGCGTTGCCTGCTGAAGATTTGGGGATTAGAAGAGTGATTTCAAAATATTACTGTGGCGGCGAAGCAATTAAGGCAGCTGAAGCCCGAGAAGTCGCTGAGGCATGGGGTGATTGGAAGGGGTTAGCTGCGTTCTATTTGATTTGTGCTGAAGCTAACAACATCGAAGTTTAGGCGATTAACCGCTTCTTCATCAAGTTTATGCTTAATACGAAGAAGAAGGCAGTTACTGCGATTAACCAGATTATGCTAATTGGGAGCAGTATTTCTGGGTTCAATCCAAGTATGGGTTCTACGCTACCTGAGATTGCGCCTCGAGTGATGTTTACAATATGAGTTAGAGGCAAAACTGTAATTGCAATGGCTTGTACTGCTTGAGGCATTGCTGTTAAGGGAAAGAAGGTTCCGCTTAGAAACAGCATCGGTGTCAGAAACAGAAAAGAGGGATAGTTAAAGAAGTCCACATGTGGCGCTATTGAAGTAAAACACATCGCCATTGACGCAAACATTAATCCTCCAAAGAAAGCAAACACTGGTAAAAACAAAAACAGCGGACTTGTAACTAAACCAAATAAAACTACAACAACAAGAACGATGCTGGCGTTTATTGTAGAGCGGGTTGCGCCCCAGAGTAGTTCTCCAGCAACAACTTCTTCAACGCTAACTGGTGTAGTTGCTATGGCATCAAAGGTTTTTTGGAAGTACATACGAACAAAAGAGGAGTATGTACACTCAAAAAAGGAGCCGTACATGATTGCTATAGCCACAAGTGCTGGAGCAAGAAAATTGATGTAAGGTTGCCCATTAATTTCCTGAATGAAGCCGCCGAGACCAAACCCGAAAGCCACCAAATAGAGGATAGGCTCCAGTAGTGAAGGCAAAAAATTGACTGCTATAGTTTTCAAAAAAACATCTAGGTTTCTACGCCAAACACTCCAGACCCTATAGCTAAGTTTAGGAATTGTAAATTTAGCTGGTGACTTGCGGAGGTTTGGTTGACTCATATTTCTCTTAGACCTCGTCCAGTGAGTTTTAAGAAAACATCTTCAAGGTTAGCGTTACGTATAGACACGTTCTGTGGCTTATACTCTGCTAGAAAGGAATCAAAGACTCCGTGGGGTTTATCAGTGAAAATTTGCAGGCGGTCGCCTAATTTTTCGATTCGGGAGCCGGAAAATGTTTCTTTTAGCTGTGGAACTAATTTTTCGTCATAGTCCAGTTCTAAAACTTCTCGGCCTATGTGTTTTTTGATTAATTCTGTGGGTGTACCTTCCTCGATGATTTTTCCTTTATCTATTATTAGGATTCTGTCACAGAGAATTTGTGCTTCATCCATGTAGTGGGTAGTTAAAATGATTGTGACTTGCTGTTTTTTTAGGTATCTTACTTCATCCCAAACTAAGTGTCTAGCCTGAGGATCCAAACCGGTTGTGGGCTCATCCAAAAGCAGAATCAAAGGTTTGTTAATGAGGGCCCGTGCAAAGATTAATCTTCGCTTCATACCCGTGGATAAACCTGTTACTGGAGAACACGCTTTTTCTTCTAGCTGAAAAAACTTTAGTTGCTCATCAGCTCTTTTTTTGGCTTCAGCTTTTGGAATGTCAAAATAGCGTGCATGAACGGTCAAGTTTTGTATAACTGAAAAATCTGGGTCCAAATTATCCTCTTGAGGTGCAACTCCAACAATTGCCTTAACTTCACGGGAACTAGTGAGAACACTAAAACCTTTAATTTTTAGTTCCCCTGAAGTTGGAGGCAGAAAACAATACATCATCTTAACAGTAGTTGTTTTTCCTGCACCGTTAGGTCCAAGAAAACCTACACATTCACCTTTGTAAACTTTGAAGTCAATTTGGTCAACTGCAACAAAGTCATCGAATTTCTTGGTTAAGGCCTTTGCTTCTATGAGAACTTCATTTAAACCCATAAACAGTCAAATCACGATAAATTTAATGACTTAAAATTGTTCCTCACTATTTACCTGAAAGATATTGGCAGAACCCATAGCTTATTGGTCCTTGTTTTGTGGTTTCACAGGGAAATTCGCTGCATTCAAAACACAGGTTAACGTTTCTATTGAAGGCACAGTTACAGATTTGGCAGAACTTGTTTTCTCTAGCGATGCAACCTAAGCTACCATTTGGACATGTATTGTTCTGCATTTTTGGGCACTTCTCGCATGCTATACCGCAGACCCCGACTTTCATAGCAAAAAGACACCTACATTAAATGATGAAGTATCCTTCCTGTTTAAAAGGACTTTGTAGACGCAGCGTTTGCCTAATCGGGCTAAAAAAACAAAATCCACACCTTCTCTGTGTTAAATCCAAAACCCGGTAGCCCCTGTTAATCGCACTTCAACTTATTTTTCGCTATTATGTGTGTGTTTTAATGGGTTTCAGCTTGGTTTTTGTCGTTTTTGGAAGGTTTGGTTTTAGTGTTGTTCATTTCGGGGTCGCCAGTTCACCTCAACTCTTTTATAGTAAAAGTTTACTATATTTTGGTAAAGATAAATGGTGTTCCACATGGTTGCTTTCTCAAAAGACGAAACAATCGTCTGGCAACAATTTCAAAAAGGCAAAAACACCAGCAACATCGCCGAAGAACACAAAACTGAAAAATGGAACCCAGCATATGTATCCCGCGTCCTAAACCGCGCCAGAGAAAAAATCGCTAAAACCCTCAAAGAACACGCAAACAGCCACCGCCTCGACATAGAAACCCTCCTAGACTACAAGGGACTTCTAATAGGTTTTGACTACCAAACAAGCTGTCAAGTATACATAGTCTACACCGAAAAACTCGGGGTAATCGTCTGGTATAAACATGACTCATATGGTGGAAAACTCTGCCCAAACTGCCCAAAAGAAAAAGAATGCATAGAAACACTTGACACCATTACCCAAGAATACAACCTTCCGCTAAGAGATGAAGAAAAAAAACTCTGCACAACCAGCCGAGCAATCACGATCTTCAATAAACTCGCTGCAAAAGAAACGCCACGTTACAAACGAAAGGGAGGTGACAAAAATGGGAAAGAATGAAACAGAAAAAGTCATCCGTCCCCCTATTCAGCAGATTACGAGTGGAAAAATTTTCAAACCAGCAAAAGCGTACCTAAAAAAGATGCAATTCCAGAACATCCTTACTTTCACCATAATTTTGCTGTTTGTATTCTTGTCGTTTATAGCAGTCGCCTACATGGCTGCTTCTGACCCGGCTAATCCAAGTGCTAATCAAATCATCCAAGAATACGTGGTAGTTGTTAATCTGTGGTCACTTATAGTAAATCTGATCTGGTTCATCCCAGTAATAATTCTGACACCGATGTACTTCAACAGTATAGAGTATTCAGTGAAAGCCGAGAGCGGAGACACTATGCCTGAAATCTACTCAAAAGAGGGGATAATTACAGTTACTCGTCGGCATGTGCCTTTCAGATGTATAACAAATATTTCAAGTAAAGCGGGTCCATTCGACAGACTTTTCAAAATAGGGTCAGTACACATAGAAACCGCAGGATACTCAGGACCTAACCAAAAAGGTCCCGAGACCGTCTTGAAGGGCATCGTGTTCTATGAAGAAGTCCGCGACTTTATCCTAAAAGAGCTACGAAGATACAGAGAACCATATACTACAGGCACCGAAGTCACACATCCGATTCCAGTCAAAGAAGGGAACCTCAACGATGAGGTGCTGAGTACTCTTCGAGAGATACGCGACCTACTAAAAAAGTAGCTATCAACCAACTACCTATTTTTTCATTTATAGGAACAAATTAGCAAACCAAACATTTACACTTAAATTATATAGTATCTTATTATGTGAAAGCAGATTTTAGGTGGACAAATGAAGATAATTAAACTTGGAAGGTTTAAAATACTTGAGTTTGAAGATTCAGACCCAGACTACGAATGCACACAAAAGCTGCTGCAACTAAAAGAAGAAAACAAACTGAATAAAACAGATTTCGACATAATAGCCTCAATGTTTGAACTCCACAAAAATCTGCCCCCTGTAGCAAAAATCCTCTACGACAACGGATTTCTGCTACCAAAAAACCAGATAGAAAAGGGAATTTCTCATGAGGCAGTCTGGGTGTACAAACAAGAAAACGAGCCAACAAAAAGACTAAAGTATAAAGACAGATATGTCCCAACAGAAGCGCATCAATCAGACAGCTACACTAAAAACTCTGAGTACACTACAGAAGACCTAACAGCAGAGTACACATACAGAGTTTTAATGAGTGATTACGGTAAAACAAAGAAAACAGCAAAACACTGCATCATCAAGGTAAAACAAGAGACGCTTCTTGAACACACAAAAAACGAAAACAAATAAAGTATATAGAGTAAACGTGATAAAGGAATTAAACAATTTAAAGATACTAAAGAACCGCTAATCAGAGAAGGTGCCAAGATTATGCTTCTGCTTTTCTACGTTCCTTTTTTTGGCAAAAATTAGCAATCCAGAACCTACAATCACAATTGCAATTAAGAGTGCAGCGGCAGATATTGTGGAAAAGGATATTGGTGCATTAACGTTAAAGGAGAGAGTTTCTGATACGCCAGTATAACCGTGTTGGTCAGTTGCGTAGACAGTAACGTTGTGGGCGCCGTTAGGCAAATCGGTTAAAGTTTCGTTTCCACTAATTGATATGGGTTTTTGGCCATCCAGTACGCAGGTCATTTCTGTTACTGCATGATCAACTGTAAAGTTTAGAGGAAAAGATGAAGAAGTACAGTTTACATTTTGAGGTGACAAAAACTCAACAACAGGATTTGAATAAACAAAACAATCCACAGAAACAGTTTTTCCCAATGAAAAACCTACTAGAGAGTGGTTTGCTATGACAAAGTTTCCGTTTCCAGTTACTGTGAAGTTTATGGTATGTTGACCGTAGGGAATATCAGAAATTCTAAAGTTGCATGCATGAAATTCGCTTTCGAGTACATAAACTGGGCACCATTCATTATTTTGCATCCAGTCACCTTGATAATAACTGAACCCAAGCATTTTGCTGAGGGTATATCCATTAATTAATTCTGGTCCAAGTATTGTCACATTAAAGATAGCTTCAATTGTGCCATTTGAGTAGGTTGCGTTCTCCTTAGGGGACTGAATATCAAAAACAATATCCACACCTGCTGGAGTAGCAACTTGTGGAATTTGGTGTAAAATTGCATTTCCCGCACAACCCGATAAAAGAGGCAAACAAATTAAAATAACCAATTCAAGCACTAACAGCATCATCACTGATTTGTGCATCTTATCGCCAAATATAACAAATAGTCAACAAGCCATTTATTGTTTCCTTTTTGACTCCAATTGATAAGAATTTAGTTACATATAGCATTTTTTTCTTTTTATAATGAATCAAGTCTCAATTGGAGGTTTAGAGATGTTTTTGTTATTGAGTGTTTTTATCCATCTTTCAAATTTCTCTGATGGTGGATAGTCATTGTAGAGTTGTTTACGTTTTGCCTCTAAAAGATTAACGTCTTTTCCCAAATATTCTGCTGCAGAAGATAGGTTGTGCCCTGCTTTGTTGGCTTTCTGTAAAACAGCTAAACATTTTTCTCGCCATAATTCATCTCTCAGGGTGTGATGCTCAAGAATTACGTTAGGCACTGCCTCAACTATATGCTCTAAATTTTTCAGGGCGAAATTTATTTGAGTTTCATCTACACGTGAACCAGCAAGGTATAATGGTGGACCCCCAAGCATTAGCATGTCAGGTTTAACTTCTAAAATTAACTTCAAGGTATTAGCTGCCATTGGGCCTTGAATGTCAGGAGCAAACATGAACCTTTCATCACTAAATTTTATAGTAGTCATTATGACCCATCCTTGCTTGGAGTTTTCTGCTCCATGAGGAACAGCACAAGAAAACTTTACTATAGTCTCTCCGAAAAAGAAGGCCTTACTATCTGCAGTCTCCACTTTTTTAGCATGTTTTCCCCCTGTTCGTAAGAAGAGCTTGGCACGTTCACGTTGACTGACATTTATGTTTTCTTTTGGATTCTTAACTAGCACTGTTTTGTTCTGATAAATTTCGCGTGCCGATTCGCCACCGTCGGTCCAGTTGACTATCCAATCGGTGTAAGATGGTGTGTGGTGATCAAAGTGGTAATGGCTGATTGTTACTACATCAGCTTTTTCAGCTGCGTCTGCAATATCTCTGCGAAGTCTGTTTATGGTTTGAAATTCTATGGGATGCGGTGGGAGATTGAAACGGTATGGACACAGTGAAATTCCAGCATCCAACAGTAAAGAGATATTTGGGGTTTCAACTAGGGTACACATTGAGCGGACACCGAAACTTTCTGAAGCCAGAGGAGTAACCCTGATTTGTTTAAGCGGATTATTGAAACGACTATTCATTAGCTGAACCTTGATATTTTGGTAGCTTATCTATATGTATAAACATTCACAGCTACTAAAATACATAAAATAAGTCTAAAGTGTACAGTTTTTATGCTGATGAAGCTGCAAACAATCGAATTTATAGTTCTTTCTATAAGTTGCAGTTTACATTCTGTGGAATCTACGGCGTTTAAAGGGTTTGGGTTTTCTCAGTCTTTCACCACATTTCAGGCAGTATGCTTTTCCATTAGATACAGGAACAGGTTTACCGGCTGGCCAAAAATGGTCGTTTGGACATTTTAGGTTAAAATTGAAAGATTGGGTTTCGTAATCCATAGGGTTAGTGGTGATGTCTTTTTTTAGTGATACATTGCTTTTTATTATTTCATGTGGAGCATAAACTACAGCTGGAGTAACTGGTTTTGCATTAATAACTGGTTTAACTGGAGGAGGAGCTTTAGCTGGAGTAGCAGGTTTTACAGGTTTGTTTTGGGTTATTTCTTTTACGGAAATAATATTTTGTGTGGGAATTATAGCCTTAGCTACCTTCGGTGGCAGAGTAATTTTTGACACTTTAGTGGTTGATGACTTTTTTATTTTTATTATCGGCGCTGTAGTTGAAGTTCCGCAGTCAGTACAACGTTCACTGTACTCTGCAAGGCGGCGCCCACATTTTCGACAAAACGGCATATGTTCACTTTAAACTTTTTAGAAAAAAGATGATTCGGCTACCTTTAAACTTTACAGATTAACAAAGCAACCTGAATGTTTAAAGGCTTTCTAGTTAGTTTTTTGAGTGGGTGGGCGATGACGAGTCTGGCCCCGCAGACACAAAGATGATGTGGATCTTGAGTGTGACGTAGTAATAATGATAACTTTAGGTTCCATATCCTGAAGTAAACAGATGATTTACTACCTAAGAGCCCGCCTAAAAGACTTATTGAAAATTGAACTATTAGTTAAATAGTTTAGAGCATAGTATGTTGTTTCTCAAAAAAATTTTTTATTAAATGAAGGCAAGTGATTGTTTTGAGAAATTATTTTCTACTCGCATTTTTCACAACGTTTCGCTGTCTGCTTATAAAGAGTTGTTACATTAGGGTTTTTATCGCCCCAAGTTTCCATAAGCTCATCCAAAATTGTTTTTCTATCAACACCACTGTTTTCTCTGTTTTTGATGTGTTTGTAAACGCCGAATACAGTTGAAGGCCCAATTTCTGATGAGAAATAACCTATTCCTTGATTCCAAGCAAAAAGTGAAAATAACTCGTCTAATTCTTTAACTGTGACTCCCAGAGAATACGCTTTGATAAGTTCTCTTGTTGCTTGCCTAAATCTTGATGCACCTATTGCATTACTCATTGAAAGAAGAAGCTTTGTCTTGATATCGATTTCGGAATTTTCTGTTTCCCAAATGTGTTCCCAAAAATCAACTACGATACCAGCTAATTCATCATCAATTGTTTTGTAGTTCACTATTGCAGTTGGCTTAAAAGGCATGTCTGCGCCGCTTTCAAAGGTTATAGATTTTTTTTCTTTCCGATAGAAATATACTCGATATTCGTGACCTGAAATTTTCTCTGTAACATGTTCAAAACCCAAATCTCTTAGAGCAGAGTATAAAGGCTTAGGCTCAAATGTTTGCACTATACAAAGTCCTTCGCCTACATTGACTTGTTGGGCTCTATGTAGTATAATAGGTAAAAAGTTACTTGTTAAATGTCTCACGTCTATAACGGGAAAAGTTGTTTTGTTTTCTTCCCAATGGGTCATTGTAATATTCTCCTTTTGATTAATGTATCAAGGTAATTTGATTAGCCACTTGAGCTTCTTCAGATATAAAAATAAAGTGGTAGCTCTAGTAGTGTCTGACTTTTGCGCGAGTTTATTTTTTTTCAGGAGGTGTTTCCCATAGTTGTAGTTTCTGTTTCTTTAGTTCGGTTCGTTTCTTCTGTAAATAATTGTACATTGTGTGATGTTCGCATCCGTCTATAATCATTTGTATAGCGTTTCGTGCGGCATCTGCTTGCTCAAAACTTCCTATGATGCCTATTGTGTGACCGTATACGACTACATCCGCTTCAGTTAATTCCTCAATGAGCCGTCTTGTTTTACCTTCTGTTCCTATGATTCTGCTTTTTATGCGTCTGATATCTGATTCTGAGCGACCAAATATGTGTCGCAGGTCAATCATATCAAAAATTTCGTCTTCATTTCGAATGAGCCGGAAGGCAGTTTCAGGTTTAAAGCCTCTGCCTATAGCTGTTACAAGGTCTTTAGCTCTTAATAGTAAAGAGGGATCTTGAGCTTTCTCTGAAAGAATTATTGTTACACTACCTTCAGTGTCTATGTCTAAAGTTACCTCGAGTTTATCTTCAATATACTTTTTTATTCTACCATCAGGACCAATAAGTACGCCTACGCGTTCTTTTGGAATTCTAACAAACATGTCTGGACCAGGCATTATTTACCAACAACCAATTTGTATAGTTCTTCAATTGGAATAACTTTAACGTTTAGGCGACTAAAGAATCTATTCACGTTAGCTATATCACGTTTTAACATGAAGTCAGCTAGTGGGTGCTGAATTGAAACTGACTGAGACACATCAAAAACCACTGGCTTACCTTTCCACATCATAATATTGTATTCGCTTAAGTCGCCATGAACAATCTTAGCTTTTTTGTAAAGTCGTTTGAGATAAGTAACTATTGTTTTGTAAACTTTGTCAGGGTTTGTTGGCGCCTGTTCTTTCAAAGAAGGCATATTAACGCCGTTTTCACCAATAAACTCCATAACTACAACGTTGCTTTTGACTGCAATAGGTTTTGGCACATTCACCTTAGCATCTTCAGCTTCTCTTAAATTACGGAACTCTTTTTGTGCCCAAACAGCAATCAAAGATCTTGTGTCATGTTTGACATCTTTGAATCTGGGGTCACCTTCAATGTATTTGTGCATACCCTTCTTGAATTCAGCAGAAGAAGTCAAATAGATCTTTACTGCTATGTCTGAACCTTCCTTGTTTTTACCCCAGTAAACACGGGCTTCCTTACCGGAACTTACAACACCATTAAGCTCGTAAATTACGCCATCATTCATCAAATTAAAAATGACCATACGGGTCTTCTGATCAAAGACTTCTTCGATTGTAGCTCTTTCACTTGATTTATCGTGAATTAGCATTCGGTCTCTACGTTCAACTGCTTTTTCGCGATGTGATAGGCGTTCATGAGCTCGTCTTGACATAAATATTCAGCAAGATATACTATGTAGAGTATTTAAAAGCACTTAAACAGAATACCGCAAACTATTAAGAAAAATCAAAATAATAATTCAAAAGCATGGTTTCATTCTGAAAAGTGTAGGAATTAAAGGTTCAAAAGACCTTTACGCCTTAAAGTCTCTGCTTGGGCATGTGTATAACGCCAAACTACATCACCGCGTGTATCTGTTTGAAAGTCCCATGGTGAAACAATAACTATGTCTCCATCTCGTATCCACACACGACGCTTCATTTTACCGCGTATTCGACATAATCTTTCGGCGCCATCTTGACATTTAACTTGGATGCGATCAAAACCGAGTAGTTTTGATACTACACCTAGTACTTCGCCTTCTTCAGGATATTTCATCTCACTGATTGCGCCTTCGTTTAACACTTTTTTCTTACCCAAACAGTCAGCCTCGAATATTCTGATTTTAAACCTATTGTTTTTTCTTACTTAAAAGCATGTTTATTAGTGTAGATATTTTTTTCTGAATTTATTTAGCTTTTAAAAGTACTTGTAAAGTTATTCTGCGGGTGTTATTTCTACATGGTAAAGATAGGGCCAATTCTTTCCAGTTATAAATAGCCGATTTGTTTGCTCGTCATATGCTATACCATTTAAGACATCATCGTAACCGCGGGGACCATAAAGTCCTGTTAAATCTATCCAGCCTTTAACAGTACCAGTGTGAGGATCTATTATAGCAATTTTATCTTCCTTCCAAATATTAGCATAAATTTTGTTATTAATGTATTCAAGTTCATTCAATTCAGTAACTGGTGCATCACCATCTTTAACGGTGATTTCCCCAATTTTATCGTATGTAAGGGGGTCTAAAAAAAACAAAGTTGAACTGCCATCACTCATAATCAACCTTTCTCCATCAAAAGTTAAACCCCAACCCTGCGTTTGATAATCAAAAGTGCGAAGTAAATCAAATGTTTCTTTATCGTAAACGAATCCGCGTTCACTGAGCCAAGTTAATTGTATAAGAGTATTATTTACAATTACTAATCCTTCAGCAAAATACTCATCAGATAACTTATGCTCCTTTAATATGTCACCAGTTTCTAAATCTATTTTACGCAGATAAGAAGACCCCCAACCGCCGACACTCTCAAATAAGAAGCCATCATCATCAAAAACTAATCCTTGGGTGTACGCAGTGGTAGAACGAGGGTAAACATTAATTATTTTATAATTATAGAAACGCGGTAAATCTGATGGTGAAGAGTTCTGATTAAGATTTAAAGCCACTACAGAAATTGCCGCTACGAATATGACAATTATGAGTAAGCCAGTAATTAAATGCTTTTTATCCATAGAAAATCAAAAGTAGACATTCAAACTAATATGTAAATCGTTAAACCAGCAAAAATATCTAGCGAAACACTTAAGTGCAGAGAAAATCTATGATGTGTCTCAGACCACAAAATAGGTGTTGAAAATCAATTGGCTGTAGAAGGTTTTTTCGAAAACAAAAAGGAACCAGTAGAAGCCAAAGTCGGCGACTTAACCCCACAATCAAAGGCTGTTAACGTCACGGCCAAGGTAGTATCAAAAACTGAAATACGCGAAATTCCAATGGGCCGAGATGGCTCTCCACACAAAGTCAGTGACGCCCTAATCGGCGACGAAACAGGTGTAGTTTATCTGACTTTATGGGACGAAAACATTGAGAAAGTAAATGAAGGCGACACAATACGTGTCGAAAACGGCTACGTAACTCTATTCAAAGGAAACATACGCTTAAACATAGGCAAATACGGCAAAATAGAACCAGCACAAGAAGCATTAACTGCTGATGTAAACACAGAAAACAACGTTTCAAGCAAAACATACGAACAAGAAAGACGCCCATTCAGAGGAAGACGAGGATTCAGCAATTTCGGCGGAAGAGATAGACGCGGTGGCGGCGGTTTTAGCGGCGGTCGCGGAGATCGACGCAGTAGCGGCGGTTATAGACCAAGATACTAAACTTCCAATCTATTAAGAATAAGAATTTTTTTCTTTTTTTGATTTTTATATTTTCACATAATAAAACAACTGATTATCGGTCACGAATTAGTAATTTTTCGATTTTAGAAAACAAATTTTTTTAATAAAAACTTAAATCTCCAGCAGCAGTTCATCCAGTTAAAGAGGAGTTAATCTTAATTGGCAACTAAAGAAAACGAACCTAAACCAACAGCAGAAGAGTTACTTGCAAAAGCCAAAAAACCCGCACAATTGTCACCGTCTATGCACAGATTTTATGAAGGAAAAATGCAGGTCATACCCAAATGTGTAATCAGAAGTGTAGATGACTTTGCTATTTGGTACACTCCAGGTGTAGCTGCAGCATGCAAAGAAATTCAAGCTAACCCAGACAAGTCATTTGAATTGACTAACCGGTGGAACTATGTTGCAGTAGTCACAGACGGCACACGTGTTTTAGGTTTAGGTAATATTGGTCCAGAAGCTGCAATGCCAGTCATGGAAGGCAAAGCACTGATATTCAAGTACCTTGGAGGAGTTGACGCTTTTCCGATTTGTCTTAGAACAAAAGATCCAAATGAGATAGTTAAAATCTGCAAAACACTTGAACCAACTTTTGGGGGAATAAATCTAGAGGATATAGAAAAACCGAAATGTTTCCAAGTGCTTGAGCAAGCTCGATCTGAAATGCAGATACCAGTTTGGCATGATGATCAACAAGGAACGGCTACAGTAATTTTAGCAGGATTAATTAACTCTTTTAAGCTTGTAGGCAAGAAACCTAAAGAAAGTCTAATAACACTTGTAGGCTCAGGAGCTGCAAATTTAAGGACAGCATATGTGCTTATAAAATGGGGAGTAAAACCAGGCAATATAATTCTAGCAGACAGTAAAGGTGTTGTCCACAAAAATAGAAAAGACATAATAAAAAACGAAGACCCATGGAAGTATGAGTTAACCCAAAAAACTAATTCAGAAAACAGGACAGGAACAATTCAAGAAGCATTCAAAGGTGTAGATGCAGTAGTCGCTGCTTCACAACCAGGACCTGATACCATAAAGAAAGAATGGATAAAGAGCATGGCAGATAACTCAATCGTATTCGCCTGTGCAAACCCAATCCCAGAAATTTGGCCATGGGAAGCAGAAGAGGCAGGAGCAAAAATCGTCGCAACTGGACGCAGCGATTTCGCTAATCAAGTTAACAATAGTTTAGGTTTTCCAGCAATATTCCGAGGCGTCTTAGATGTGAAAGCAAAAACTATAACTGACGACATGTGCATTGCAGCAGCAACAGAACTTGCAAATTATGCTGAAGAAAGAGGCATGAATGAAAAAGACATATTGCCAAGAATGGATGAATGGGAAGTTTTCCCCAGAGAAGCAGTAGCATGCGCCTTAAAATCAATTGAGCAAGGTGTAGCAAGAATAAAACCAAGCAGACAAGAATTATATGACCGCGCATCAACTATTATTTCAAATGCTAGGCAATCTACTGAGTTACTAATGAAACATGGTTTGATTAAACAAGCACCGAAAGAGAAAGATTTACTAAAATAACTTCTAATTTTTTTGAAAAATTAAATACAATGCTTATTTTTTAAAATCTAATAGAAAAGAGGTTAAACAGGAATAATTCTTACAATATTTCTCTTTTCTAACCTACGTAGTGCATCTATACATTCATCTTTTTTAGCACCCAAAACGTTAAGGTTAGAGATTATTTCCTTAATTGAAACACTAGGGTTACCCAATGCTTCATTTCTTTTATGGAGATGCAGAACAATTGACTTCTCTAATTTGCCACAGCGCCAAGTTGTGTTTCGGAGCAAAATCACTATCGTTTGAACAAGGGTCTGCTCGTTTGATTTTCTTCCACGGGTTTCGCCCATTTCATACACCGGTTGTGGATTAAACGGTTTCAATTGATTTAAACATTTATTCAGTAATTGAATAGTATTTTTAGTTTTAAAATAATTTAGAGGCTTTTTTTAAGGTATAGTCCATGTTTTTTTCCGTAGTATCGTTCTAGTTTATCTGTTATTCGGTAACCAAGTTTGCTGTAAAGTTTTATAGCTGCATTATTGTCCTCGCGGACTTCTAAGCGGCATTCACTTATCCCTCTTTGCTTTAGCATAACTTCAACTTCACCCAGTAACTTTGAAGCGATTTTTTTGCGCCGATAATTTGGGGCAACGTTTAAGGTTATTATATGTCCATATTCTATTTCGCTTATTTCCACTTGAGCAATTATGAATCCAGTAACTTCCAAGTTAACCTTGGCAACTAAAGCAATTGTATTATAGTCAGTTAATAGATAGGCAATTTGTCGCCTAGTAAATGCTTCTTCATCGAAGCATTTTTGCTCAATTTGGCATAATATATCAAGAAGTTTTATGCTTGCTGTTTCAATTTTTAAATCCATGATTTTGCTCTAAAGAGTAATTACTACTGTTTTGTTTTTAGTTTTTTCCGTTACCTAACGAATTGACTGCATAAGGTTTCAGTTCTAAATATTGCTGAGCAACAAACCCTGCGAAAAAGCGGAACCAGAGAGTAATAATTCTTGTTAATATTGTAGCTGTTGCAGCTAAAGCTGGATTGATACCCATTGCGATGTATAGTGTTGTCATAGTTGCCTCTGGGAGTCCAATTTCAAAGGGTATGCCAACGGGTATTGATTTAACTGCCAAAACAATTGCTGCAGTAACAAGAATTATACTTATTGAAACTGTGTGACCTAAAGAGAGGAAGACAAGGTAGGGTATACTTAGACTAAATAACCATGTTAAACACATATAAAAAAAAGATAAAAAGAGAGGTTTCTTGTTCTGTTTATATAGCAACATTGAATCGTGGAAGTGAGTTGTGGACTCCATTGCTTTAACTTTGAAGTTATCAAGAGTCCATTTTCCCCTCGAGACTCTTTGAGCCAGATTAACTACCCAGTCAATAACTCTGAGAGTCCATGTTTTTTTGAAGGACAATATAGTCATTGCAATTGTTAATGCAGCAATAGCTACTACTATTAAGACAATTAAGTTGAACATTTCAAGCGACGAGAACCCTTCAAACGGAAGTAAAACAACTCCTAAGACTATAACAATTACGTTTAGAGTCATACCCAACAATCTGTGGGTAAAAAGTGAAGCTATGGCTTTTCCAAATGTGCCACATTTATCGCGGGTGATTAAATAGGCACGTGTAACTTCTCCGCTAATAGATTCAGCTGGAAGAAGAATATCTACATACAAACCGTACCACACATATAAGAAGGCTTTTTTCACTGATATTTTGATGTTTAAGTGGTTGGTTAATGTACGCCAAGATATAGTATAAAATAAAACTTCAATTAATCCGCATAGTAAGGCTACCCCAAAAATCAGCGGATTCGCAGTTTTCGCTGTATCTATAATTCCTATAATGTCTACTTGAAAGAAATATATGTACAAAAAAAAACCGAGTAAACCTATCAGTGGAAAAAGTACTGTTTTCCAAGTGAATTTTGGTTTAGGCGGTTCCATTAACATCAACGTAAACATTGCAGGTATAACTTTGCGATTATATACTTTATCTAAATCTAACTAAATGTATCTTTGCTAAAACCCGTTTTTCTTAGCCCAATATCATTCTGCAGTTATTAGTGTAAAAAATTGAGCGCTGTTAGAGTTACGAACCCAGTTTATAGTTAAGTAAAAGACTACTTTTCCACTAATCTTAAGGTCAAAGCTATATACTTGAAGGTAAAAGCATATATCTAATAGTTAATCTTTTTCCATTTCACGTTAACCCCGAGATAGGCGAAACCATGGATTTAACGCAAAAAATCCTTAATCTCAAAAAAGAGAAAAAAGCCGTAATTCTGGCTCATAATTATCAACGTCCTGAAATCCAAGACATAGCAGACTACGTAGGCGACAGTATAGAACTAAGTCGTAAAGCAGCCGAGGTGAAAGATGCAGAAATAATTGTTTTCTGCGCTGTTGATTTTATGGCTCAATCTGCAGCCATCATGAACCCACATAAAAAGGTGCTATTGCCCTGTTCAGGTGCACGATGTCCTATGGCGCAAATGCTTACGGTTGATGAAGTTAAAAGAGCAAAAAAACAGCATCCAAACGTGCCTGTTGTTCTTTATGTTAACACTTTAGCAGAATGCAAAGCTGAATCTGATATATCCTGCACCAGCGCTAATGCCGTAGAAGTAGTAAACTCTCTAAATGCAGACACAGTTCTTATGGGACCAGACAGTAATCTAGCCGCATACGTAGCTAAGAAAACAGGTAAAAAAGTAATTCCTATTCCTCAAAGAGGTTTTTGCCCAACACATATTCTATTCCAACCCGAAGATGTTCTTGCCCTAAAAATGCAGCATCCTAATGCAGTGGTAATGGCTCATCCTGAATGCACAGTAGAAATGCAGCAGGTTTCAGACTTTATAGGGAGTACTTCAAAGATGTGCCGTTACGCAAAAGAGTCTAAAGCTAAAGAATTCATTGTGGGAACTGAAGAAGGAATATTGCATCGGCTTCAAAAAGAAAATCCTGACAAAAAATTTTATGTAGCATACGATAGAGCTGTCTGCCCTAATATGAAATTGACTACACTTGAAAAGGTATATAACGCGCTTAAAGAAGAAAAAAACGTAGTTGAAGTCCCTGAAGCAGTAGCAAAAAAAGCTAAATCTTCACTAGAACGTATGTTTAAAGTTAAAAGTTAAACATTCACTATCATCGATTTAAGAATTTTTACGCCTCTTCTGGTTGCTAAGTCATCGCTTAAATGTCTTATTTCTGAGCCTTTGCCTTTCACTGCGATTACTTCTAGACAGTCATGTTCACCTAAGTGAATATGCATAGTTGAAGAAATAAGATCTGAATGATGATGCTGCGAATTTGTCAAATCACTTTCTAATCCACGGGTTTCATGGTTATATACCATTAAAATAACCCCTGTCTGATTTGCGTCTGCTTCTTGGAGCCATTTACGTTCTGAAACAAAAAGCCTTACTGCATCCTGAATAGCTTTTGAACGGCTTTCATAACCCATTTTGTCTATAATAGCATCGAAGTCATTTAGAAGTTCAGGTGGAAATGTTACACCTACGCGCACGATTTTGGACATTTCAATCACAGTTAAAATGCGTTTTTCTCCCTAAAAGCTTTTAGAAAACATTTAAGCAAGACTAACTTTGACACTTCACCCTTTTTAAAAAATGATAAAAGAATATCGAAAAGCTAAAAACCAATTCTTAAAAGTTTAGATTAAAAAGTGGGTCATGTGTAAAATATTATGTAAGTCAATATTCCGAATACCAAAGATACACTCCACAACAGTGTAGTTGCATCCATTAGTCGTTTACGTTTAAAGCATCCTGAAATATCAGTGTATTTTGGAAGCCAAGCAATCAACAAAAAGAACCCTAAAATAAGCGAAAGAACGCCAGTTACAGCGTGAACCCAAAGAGTTTGGACACCAATATTATTTATTTCACCTGTAAGATAGGAGAATCCGCCAATGAAAGATGGTACCATAGCAAACAGGAAATTTATGAAGTGCAGCATTAAAGCTACACCCATTAAAGAACCGTGAAGTTTGAAGTTTTTTTTAGCTTTATAGTATAAGGCGCCAGTTAATAGAATAAATGCTATTATTTGGATTAATAGAGTTAAATCTACAATTAAAACTGCATTTGTTCCAAAAAGTCCAGACACAAGTTTTACCTCAAAATACATTATTGTGAGTTTTTTGTATAAAAAACCTCCGTTAACAGGATTATTCTCTGATTTCAAAAAACCATTTAATCCATGTTTCTAAATCAGATCCATGAAGTGTTTATAGAACTTTTTTTCAAGTGAATGTATGTTCACAAAAAAATTAATTTTGAGTTATTTGAATAAAAAATTTCATTTACTTAGTATAGGAAGTACAACATCAAAATTATTAAAAGAAAGACAATGTTGAAAAGCTTTTATGCAGCTCTAAGTATTGTCTGGAGTAATGTCAGGTCGAGAATTCTTTCAAAAAAGATACGAACAAATAGGTTGGAAACTAAAAGAGGTTAATCTGAAGCAAGCAATAAGGGTTAACCAAACGTATTCAAAAGAAAAAAATCTTGTTAACCGCCTTTCTGGGTTAGGTTTGCATCTAGAGAAAATTCCTTTTTTAAATAACGGTTATTGGGTTTTAGAGTCAAGAGTTTCAGCAGGTGCAACAGCTGAATATCTTTTAGGATATTACTCAATTCAAGAAGCAGCCGCTCAGATACCAGTTTCTCTGTTTAGTAATTTAAAAGGAAAAAAAGTTCTTGATGTTGCCGCGGCGCCAGGAGGTAAAACTGTACAGTTATCAGACTTGATGGAGAATACTGGCGTAATTATAGCTTTGGATGTGGATAAACGCCGTTTAAATGCTTTGGGAAATCATTTAGAACGTTGCCATGTAGCAAATACAGTTGTTTACCTTTTAGATGCCAGACAAGTTTCAACATTGAAGTTAAAGTTTGATAGGATCCTATTGGATGTGCCTTGTTCAGGTAACTTTGTGACAGACAAAAACTGGTTTAAAAATCGAACCTTAAAAGATATTGAACGCAACGCTAAACTTCAGAGAGAAATTTTAACTAAAGCAATTGACTGTTTAGCTGACCAAGGGGAGATAGTTTATTCTACATGCTCTCTGGAACCAGAAGAAAACGAAGTCAACATGGATTGGGCTGTAAAACATCTTGATTTACAGATTCAAGAGGTTGACTGTTATGGAAACGAGGGGCTGACAAGTGTATTTGGTAAACAGCTAGATTCATCAGTTAGACTATGTAAACGGATTTGGCCGGGTGAAACACAAGGATTTTTTGTGTGTAAACTCAGAAGGAGCAAAAAAGATGAAAGCAAAGGCAATTACTAATTTTTTAAGCGGATTAGGTGTACCGCTAGTAATAAATCCGGATTTGGTAATTGAGAAGAATGGACGTTACTATCTTACTAATCCTGTTTTAAAGCAAATTATTAGGCAAGATTTTTTTTATGCAGGTGTTTTTTTGGGTAAAGTTAAAAACGGTAAGTTTTTTCCTAGCTTTAACTTGTTAACTATGATTTCAAAGAAAGGCGCAAACCGAATAATTATAGATAAAAAATCTGCTTGGCTGTTTATTTGCGGTCGAGATATTTTGGTTAAGGGTGTAATTCGCATTTTAGGTCCTGCTAAAAAAAATTCAAACGTATTAGTGGTAAATGAGTTTGGTGAATGCTTAGGTTTTGGAAAAATTGTTGGGAATTTGAGCAATAAAGAACGCAGTAACGATGTTGCGGTTCAGAATGTATCTGACATTGGAGATTTTCTGCGACGAGAGCGGTAAATGTGAGTTTATGGATATTTATCGAGTGTCTGTTACGATTTTAAGTGTTTTTTATAGCCTAAACAAAATTTAAACAATAATACATTATTTCAAAAAATCGATGAATTAATGAACACTTATCAACATTAAACAAACAATAAGCTTATATATGTTTACGTTTAATGTGTTTTCCATAACACATAAAAAGTGAGCCCATATTTAACAAGGAGAGTATTGGAAAGTTGAAAGATTTTAAAAACGCCACATGGAAAGAACAAGTTTCCAAAATAATCCAACAAATTCAAGAGAACGATGTAAAATATGTCAGACTGCAATTCACGGACATAAACGGTTTTCTTAAGAACTTAGCAGTAAGCTCAAAAAGTATCGAAAGCATATTTGAAAACGGTCAGTCCTTTGACGGTTCATCAATTACAGGGTACAGACCAATTGAAGAGTCAGATATGGTACTTTACCCTGACCCGACAACATTCGCGATTTTGCCATGGAGACCAAAAGAGAAATCTTCTGCAAGACTCATCTGTGATATTTACACACCAGAAAACAAACGTTTTGAAGGTGATCCACGTTATATCTTAGAAAAAACTGTAGAGAAAGCTGCAAAATCAGGATACACATTCATCTGTGCACCAGAACTAGAATTTTTCATAGTCAAAGAAAGCGAAAACGGGGGTTTACCAACTCCAATAGATTTAGCAGGCTACTTTGATTTCCACCCAGGCGATTTAACTGATGACTTACGCCGGGATATCGCAGATACTGCCGAAAAATTCGGAATAGAGATTGAGATAAGCCACCACGAAGTAGCTTTGGGGCAAAACGAAATTGACTTCAAATACGGAGAAGCAATCGAAACAGCTGATCGCGCCATAACAATGAAAATGTGTGGCAAAGTAGTAGCTGCTAGAAACGGTTACGTGACTACATACATGCCAAAACCATTCCAAGGCATAAACGGAAGTGGAATGCACTGCCACCAAAGTCTCTGGAGCGCAGATCTTAAACAGAACTTGTTCTATGCTGAAGATTCAAAGAGAGGCTATTTATCAGACCTCGCCAGAAACTACATTGGAGGTCAATTGGCTCACGGAAGAAAAATGGCGGCAGTTTTGAACTCGTGGCCGAATAGCTATAAACGTCTCGTCCCAGGTTATGAAGCTCCAGTTTATCTTGCATGGGCACATAAAAACCGTTCACCACTTATCCGAGTTCCAAACTTCGGCGGAAGAAAAGCCGCAGCTAGATGTGAAATAAGATGCCCAGACGGAGCAGGTAACCCATACCTACAATTTGCAGTCTTGTTAGCTACGGGATTAGACGGGATTAAGAATAAAATTGACCCCGGAGACCCTGTTGAACTAAACGTTTACCACATGAGCTATGAAGAACGCAAACAACGAGGCATAGTTTCGTTACCAGAAAACCTCAAAGAAGCTCTTGACGAACTTGAAAGCAGCGATTTAATGCGTGAAACACTTGGAGAAACCGCTTTTGAGAATTTCTTGCGTGAAAAACGCAGAGAATGGGACCTCTACAGAACACAAGTAACTGAATGGGAAGTTAACCGTTACATCAAACGTCTCTAAACAACCAAAAAGGTTAGACTTTTTTTAACTCTAACCTTAATTTTTAATTTCCTCAACCAAATTTTTTAATGTAACTTGTTTTTGTTTTCTATTCACTAAATCTTTGAGTACAACAGCGTCTTCTTTTAGCTCCCTTTCTCCTACGATGACAGCAAAACCTATTTTACGTTTATCTGCATCTTCTAAAGCCTTAACCATTTTTCTTCCCATAACTTCAAACTCTACAGCAACACCAGATAATCTAAGGCTCTGAGCTATCTTAAATGCTTGAGTTCTTACTGCATCAGTAATTGGAATAACAACAACACGTTTTTCAGTAGTCAATTCGAAAGTTGTACCTTGAATTTGCAGCGCAAGAGCTACTCTGTCTATACCATGTGCGCAACCAACTGCAGGAGTAGGTTCACCCCCGAAGGTTTCGATTAATCTATCATATCTGCCTCCGCCACCAAGGGCAATATCTAATTGCGGAATGTAAACTTCGAATATCATACCTGTATAGTATTCTAAACCTCTCGCAAAAGCTGGTTCAAGTGTAAGTTTAATATTAGTGCTTTCGGTAATCAAATTCAATGTTAGATGCAGGTTTTCTACCGCGATTTTTGCTTCATCATAATATTCGAGGTAGCTTTTCATTTTTTCAATAGTCTCTTGCCAGTTTTCGCCTTTAATATTGATTAAACCTTTCAAGGTTGTGCGGCATTTTTCTGAATCTACCAGTTTTAGTGCAGAATCTAAGTCTTTTTTATCCATAAGCTGCAATACATTATTTTGTGTTTTTTCGTCAATACCGTCTGCGTTTAATATGCCACGTATCACACCTATGCTCCCGATTTTGAAAGCATAATATTTGAGCCCTAAATTCGTCATTAAAAAGTTGGTTAACAACACAATTTCAGCGTCTGCTTCAGGTTTATCAGAACCAATCAACTCAAAATTTGATTGCCAGAACTCCCGGTACCGTCCTCGTTGAGGTTCATCATATCTATAAACAGTACCACTAGAGAATAATCTAAGTGGTTTAGGTTCATTTTTTAAGTTACTGGTCACTAAACGAGCTATCGAAGCTGTAAATTCAGGCCGCAGGGCTACTTGTCGGTCGCCTAAGTCTTTGAAAATAAACATGCGTTGCCGAATTTCTTCACCTGACTTTGCACTTAAAAGATCCAGAGATTCAACATGTGGAGTTATTACTTCTCTAAAACCATAAAGATTGGCAGTTTTCCTTGCCTTTGTAACAATGTAGGTGAAAGCTTGTGCTTCTTGCCCGATGAGATCTCTCATTCCACGCACAGGTTGAAAACTTGGCATACTATGTTTCTCCTAAGACTGGTTTAAGATTGTACTTTGCTCTTTTAAAACCCTCGCTTACGGAATGAAATTGGGGCATATAAAAAACACTGAAGATGATTAAGGTACCTGTTTGTTCTAAAAAGGTGGAACTGGCAAACCTAATAATAGGGCTACAACGAAACCAGCAGCCAACCCTAACATAATTGGGAAAGGTAAACCTGGAAACAGACCTCTTTTTTCGAGCATATAGAATGTTAAAACTGATCCTGCTAGTACACCAATTAAGGCTGCGATTACAGGGAAAATACTTCCGAGGAAAGTTTTAAACATTAACCCTGTCAACATTGAATAAAACACTAAGTCACCTAAACCCATTTGGATGTCCTTAAAAGAGTAACTTAAACCTTGAAGGTCATCTAAACCTGATTGAGCGATTTTACCTACTGGACCCTTGTAGACGGCTATAACGTCATAGAATGATAAGAAAACTAAAATGACTACGGCACTCCACCAGGGAATAGAGGCTCCAAAGAAGATGCCTAATGCGCCACCAACACCAATCACTGCCACATTACGCACTACTCCACCGAAACGAAATATGGCTAAGTCAAAAACAACTGTAAGTATAATCATCAATGGAATAATAAGTAACCTAAATTGTGGGAAATAAGAAAATATAGCGTCTAAATAAAACCACGATAAAAGTAAAGAAGCAGTAGTCATTGATATGATGATTAAAGTTTTAACTATTTTTTTACTTCCCCGCTTTATTAGAAGATAGAATACTGTTGCAGCTACTGCAACAAGAACAACAAAATACAAAGCGTTACCTACAGGCGCACCTGGAGTTTCTTCAGGTATAGGCATAACTGGAATAGTTGTTGATTGCTGTGGAATAAGCAGAAACGCACAGGCTAAACCAAAAAGCATACTAGCCAATATGGGCATCAAATAGACAAAATGAAACTTAAACTTGTCACTTTCGCCTAATGGTTTTTTTTGTTGTTGTTCAGACATTTTCAGTTACCCTAAACTTTTTTGTAAGGCTTTAAGTTAGTTAATATCCTCTTACAGAATAAGCTTTGTATTTTTATTCATTACCAAAAAAGAACTAGAAAAAAATCAATAATCGGTTTTAAAGATATTTTAATCCGTGGGAAATCTGCGTAGAAACAAAACCCTTTTTTATTGAATTCAAAATCGAGTCAACATTCAAATCTGCCTCGATAATTGAGCAGACACTGAACAAGTCTGAAACCTGATGTGCATCACTTCCTGCAGTTCCAGGTAAACCTAAACTTTTAGCTAAAAGTTTAGCTTGGGCATTGGCTTCTTTGGTTGAACCACCGTTTAATACTTCTATAGCATCAACTTTGTAGTCTCGAGCACATTCACCCATACCGTAGGTACGGAAAGGATGGGCAACAATTGAGACAGCATCAATGGATTTAGCGTAGTCAACTACAACTTCAGGAGTCCAAGGTTTAGGGGGCAATTCATCAGTACCTAAGACTATTATATCTCCGATTGGAGTGCTTATTTCTACACCTGGAATAATTAGGATGTCACTGTAAACAGAAGCCAATTGAACTGTTAACTTTACACCCCTTACACTGTCATGGTCAGTTACAGCTGCAACTTTAATGAAGCTGTGAGCTGCTAACATGTCAACTAAGGTTTTTGGTTGAACAACTGCATCAGCAGAATAAACAGTGTGTATGTGTAAATCAGCACCTAAAGGCTCGATTGTTTCATCCCCATAATCGATAACAGTATAGAGAAGGGTATATTGGGCTGGCTGTAAAAAAAGTTTCTTGAATTTAGCAGAATACTAAAGAGATTAACAAAAAAAATACATTATTTCTCTAATTAAATGACCCTATTAAAAAAATAAAAGAGGCTATTTTGACAAAATTTCCTCTAGATTCAGTATAAGGTCTTTGTTGCTTACGAGATTTGTTTCAACACAATTGAAAGTTAAACCTTTGGAATCACATACTTGTTTACAGGCCTTCTTAATTGTGTCTTCCCATAGTTTAGAGTCGTTTAGCAAAGTTATACTTTGGTAACTATTGCTTTGTATGTAGTCAGCAACTTGATCTGCAACATAATTGATGGTCTCCAAATCTAGTGGTAAAGCAATCTCATGTTGAGATAAAGGGTAGACTTCATCGAGTTCTAATGGAATAACGCCGAAGGGAGCAGCATACACGCAAACGTGAAGTTGAGAAGATTTTTCCGGACCTAAAAGTCTGAGTAACTGCCTGATTTTCTTAAACTCTGGCGCTTTATGAAAAGGCTTATTTCGGGTCTGAGGTACAAGTAACAGGGTACACGCATTTTCTGGAGAAGTATACCTCTGGCTTAAACGTTTACGGTAACGTGTGATTTCTGGTCTTACAAGCCCTATTGAGTTAAAGTAGAAGTATCCGCTGCTTTTCACTGTTGGACTATATTTTTCAATGAAGTCTTCGTGGCCCCGTAACCGTTTAAGTGCAGTTAAAAGTGCTGGATGAGCGTGTAAACGCATTTCGGTGTGCTCCCAAAGTCGTCCATCCCGAATTGCCTGTTTTATTCTTCTGATTTCTGCTAGACAAACATACAAGTTGTGTTCAGCAAGAAAGACTTCACGTTCCTTCGCTGACTTCTGTTCTAAACCGCGGGGTGTGTCTGTGGAGCAACGTGGACAACTACATGGAAAATAATCAAGTTCTGAAAGCCGCCAAGTACCATTCTCAGTCATATAACGGTTTTCTCGTGCGTAAAGCGCATAAGCCGCAGAATCAAACAGGTCACAACCTAAAGATACAGCAAGCGCAAACATTGATGGGTGACCAGCACCAAAAAGATGCAACGGACGCTCAATCGGTAATCCCTTTTTAGCAGTTATAATCATGTCTGCTAAAACATCATATCTGTAATTTTCCATAACTTCAGTAGGACTACCCAAGGCATGGATTGAAAACGGAAGCTTACCCATTTCTACTGCTGAACTTGCTACAAGATCAAGGTGTCTTCCACCCTGAACAGGCCCTACCCAAAGGATATCATCACGAGTTTTCATATCAAAGAACGATTTTGCACGTCGCAGCGTCTCAGCTACTGTAACTTCAGCTTGTTCTTTAGTGACTTTCCATCCTGTAGGTATGTCAAGTATTGTTGCTATGTCACTGCCTATTCCTTCTTGATATGCCACAATTTCTTTTTGAGAGACTTCTACTTCTCCATAAACAAGAATCTGGTAAGCACCGGAGTCAGTCATTATTGCCCCATTATAATCTAAGAATTTATGTAACCCCAACTCTACTGGAGTTTCTTTATAACGTTTTTTTAAGATGTAAGAGTTTGTGATTATAGCTTCGCAACCAAAGGTCTCCTTGAGTCTTTTTGGAGGTATAGGCTGTATACGGGGATTTATAACTGGAAAAAGCAGAGGTGTTTCCACTGTGGCAGATTTAGTTTTAAGTTTTCCTATCCTACCAAGCAAGTCTTTATCTTTTATTTCAAAGCTCAAAGTGAAACCTAAACATGAATCGTTAGTCACGTATAAAAAACATTAGTTTAAACTTATGATAGACTAACGATAGAAGTATTCATGATCACCAATTACCAGTTAACGCTAAGATTATCGCCAAAATTGACAGGGTAAAAAAGGTTAATTCAGCCTTCATGAAGAAAAATCAAAGGTGTGTTTAAAAAAAGTAACCGGGATTAGACATCCTTATATCGTTTTGTTTATCTAATACCCAGTTAAAGTGCATTTACATGGTCTGCTCAATTGACATGATTGAAAAACCTACACTAAATAAGCCTATACTACTTGAAGGGTTACCAGGAATAGGTTTTGTAGCTAACATTGCAACGTTGCATCTCATTAAAGAGTTAAAAGCTACTTTGTTTGCTAGGATAACTTCCTCTTCTTTCCAAGACTTCGCTGTTACATCAGAGGATGGGTCAGCAAAAACACCGATAAACGAACTTTACTATGCCAAATTAGGAGACAACAAACAAGATTTGATTATTTGGTATGGTAACACTCAGGCTCTTACAACAGCTGGACAATACGAGTTAGTTGGAAAGGTGCTAGATATTGTAGAGATGCTAGGGTGCCAATTTGTTATTTCAATTGGCGGCTTCAAAAAAGATGAGGTACAAGCAATTCCTGCAATCTATAGTACAGCAACAGACTTAGAAACTATGGAACAGGTACTGAATTTAGGCACAAAAGTTATGGTTGGTCATGTATTTGGAATAGCTGGTTTATCTATTGGGATGGCACGTATTAGAAGTCTGAAGGGTTTCTCGCTTTTGGTGGATACACCAGGAATGGAACCGGACAATAATGCTGCCAAGCATGCATTAATCACTTTGGAAAAATTCTTGAACCTAGACGTTGACCTATCTAATTTAGAAGATAGCACCAACGAGATTAAAAAAACACTTGAGACTTTTGGTTTAATTCGAACAGCATCAGAAGAAAAGAAGAAAGAGGAGCAGCAGCTGCGCTGGTTTATTTAGGATTTAAAGTCACTCATGAACTGCAGATACACTTTTTGCACACGATCAGCAGCTGGACCTGAACCTTCAGTGACGCCTTTTTCTGTTAATTTCACTTTATCCATCACCCAAATGAAGCCCTGATCCTCATAGAGCTTAACCATTGTTGGGAAAACTTTTTCCATTCTCCCAGCAAGAGCTTTGAGGTCAAAGGGTTTTTCTGCAGTAGCTATATGAGCAACTACACTTCCATTAAGAAAAACGCGGTGTGATAATTTTGCTGTTTCGTCTTTGGCGTCAGCTAAACAAAGACTAAGATTTTCAGGGTTAATTCCGATTAGTGTACCATTGAAGGTTTTTCCGGTGGTTGTAACAACAGCGACAGTTTTTTCTGCTAATGCTGCCACTTCTGTAAAGTATTTTCTCTGCGCTACAGACAACTTTATTTTTCTCCTTAATTGCTACATGAAGTTGTATTTCAACTATTTATCTTTGATTTATGGGGAAACACAAAATCGCTGCGCTAAAAGTATAACTCACTTGAATTAAGGGTAGAAAACAGTTCTAACCTATTAAAATCATAGTTGACTAACAAGTACAGTTAACAAAAAAAGTTATTATCATAAAAAAATTATTTTTTCTTTTCCTTTATCGTGGTCGTTTGCCTGATTAAAACTACACTATCACTAGGTAAGTCTTGTTCAACTACAACGTTTGCTCCTACCCAAGTGTTTTCTCCCACTTTTACTCCGGGCATAAAAAGAGAGTTAATGCCTGTCTTAACGTTATCCCCAAGGATAACTCCTAGTTTGCGTCTACCTGTATCCACAAAGTTATGTTTGATTTTCATTTTTACGTGTCCATAATCAAAACGTAGATTCGCGGTAATTGTTCCTGCACCTAAATTGCATTTTTCACCTAAAATGCTATCGCCAACATAAGATAAATGACCAACATGTACATCATCCATAAGTATACTATTCTTGATTTCTACAGCATTTCCAACGCGAACTCTTTTCCCTATGCTTGTTCCTGAACGAATATAACAATTCGGACCAACATCAACTTGCTCATCTATGAAAACAGGTCCTTCTATGTATGCGCCGGATCGAATACGCGCGGTCTCAGCTACATAAACTAAACCATTTAAGTGTACACCATTCTCTATTGTACCTAAAACTTTTGGTGTGAGCCGTTTAAGAGCCCAATTGTTAGCATCAAGAAGATCCCAAGGTCTCCCCACATCAAACCATTCATCTTTTAAAAGATGCGCCGCCAACACATTTCCACCATCTTTAGCAAGCAATGTGATAGCATCAGTAAGTTCCCATTCACCACGAACCGAAGCTCTTGTTTGCCTAATTTTGTCAAATACATCTTTTGAGAACGCATAAATCCCAGCGTTTGCAAGGTTTGAAGGCGCCTTTTCTCTATTGGGCTTTTCGATTATTCTTTTTACATTTTTTCGGTTGTCCTGTTCTATTATGCCATAACTTTCAGGATTATCTACTGGTACAACACCCATTACAGCAGCAGGTTTTTCCCGTTTAAATAACTCGAGAACTTTTTTTACTGAATCTTGACCAAACAATAAATCGCCATAAACTAGAACAAAGTCACCGTCTAAGTAAGATTCAGCTTCATTTACAGCGTTACCAGTGCCCAGTACAGATTTCTGTTTAACATAACTTAAGTTTAAACCTATTTTTTGTTCTTCTCCGAAATAGTTGCGGATAGCTTCCTCCATGTAATGAGTAACTATGATTACATCTTCGATTCCCGCCTTCTTAACAGCCTCCAAACAATATTGAAGAATAGGTTTTCCAGCTACTTTGATTAGGTGTTTAGGTCGAGTTGCAGTTAACGGCTGAAGTCTTACACCTTCACCAGCTGCAAGTAATACGGCTTTCATTTTGTTTGTGCCTCTATTTGTTTAAGTATTAATGCAGTTGCTTTTTTGGTTATATCTTTTGCCGCTTTTTCTGATTCGCCTTCTACAGTTAAACGAATTAGAGGTTCTGTTCCTGAAGCGCGAACAAGAAACCAACCGTTATTTAATGCTAAACGTATACCGTCAACCATTGAGAAATCGGTGTAATCAGAGAAGGCAGTCTTGAATGTATGACCAAGTTTTATAATCAATTCATGTTTAATTTCGTTGCTGCATTGAAAATTTTTTCGCGCTGTAATATATTTAGGCACTTCACTTACGAATTCTGAAAGTGATTTGTTTTCCTTTTCCAGTGCTAAAAGAAGTAATGCTGCAGAGAGCGGCCCATCAGGGCAAAGATGCATTTGAGGGTGTACCCATGCACCACAAGGTTCACCTCCAAAAACAGCTCCAAGTTGTTTTACAGATTCAGAAATATAAATATCTCCAACTGGAGTTCTGCTTACATCACCATTATACTTGCAAGCTAACGTCTCTATACTCATTGAAGCTTCAACATTAGTCACAATGGTTGCAGCTACATTATGCTTGAGTACATACGCGCTATATGCGGATAAAGAACTGTCTAAATCAACAAACAATCCTTTTTCATCTACAAAAGCAACCCGGTCTCCATCACCGTCGAAGGCAACACCTAAGTCTGCTTTTAAATCTTTAACTATTTTTGATAAATGTTGAAGTGACTCAACAGTGGGTTCAGATTTTCTAGCTGGGAAAAAACCATCTGGTTGAGAATTGATTGTTGTCACTTCGCAACCTAAAGCCTTTAGCAACTGTGGAGCAAGCTTGAAGGTTGCACCACATCCGGGGTCTACAACTATTCGCCACTGCTTTTTAAGAGAAAAATTTCCAAGCAGCATCTCTAAATAGGCATCTTCTGCATAAATAGAGGTTACTTTTCCAAGTTTTTTCCAGTCAGAAAACAGAAAACTTTTCTGGGCAACAATTTTTTCCACAGCTTCTTGGTCAACGTCAGTGTAAGATATACACTCATTATTGAATACTTTAATGCCGTTATATTGAGGTGGATTATGTGAAGCAGTAATCATGAATCCTACGTCTGCACCAAATTTTTTTACAGCATATGCACATACAGGAGTTGGCACTACACTGGCAAGCAAAACGTCTACACCACAAGATATTAAACCTGAAATTAATGCTGATTCAATTACGTCGCCTGAAACACGTGTATCTTTGGCCACAACAGCCTTTTTTGCTTTTGAATATGTTGCAACTGCTGAAGCAACGTTACACGCCAAAGTAGGGGTTAAATCTATGTTTACTAGACCTCTAACGCCTGAACTTCCGAATAGTTTAGTCATGCAAATACACAAGCCTGACTTGTTGTATGCTAAAGTGTTTTGTCGGCTTAAAAGAAGTTAGCATATGAACCAGAATATGTTCGCATAAAATTACTAAGGTCGGTTTTGTCTGGATGTATTCCAGTAGGACTTGACAAATAAAAAGCAGCTAAAGCATTAGCTAAAAGTAAGCGACATTTATCTGATAAACCGTTATGCTGTGCTACTATGTTACCTGCATTCCAGGCATCTCCTGCGCCAGTTGCTCTTAAAACGTTAACTTTGAAAGCTGGAACAACAACTTCATAATTTCCTTTAAAAGAACCAGAAAAAGTTGTTGTGTGCAAATCTATTCTCGCAGAAAAATTCTTTGCTAAAATTCGAGCAGCATCCAACACAAACTCTGATTTAAAACAGTTCCTTTTATCTTTTAAAGCTGGATCTAGTTGACAGGCATAAGTTATTGCTTCATTTTCATTAACACTAAGAAAATCCACTTTAGATGTTTTCAAGACATTTCTAATCAGTTCGGCTACGCCCTGAATATTTGGGTTTGGATCTGCAGTATCATAATAAGTTTTTCCGTGACCACACAGTTTTACTCTACTAAAAACCTCATCTGCAAGTTTGGTGCCAGAATTTAATGTTCCAGCCCAATTAAAGACACATGTGTAATCAGCTTGTTCTATTGCGTCATAATCTCGACTACTGAGTTGGGAAGGACTAAACTCGGCTAATGCACCCAAGTCTCTTATCATCACATTAGTTTTTTCATTATTATTTTTAAATTCTAAGGCTGTAGTCACGGATTCTTTGCCGAGACATTTTATGTAAGAAGTATCTATAGAGCCGTTTCTAAAGCGATATCTAATTTGGGACAACCCGTAGTTACTTGTACATACTATGGGTATAACAATGGCATCTAGACAAGTTAAAGCTGATGCAGTGTTTATAGCGTTACCACCTAAAATATCAGTTTGGACAATACCGTCTATGCTACCACCATTGCGACTTACAACCTTTTTGATTACATCATAAAAAGTGTTTACATCCAATTGTAAATCAACAAGTCTATCAAGGAATAAATCAGGCATAACAACAACATTACATTCTTGAAAATTCGGTTGTTCAAGAAAGGTTAATAGTTCTTTTTCACACCCAATTAAAGACATGAAATGGCTCCTTTAGAATAATTTTCCAAAACCCTAAAATAACCTTTTGTTTATTTCGCATAGGTTAATTTAATAAAAAAGGAGTTAATAGTCAATGAAGTTCAAAACAGAAGTGACCTTGCTAATAATCGCAATCATGCTTTTTGCTATAGCCATGTTTTTCTATTCACACCAAGGTGCTGTAGGTGAAACAGCAAGCATTGCAAGCACTGAGTCAGTATACCCCTATAGAGGATTAGCACTTGCAATTGTCGGAATCGGATCCATATCAATGGTTACAGCGTCAGTTTCCTACACTAAAAAATCCAAAATATAATTTAACAGATTTTTTAGCTACCTAAAACTAATCTGATTAGAGACCAAGTCACATCTCCGAATACTAAAGCAACAACTAAGCCTAAAGTAATAAAAATGAGCATAGGTAAACCCGGTGTAGCCCAAATATAGCGATCAATTTTTTTGGCCTGTACAGATTCAGATAGGCGTTCAACAATTTTTTCTCTACCTTCGTCTTGGGGTATAATAACCAGTTTTCTAGTTGTATTAGCTGAGTCAACTATGTCCTCCATTGGAAAAAGATGCCATTTTGCTTTAACTTTAGCGATGTCCATTTTATAGCCAGTGATTAGTACAAGCATTTTTTTACCAAAAGATTCTTGAGAAAGAGAACCTGGAAACATGATTTGTTTTGATTTTTTATGCCAAACAACATTTAGCAGTACCATGTAAATACCGCTTGCTGCCGCAAATAAAACTCCATTGCTTAAAATTGTGATCGGAAAAATTATTTCTGAAATTGGAGATATAGACTGCGCAATTATTGATTCAAAGAGTGTCACAGGAGCAAAAGGTAAAGCAAGTGCGATACACATTAATGCTTTTGAGTCTGCACCACCAAAAACTCCTGAGTAGAAAAGCAAAAGAGATATTCCAGCTGTGACTCCGAAGCTTAAGCCGTAAAGAGGTAGCTGCGAAAAATTATAAAGTAATAGTTGAGTTAAAGAAAGCAACAGCGCAACAGGCGCGTAGAACACCCACACTTTGTTACTGACTTCTCGGGTTTTAAAATCACTCCAAGACGCATAAAATAAGACCACTAATGAAAATACTATTTTCACGACATCAAACAACAATATGTCCAATCGGTTACATCCTTGTGTTGTTTCACACCATTTTAGATGAACACGAAGCTAATAAAATATGTGAATTAGTAAGTCTCATAAAAATAGCCATTAATATCAAAAAAAGAAAAGGAATTCATGAATACAAGTAAAATAGTTTTATCAAATTACCTTGTCTACTGCTGCATTTCATAGAGGATTAAAAAAGCAAACTGAACATGACAGGATAAGAAAACTATAGCTTTAAACGAAACTATTTTTAAACCCCTAAAGCATCCACTACCTAAACATACGCTAATGGAGAAATAATCTTTGAAACAAACAAAAAATATCATTGATCAAGCTAAACAAGAAGGCAGAAAAGCACTTCTGGAAACTGAAGCTAAAATAATTTGTAGCGAATACGGTATTCCAGTTACAAGGTTCAACTTAGCTAAAAGTGATACAGAGGCAGCAGAACAAGCTGAAAAAATTGGTTACCCAATAGTGTTAAAAATCGTTTCACCAGACATAATCCACAAAACAGATGCAGGCGGAGTATTGGTGAACCTGAAAAACGCTACAGAAGTAGCTAACGGTTATAAGAAGATAATTGAAAACATAAAAAAACACAAAGCTGACGCTAAAATTGTGGGTATTTTAGTTCAAGAAATGGCTCCACAAGGTACAGAAGTAATAGTTGGAGCAATAAAAGACCCCCAGTTCGGACAGACAATCATGTTTGGATTAGGCGGAATATTTGTTGAAATGTTAAAAGACGTAAACTTCAGGGTTGCTCCACTTACACCCGACGATGCTAAAGAAATGATTACTAAACTTAAAGCTTTCCCGCTTCTTAATGGCTACAGAAACACTCCACCTTCAGACATAGACGCGCTCATAAATATAATCTGCAGTACATCTCGATTAGTCATGGATGTTCCTGAAATAAAAGAACTGGACTTGAACCCAATAATGGCATATAATAAAGGTGCAAAAACAGTCGACGCTAGAATTATCTTAGAGTGAGAATCTTAAAGCATCTTCAAAGATAAAGCACATCTTATTTTTCAGTAAACATTCTCTTTTTTTAAATTTTTTTTCTAAGAGTAATAATTACGTTAAAACGAGGAGTAACCAAATTAAGGTGGTTACGTGATTACACATTTAAGGTTCCAAATCATTATGCAGAATCAACAGTGAATTGTAATGGCTTATGATAAAGAAGAACTGGAAAAATTTCGTTTATCAGG
>Ga0123335_1001761_pt1 | contig 34183 bp, 26 predicted proteins | sample BiotimSIPDNA_2_FD_89707 | JGI IMG/M metagenome (GOLD analysis project Ga0123335, IMG submission 89707) | Anaerobic biogas reactor microbial communites from Washington, USA - Biogas_R2 time_0 SIP DNA | ecosystem: Engineered > Bioreactor > Anaerobic > Unclassified | place: Washington, USA... | reverse complement strand
CGGATTTTTAATCCAGGTAACTTTGACGTACCTCCGGTACTTTTCATTTTGTGGCCATCTAAAGGGGTCACTTTTTTCATTGTAGCGGAGCGGTCCCAGGATTCTCTTGTTTTTGCCCGGATCTTATTGTAAAATTATTTGATAGCTAATAGCTAGCTAATAGCGTTTGATTTGATTGGAGGCTGAAATCCCAATGGTTGAAAAAGGCACCTGGGTAGTGAAAAAAGGCCTGGCGGAAATGTTGAAAGGCGGCGTAATCATGGACGTCACAACTCCCGAGCAGGCAAAGATAGCAGAAGAGGCCGGCGCCTGTGCGGTTATGGCCCTGGAAAGGGTTCCGGCGGACATCCGGGCGGCCGGGGGCGTGGCCAGGATGGCCGATCCCTCAGTTATACTCCGGATTATGGACGCTGTAACCATCCCGGTCATGGCGAAGGCGAGAATCGGCCACTTTGTAGAGGCTCAAATCCTGGAATCGCTGGGAATTGATTATATTGACGAGAGTGAAGTGCTGACTCCGGCAGACGAATTATTCCATATCGACAAGCATGCCTTTAAAGTCCCCTTTGTGTGCGGGGCCAGAAACCTGGGAGAGGCGCTGAGAAGGATCGGTGAAGGCGCGGCGATGATCCGGACCAAGGGAGAACCCGGCACCGGCAATGTCGTGGAAGCCGTCCGGCACATGAGAATGGTGATGGGGGACATCCGTAGGGTGCAGCATCTGCCCAGGGAAGAACTGATGTCGGCAGCCAAAGAGATGGGGGCACCGTACGAATTGCTTCTCCAGGTAGCCGAACTGGGCCGCCTGCCTGTGGTTAACTTTGCCGCCGGCGGCATCGCCACTCCGGCGGACGCCGCCCTGATGATGCAGCTGGGCTGCGACGGCATTTTCGTAGGCTCCGGCATCTTCAAATCCGATCGCCCCGCTGTGCGGGCAAAAGCCATTGTGGCCGCCACCACCCATTACAACGATCCCAAGATCCTGGCCGAAGTGTCCAGGGACCTGGGTGAGGCCATGCCCGGAATTGAAATACCAACCATTGCACCTGAACAAAGAATGCAGGACCGCGGTTGGTAGGAAGAGGGATAAACTTGCCCGGGATGGTTAAAATAGTACCTGCAGACCCGAGAAATTACCGTTTGCGGCAGGCAGGGGTGGATGACCAAAACTCTTTTTAGAAAGCGAGTTTCCAGGATGATCGTAGGAGTTTTAGCCTTGCAGGGGGCGTTCAGGGAGCATCAGAGGGCGCTGGACGGGTGCGGTGTAAATTCGGTACTGATTAAAAAACCGGAACAACTTGAAGGCATTTCCGGTCTAATCATCCCCGGCGGGGAGAGTACTACCATCGGCAAGCTGTTAAATGAATTCAACCTTCTGAAGCCTGTCAAAAAGATGGGTGAGGAAGGTTTGCCCATCTTCGGCACTTGTGCCGGGCTGATTCTTCTGGCCAGGAATATCGCCGGTTCGGAACAGCCCCGCCTGGGCCTTATGGATATAACTGTGGAGCGGAATGCTTTCGGGCGTCAGGTGGATAGTTTTGAGGCGGATACAGATATACCGGCTTTAGGACCGGAGCCCTTCCGGGCGGTGTTTATCAGGGCACCCCATATCCTCGGCGTTAGCAGCGGCGTGGAGGTGCTGGCCAGTTTTGATGGTAAAATTGTGTTTGCCAGACAGGGAAAATTTCTGGCAGCTGCCTTTCATCCGGAGTTAACCGGGGACTTGAGAGTCCACCGCTATTTCCTGGATAAATGCCTTTAACCCCGTATGGTGGTCCCCTGCGCCGAATTTGTTAAATCTTAAGAATATACTATCTATAATTAAACCTATTGCAAATTTAAAATACATGTAGTAATATGTAAAACAAGTTTATAAAAGACCCAGTGAAAGGGTAGAGTAATCTGTCGCAAACCTTGCAGAGAGCCGGTGGTGCTGTGAACCGGCAGGGGCGGCAGGTGAAATTGGCTCCCTGGAGGGTGTTTGCTGAAAACAATAGTAGGCAAACACGGGCAGAACCCGTTATCACAGACTCAAGAGGACCGGACTTGTTTCCGGTCAAAAAGGGTGGCACCGCGGGAGAAAGCCTCTCGTCCCTGCTTTATGCCGGGATGAGAGGTTCATTATTTTTTAGAGCCGTTTTGAATAGTTTATATATTTGATCTTTGAAGGGAGAGTTATATTTTGCAGGACAAACAATATCTGATGATTCCAGGACCCACACCCGTTCCCCCTGCTGTGACGGCGGCCATGTCCAAACCTATCATTGGACACAGGGGAGATGAATTTGCCCGGCTGCACAAGCGGATTGTGGAAAAATTGCAAAGGGTCTTTCAAACCAGGAACGACATTTTCGTTGTAACCCATTCCGGTACAGGCGCCCTGGAAACCGCCATTGCCAATACCGTCAGCCCCGGTGATAAAGTCCTGTCTCTGATTACGGGGAACTTTGGGGAGCGTTTCGCCAATATCGCCAGGGCTTACGGCGCGGAATTAATTGCTGTGGAGTTCGGCTGGGGTAATGATGTAGACTTGGGGGTTGTGGAAGAAAAACTGAAGGAGCACCCTGATATCAAGGTTGTTCTGGCTACCCAGAATGAAACCTCCACCGGTGTTGTCAATGATATTGCAGGCATCGGCGCCCTGGTCGCCGGGACCCCGGCCCTGCTGCTTGTGGACGGTGTCAGCGGGGTGGGCGCCATTGAGATCAAAGTGGACGAATGGAATGTAGATATGCTCTGTGTAGCCTCCCAGAAAGCCCTGATGCTTCCTCCGGGTCTGGCTATGGTTACCGCCAGCGAAAAGGCCTGGGAGATCATTAACAAAAATCAGTCCCCGCGTTTTTACTTCAGCATGCCGGCATACAAGAAGTCCTACGAAAAACTAAATACAGCCTATACCCCCGGCGTGTCGCTGTTCTACGGCCTGGAAGCGGCACTGGACATGATGCTGGCGGAGGGAATGCCCAATGTTTTTGCGCGGCATGCGCTGTTGACCAGGGCCACCAGGGCTGCTATTAAGGAAATAGGACTTAAACTGCTGGCAGAGGACCGCTGTGCCTCGAACGCCCTGACAGCTGTCTGGAGCCCGGAAGGAATCGGGGCGGATGAAATCCGTAAAGTAGCCAAAAATCATTATGGAGTTGCCTTTGCCGGAGGCCAGGGGATTCTAAAAGGAAAAGCTATGCGTATTGCCCATATGGGATTTTGTGATAAAACGGACATATTAGTTGCGGTGGGCGCCCTTGAAATGGCTTTGGCGCGGGTCGGCTATCCGGTGCAGCTCGGCGCCGGTGTGCGGGCAGCCCAGGAAGTATTTTTAGGGAGGTCTTAAAAATGAAGGTACTGGTACTTGACGGCGTTGAAGAAGAAGGCCTGGCGGCCCTGAGGCGGGAACCGGATATTGAACTGGACATCCGCGGCAAAATGACAGAAGACGAACTGCTGGAAGTTATCGGTGAATGTGACGGTATAATCGTGCGCAGCGCTACCAAAGTGACCGCGCGGGTGCTGGAAAACGCTCCGAAATTAAAGGTTGTCGGCCGCGCCGGCGTGGGTGTCGATAATATAGATATTACAGCGGCTACCACCAGGGGAATTCTGGTGGTCAACGCGCCGGGGGGCAATACAATTGCGGCAGCCGAACACACCATTGCCATGATGATGTCCATGGCCCGGAAAATACCCCAGGCCAATGCCTCTTTGAAAGCAGGCAAATGGGACAAAAAGTCTTACATGGGCGTTGAAGTCAGGGATAAGGTCCTGGGTGTCATTGGGCTTGGCCGGATTGGTTCCGCTGTAGCCAAGCGTGCCCAGGGTCTGGAAATGAAAGTGGTGGCCTATGATCCTTACATTACCGAAGAAAATGCCGGATTGTTGGGTATCAAACTCCTGCCCCTGGACGATTTGCTGCAACTGGCCGACTTTATTACAGTTCACCTGCCTTTGTCCAAGGAATCTAAATATATTTTAGGAGAAAGAGCCTTCTCCCTGATGAAAGACGGCGCGCGCATTATTAACTGTGCCCGGGGAGGCGTGGTGGATGAAAAGGCCCTTTATGAAGCCTTGAAGTCGGGTAAGGTGGCCGGGGCAGCCCTGGATGTTTTTGAGCAGGAACCGAATACGGATAGCCCGCTTTTTGAGCTGGATAATTTTATCGCTACGCCCCACCTGGGTGCATCCACCTCGGAAGCCCAGCTCTGTGTGGCCTGCGACGTGGCGGAGGAAATCGTGGCGGCTCTGAAGGGTGGGTTTGTTAAAAACACTGTGAATATCCCCTCCTTAAGCCCGCAGGCCCTGGCTGTTGTCAAGCCTTACCTCTATCTGGCTGAAAAAATGGGCAGGTTTACAGCCCAGATCATCAGCGGGAGGGTGAGCCAGCTTGAAATTACTTACAGCGGCGATTTGGCCAAACAGGAAGTTTCACCCATCACAAATTCCATTTTAAAGGGCTTCCTGGATACCATCCTGCAGGAGATGGTTAATTACATCAACGCTTCGTTTCTGGCTAAAAACCGCGGCATTCAGGTTATTCAAAAGCAAATGGAAAGGAACGGGGATTACGCCAACCTGCTCACGATCCGGGCGGTCTCCAACAAAGACGAGATTTCCGTGGCGGGGACCATTTTCGGGGGCGTTGACGCCCGCATCGTCAGCATCGACGGCTACCATGTAGACGCAGTGCCGGAAGGCCACATGCTCTACGTTCCCCATATCGATAAGCCCAGAATCATCGGGCCGGTGGGCAACCTGATCGGCCAACAAAACATCAATATCTCCGGCATGCAGGTGGGACGCAAGGTAGTTGGCGGAAAGGCTATTATGCTGCTGAACGTCGACGCCTCCGTGCCTCAGGAAACACTGGATGAGATTAAAAAGATTGACGGAGTGCTGGGAGTTAAAAACGTGAGCATTTAATAATTATGCGCAGATTCTAAAGCAAGAATGAGGAGGAGGCGTCCCGCCGGGGGGCGCCTCCGGTGTTTGCAGCAAGCCCGGATAAGCAAAAACGCAACGCTTAACTCCAACAACTTTACCTGTTTTTTTTATTATTAAGCAAAGGCTTTCCTGTAACTGTCCTGTATCCTGTCGTTCCGTCCGGGCTAATTTTACAAACCACCTGGCTTGTAGTATAATAGTAAAATTAAATTCATTAAAAACCAGTATATTCTGTTAAAATATCCAGTGGGGGTAGATTTTCTTGCTTGATATGAAATTTGTTCGAAATAATCCTCAGGTCGTCCAGGATGCTCTTCTTAAACGTGGCTCTGCAGTCACCCTGGACGAGTTCCTCAAACTGGACCAGCAGCGCCGCGAGAAGCTCTTTATTGTGGAGCAGATGAAAAACAGGCGCAACCTGGTTTCCGAGGAAATCGGCCGGTTGAAGAAAGCCGGTAAAGACGCACCGGATATGAAGCTGGAAATGCGCGACCTTTCCAGGCAGATCAAGGAAATCGATGAGGTTTACAAGGATCTGGAGGATAAGCTGCAACAGATCCTGCTTGATATCCCCAACATACCGCACGAGACTGTGCCTGTGGGACAGAGTGAAGCAGACAACCAGGTGGTCCGGACCTGGGGAAAACCGCGCGAATTTAAGTTTGCCCCGAAACCCCACTGGGACCTTGGCGAAGCTCTGGACATTCTGGACTTCGAACGGGGCGGCAAGGTTACGGGAGCCAGATTTACCTTCTATAAGGGATACGGGGCCAGGCTGGAGCGCGCGGTAATTAACTTTATGCTGGACCTTCACACTAATCAGCACAACTATGTGGAAGTTTTCCCGCCCTTTATGGTTAACCGGGAGAGCATGATTGGAACAGGACAGCTGCCCAAATTTGCCGAGGATATGTTTAAGATTGAAGGCCAGGAGTATTATTTGATCCCAACTGCGGAAGTGCCGGTAACAAACCTGTACCGGAATGAAATTCTGGATGGGGCGCGGTTGCCCATCCTGCATTGTGCCTACAGCGCCTGCTTCCGGGCGGAGGCCGGGGCTGCAGGGAGGGATACCCGGGGTCTGATCCGGCTGCACCAGTTTAACAAAGTGGAGCTGGTCAAATTCTGTCGGCCGGAAGACTCCTACGAAGAGCTGGAAAAGCTAACCTGGAATGCCGAGAGGGTGCTGCAAATTTTAGGGCTGCCTTACCGGGTCGTAGTTTTGTGCACCGGCGATCTGGGCTTTTCCGCGGCCAAGACCTACGACCTTGAAGTATGGCTGCCCAGCTACCAGGGTTATAAAGAGATTTCCTCCTGCAGCAATTTTGTTGATTTCCAGGCCCGCCGGGCCGGTATTCGTTTCCGCAACGCCAGGGGTAAAGCCGAGCTGGTGCATACCCTGAATGGATCCGGTCTGGCCGTGGGCCGCACGGTGGCCGCCATTATGGAAAACTACCAGGAGTCCGACGGTTCTGTAACCATACCGGAGGCGCTGCGTCCCTATCTGGGGGGCCTGGCCAGAATTGGCTGATTAATTGCACTAACCCGGCCTTTGAGGTTGCTCCTTTAAGGTAATCTCAGGGCCGGCGGCAAAACAAAGAATGCGCAACCTGGATAGCACGTAAATCCAATCAGACAACAAAATAAACCGTTAAAAATATTGATGGAAATAACGATAAACACAAATAAGATATAAATAGCCATAAGGGACTACCTGGTGGATTTTTAATGAATCCCGGGGCAATTGCCTGATAAACACTCCGGTAAGTACACAATAAGGCTGCACTACAGCTATAATAAAGAGCGCTTATTGACACGGGGTTGTTTCTATGCTAAACTGTATCTTGCATTATTTGTTCTATATCCCTTATTAGAGGATGACCCGGCACGGAGGGGTGTCCGAGCGGTTTAAGGAGGCGGTCTTGAAAACCGTTGAATCTTCACGGGTTCCGTGGGTTCGAATCCCACCCCCTCCGCCAGCAGACAGCCCATTTTAATTGATTACGGAGAGTTGGCCGAGTTGGCTGAAGGCGCTCGCCTGCTAAGCGAGTATACGGGCAAAACCTGTATCGAGGGTTCGAATCCCTCACTCTCCGCCATAAACATGTAAAGCACATCCCTGCGGGGATGTGCTATTGTGATGCCCGTGCAGAGGTTGTAAGTTAAATCCCATTTAGAAAAAATTTCGGCTAATTTTGTGATGCCCGTATAGAGGCTGTAAGTCCGTTAATATAATAACCATACCTGGAATCTTGATAGCATTTGAATATTATTCTTAATAATAATCAGGGTGCTGTAGAAATGCCGGGGGATGTTTTGTTTTTCAGGCTGTCGTTTAAAAAGGAATGTCGAACCGGTTCATAAACCAGTCGTCATCATATTTTCTCTGTCTTAAATAACGATCCCGCTGTTCGAGGACCCCCCCATCCAGAACCCTTTTGACAAGCCTCCCGGAAGGGACCTGACGCTGGATTTTCGCGATCCTCTCTTCCTTGAAATGAGAATAAGCCATCCTCAGCAAGTTGTAGTGGACGTGGTTCATTGACACCGGGTAGGGGTGTTTTTTACGAAAGAGATGCAGGATTTTGACGCTGGGGTTCAGATATAGGTTAAAGCCGAAGAGCCACAGCTTGAGGGAAAGCTCGACATCCTCGTACCCCCAGACAATAAAGCCCCTGTCAAACCCTTCGACCCGGCGGAAGGCTCCGGCACGAACCGCCAGGCATCCCCCGGGAAGCAGCGGGACGGGAGTAATGCCCATATTCCGGGGCGGGGGGAGCCAGACAGTTTCGAGCCGTTCGTTCCAGGTTTGTCCGTAACCGGTTGCCGCGGGATTGCCCAGGGAGCCAATTGCGGGAGACACGGCGTCAACGCCGGGGCGCCGGAAGGCAGCCAGGAGTTTTTCCAGCCAGCCCTCCGGAACCGTGATATGGGCGTCACAAAAAATCAAGAATTCGCCCCCCGCGGCTGAAGCCCCCAGGTTTCTGGCCCGGGCCGCGCCCAATCCGGGGCAGGACAGATGTTTAATCCCGGCGTAAGCAGCGTCGTCAGCCAGGAAACGGCAGCAGCCGTCGACGGATTCGTCGTCAACAATAATGATTTCGATTCCGTCAAGGGATGTGGCAGCCAGGATGGAGTCTGCGGTCATTTTAACGTTAGTCCCTTCATTTTTACAGGGAATAATAATAGAGGCCAGCACCCTGGTATTTTTACCTGTTATCTGCATGATCACACCTGCCAGTCGTTTTATAACAGTCTATTAACCGGGCAAGGGAAAGGAGCAAATTTCCGGTTTGTAAAATATGTTATTTTTACCAGTGTAGGACGGTTTTGGATCTTGCAGGGAAAAAGTATATTCTTTGGCATATGATGGAGCGAGGGTAAATAATTGTTTTATAGACAAATAAATACTACGGATTTGGCCTGCTAAATCTTTGCACAAACGGTAGATTATAACGCCTTGACGGGCAGCCATGAATTTGATACAATATAACCTGCCACATAAAAGGCACCTCATATGCGCCTGTAGCTCAGCTGGATAGAGCGTCTGACTACGGATCAGAAGGTCGGGGGTTCGAATCTTCCCAGGCGCGCCAGTAAAATCAAGCCCTCCTGGAATCACGTCAAGTGTCCGGAGGGCTTTTTGGTGCCCGTCGCCTATTTTAAATGCGACTTTTCTGCGACTACTTTTAAAGAAAATAATTTATACTGTAAAATAGCGAGATTAATAAAAAAGGCCCGCCTGGAGAAGGCGGGTTGTGATTATTCTAAATCAAGTTCACGCTTTAAAGCATTTTGCCGGCTCAAATCGTACGACCTGAAGGATCCCTAAACGAACATCCTTAACCAGGTGTCTTCGGTACTTTGTGCCGCTTTTTGTTTTATGGCAGGAATTAGCCGGAACCTTAAGGAAATAAGCAATTATTTTCATTTGAGCTAAGAGAAAGTAATGTGTGGTTGTTATAAATTAGCAATTGCGGTATTATAGCTTGAAAAGAGTTGTTAACGGTAAGAATATCTAAATAGAGTTGGTTATGCTGAGACCTTTTTAGATTTAAAAAGGTAATCAATTCAATAGGGGGGGGTAGTGTGACCAAAAAGGATCAAGCAGGACAGGATACAAAAGCTTTGGCCAAACTGTTCAGGAATGCTCTGAACGAGGCAATGCAGCAGGATCCCGTACAGCACATCCGGGAAGCTTTTCAGCAGCAGCTGGGAGAGACGGAGACCGGGGATGCCGGGCGGAAAATGCAACTGTCCGGTACAACTGCTCAAGACGACCCGGAACAGCGAAGGTCCAACCGTAAACCCTGGTGGAGCAGGGTGTTTAGATGGTAGGCTAATAATCCAGTATTAGATTTCAATTATTTTCTGGTTTGGATCCCGGTTTTTAGAGGTATTAGCTGAATTAATAAAATATGTCTAAACAAGTGTATGCGGTTTTATTCAGGGTCATTTTAAAACAATTAGACTACCATGCCGCTGAAGCGGCCAGCAGGAGGATGAAAATTCATTTTCAGGGTGGAACTTTAGTAATTTATCCCCGTTTGATTATTAAACCGGAACCGGTTTGAAAGATTAATGAGTCCGGTTCGGGCGTGTTTTCAAGGTTGTTGTTATCGGAGTTACTATCTATTTTAAACCGTACGAAAAAGATGCTGCCCCCTGGGCCGGTATCCACTGAGATTGTAGCTTTATGACGGGTTGCAATGCTGTAGCAAACCGCCAGACCAAGACCTATGCCGTTATCTTTGGTTGTAAAGAAAGGTGTTCCGATTTTTTCAAGGACGTCGGTACTGATTCCCTTACCTTCATCCTGCACAGAAAAAACAACCTCGTTGCCTTCAGTGTATGTTCTAATGATTAAGTTACCACCGGGTGGCATCGCTTCCAGTCCGTTATGAACAAGGTTAAGAATGAGCTGGCGGATTTCATTCTCATCCAGGAGCAAATCCGGAACTTCCTCCAGGTCAGCTTGAATATATTTGTCGGTTTTAATTCCGTCTGCTTGCAGCAAGGGGAGTAAGACCCGGATAATAGTAACAAGGTTTTGCTTTTCCAAATGCATTGCTTTGTTTCTGGCCAGGTCCAGAAATTCTGTAATGATTGAATTAGCTCTGTCCAGCTCTGATATCATCAATTCGAAATAGGTTTTGTACTGGGAGCACTCTTCCTTGTCTCCCAATAATTGAAGAAAACCACGCACTGATGTCATCGGATTCCTAATTTCGTGGGCAATTCCCGCCGCCATTTCACCCACAAGGTTCAGTTGATCCAGGCGAGCCATTTCTTTTTCAGTTCTCTTGCTCTCCGTTATATCTTCTGATACCCTGAGGAGGTGGGTGATTTCACCTTTTTTATTGCTGAATGGAGTAATTGCAACCCGCTCCCAGTAATACTCCCCGTTCTTTTTTTTGTTTCTAATCTCGCCGTGCCAGGCTTTACCGCTATTGACAGTGTGGTATATAGCGGTGCATGCTTCGCTTTGGTCGCTTCTTGCCCAAATGTTTTTGCCATATACCTCTTCCGGCAGGTATCCTGTAATGCTGGTATATTTTTGGTTGATGTAATTAATAAGCCCGTTGGTATCTGTAATCATGATCAGAGTAGGGCTTTGTTCAACTGCCTGGGACAGCATGCTGAGCTGTTCTTCAACTGCTTTATGCTGCATGATTTCCGTATGAAAAGAGGAAATGCTTGCTCTAAGTTGTTCCCGGTGACGGTTCTCCAAGTTGGTCAGTCCACCAACAAACCAGCCCGTGATAAACATCATACTGATTAGAACCAGGTTCGATTCAAATAACTGAACCAGGGACAGGCCGTCCGTGGTCTGGTACTTAAAACATAATACCAGGATTGAGCAGAAACATGACATCAAGATACCGGTTTTTTTACCCAGCATGGAGGCGGCAATTAAAGTTGGCAGTAAAAGCAGATATTCAACGGAGTTTAGACTGTTTCCAGTAACAATAACTGTTAATATTGTAATGATAAGCGGGAGGACAATGTAGGCAAAACCAATTTGGATAGTAGATATTTTCGGTTCTGTTGAATAAGAATGTTTCGTTATTCTCTGAAAAAATAACAGGCACAAGACAATTAGAGTCAGTAAAGCAATAAAATGAGGATACATCAGGGGATATGTAATAACATTGAAAAAGATTTTGTTGCCTAAAACGAGAGAAATGAAGAGAACAATAAAACACATAAAATGTGTAATTGCCATATGCTCGAATAGTTCTTTTTGCCTTTCTGCTATTTTATTCTCTAGAATCAACTGGGTCACTCCCTGATGTTTGTGTACAAATTTATTCAACATGTATTAAGTTAACCCTGTTAAATTCGAGTAATAATATGTAAAAATTTTCAACTATTTTCCGACAGATTTTTATTCTGAAGGACGTTTAAACAGGGTTTAATCACGATTAATGACAAAATTAAAAAAAATATCTCGAATCAAAGCAGAATGAATAAGTAAGGAATTCCAGTTTCTGTACCTTGACAAATTGACTTAAAAAATGTAATATTCTTATTGCTATTATTCTGCGCCCGTAGCTCAGGCGGATAGAGCAGCGGTTTCCTAAACCGCGTGTCGGGAGTTCGAGTCTCTCCGGGCGCGCCAGATAAACCAAGGCTTCCGGGTTTTTCCCGGAAGCTTTTTTATCAACGTATTCATCACGGTCCCGGAAGAGGGCGAGATACTATCCTCCTGGATAGCCTCTTCCAAAGATGGCAGCAGGACATTTCCCTCTGATGTCGAAAGAAGAGAGGCGTGTGTCGGTGCCGGGTAATTATAAGGTGTTTCTTGGAAAACAAAAATACAACCGAGAGTATTACGATGAAAGAGGATGTTGGGGTGAAGTTTGAACCAGACGAACAGTTGTTAGGAATTTTATACGGTGCCGGTGCCTTTATTCTATGGGGGGTTTTCCCAATCTACTGGAAACTGGTTGTCCAGGTACCAGCCCTGCAGATCATGTCTCACCGGGTTGCCTGGTGTTTTGTATTTATGGCCCTGGTTTTACTCGTTACTAAAAAACTGGGGTCTTTTTTAAGTGAGCTGCGTGAAATATTTTCCAGTATAAAAAAATTTTTCAGCATTTTTCTTGCTTCTGTATTAATCAGTGTGAACTGGTTGACCTATATCTGGGCTGTAAACCATGACCATATTATTGAAACAAGCCTGGGATACTACATAAATCCCCTGGTCAGCGTTTTATTGGGGGTGATTGTATTAAAGGAAAAGCTGTCGCTATGGCAAACGGTTTCCTTTGTCCTGGCCGCCATTGGCGTGTTGAATATGACCTTGCACTTCGGGAGCTTTCCCTGGATTGCTTTGGTCCTGGCCATGAGCTTTGGCTTTTATGGTTTATGTAAAAAAATCATTCATCTCGGCGCCGTCACGGGAATTGCCGTGGAAACAATGTTTATTTCTCCCTTTGCCCTGCTCTATCTCTATTATGCGCACAGTAGCGGGGTTGGTGCCTTCGCCTTGAATAATCCGGGCGTTTCCCTGGTTTTAGCCGGGGCGGGTGTTGTGACGGCAATACCGCTAATCTTATTTGCCGGCGGCACCAAACGCCTTCCGCTGTCAATTATAGGGTTCCTGCAGTATACTTCCCCCACCATTGCGCTGATTTTAGGAGTTTTTCTCTTCCATGAGACCTTTAACAGAGTTCATCTGGTATCTTTTATTCTTATCTGGGTGGCTCTGACGGTTTTTTCCCTGGCCAGAACCAGATTATTTATCCAGATGGAAAATATGCTTCTTAAAAGGGTGTCTTACAAAGGTTCTACCGGGAAATATAACTAAACAGGCGAGTACAATAAATAAACAGGCAAGCCCAAGCTCCCGGGCGGGGGCTCCAGGGCTCTTGCCCCTTCCGGCTTCATCTTTTGGCCTTGCAGGCAATTGCGGGCCTTTTTTTATTTCTTTGCTTGTTCCTGCGGGTGGTCTTCGCCGCATCGCAGGATTATTTTCTCAGGCTCTTTCCTTCTTGATTCGCGACTTAAGATAACGTTTCATGTCCTAACATAAAACAGCTTATTGTAATTTAGAAACTTTGTTTATTTTACTTTATGATATGTTATATTACGTTGTTACATGTTATAATAAGTGTTGTCTAAGACCATGGGGCGCCAGCGCCTGTAAATGGGGAGCGGTTCATTTTGCCAGGTTTGTTCAGGTTATGCTTATATTGCTCGCTCATTCAACCTTATTGTTTAAAATATTCCATGGGAGGCGATAAAAGGATCTAGCTCAAGGAAAACAAGTTAGAACAGCTATTTATCAACGATAGTTAATAAACTAACCAGTATTAATCATTAAGAAAGGGGAAGTACAAGCTCATGCGGTTTAAAGTAAGAAGTCGTACCCTGTCCTGGCTGCTCACGGTAATCATGGTGATGTCTTTATTCATCAATGTTAGCCCATTGGCGGCAGCAGAAACATTTACGGGTACAATCCCGCCCACCTGGCAAAACGGCACTCTTAACGCTGCTGACGTGACCGGAAATAGTTTCACCCTGAGCCGGACAGGCGCTCAAGACGACGCTGGGGGGACGGGGTACAAGATCTATAAAAACAACTCTGTTATGACTCCTGTGGATGATGCTTATACATACGGTGTCAGCGGACGCGGACTGCAACCTGCGACACCATACCCTTTCCCAGTACCAGCTCTTGCTGCGGCAGGCAATGAAAGCAGTGCCGGTCCGGGTATTTCCCTGGCCACCGAAGGGGAAATATTGCCGCTGGCCCTGGTTTCTGCGGCAACGGACCATTTGGGAAAGACTGTCACCCTGGAATTCAACCGGGACATGAATGACCCTGCCGGCAAAGAAGGCCAGTTTTCCGTAAGTGTGGATGGAACGGCAGCAGCTATCAGCGCCGCAGCGCTGGGAAGTGACAGCAAACAGATCCTGCTTTATTTGGACAAACCGATCGGTTATGCCGCGACGCCCAGGATAATAACCTTAGGCTATACTGCCGGAGATGTCACGGCGGCAGACGGAACAGCCCTGGAAAGCTTCAGTGAGCAAAGTGTTGCCAATAATATTATCAAGCTGGAACTGGTGGACTATGAACCGGCGGCAGCGGAGACAGCCTGGGAAGACGATCCCGCCGGCGGGAAAATCTTGACTTATACCCTCAAAGACCGGATGGATTACGACAACGTCAACCTGGCGATTTATTTCAGCAACGGGTTCTTCCGTAATTTTGCCGACAATCTAGCCAATTATGTCAGGTTCTATAACAAAGACACCGGAGAGGAAGTGGTCCTGCCCAATATTCTGGCCGAACCGGTGCCTTTTACCGGCTCGCTTCCCAATCGATACATGGAGTATACGGACTGGTATTTTGAACAAATTTCCGGGCGGGCTCCTTTAGGGCTGGCCTTAAAAAGCTGTGCCCTGCAACCGGATACCACCTATGTGGTGGAAGTCCTCAAAGGATTTTCTTTCCACAACGGTCCAATTAATAATACGTATAGATTCGAGTTTACCACGACTCTGGATTCCCGGTATAAGCCTTCCTGGCCGCAGGACGCCGGCCTGACCACTGATATCAGCGACACTGCTGTGAGGCTGCAGTGGCCGGAGGCCGAAGACAACCATGGCGCTGCTTATACAAACGGAGCGGTTTATGATGAAGACGACGTCAACTACCTGTATATTCCCAACCTGCATTACGACATTTACCAGGATAATGGGCTAATCGGTACAGCTGACGAAAGAACGACAACCTGCGATGTCACCAATCTAAACCCCGGGACCACCTACACCTTCATGGTAAAAGCCGTAGATTTTGCCGGCAACGTCAGCCCGGCGCTGGAGACGACTGTGACAATGCCCGTCAAGCAGCCCCCGGTTTTAGCGGCGGATACCACGGATAACCTGTGCGGTTACGATGTGGAAATTAGCTTCACGCCCGACAGCGCCTGGCAGAGAGCCATTACCGATATAACCGTTGACGGTGTGTCAATAGCCGGCAAGTACATTGTTACCGACGGTGCCATCATTATCGACGGTGCTGTGTTCACGGCTGACAGGGATTACACCATTGTGGTAAAAGCCGCCGGCTATAGCGATGCCACCGTGATCCAGAGCATGTTGTTGCCGGTTTATACAGGCCCCACCTGGCCTGAGGGCAGCAGCCTGACTGCCACAGAGATCACCAAGAACGAGGTGACCCTGTCCTGGAGCGCCGCCTCTGACGATGTCGCCGTGACCGGCTACAGGGTTTACCAGGATGGTACCCCGTTGACCGCCACGCCGGTAACTGACCTTGTTTACCGTGTGACCGGCCTGTCCCCCGGCACCTGGTACACCTTTACGGTACAGGCTGGGGACGCCGACGGCAACTGGAGCACGGACGGGCCCAGCGTCACTGTTAGGACCAAACAAAGTGGTGGCGGCGGTGGCGGTGCCAGTGGCGACACCCAGGCGCCCACCTGGCCGCCCAATGCCAAGGTAACAGTCAGCAGGAGTCAGACTGAAGCCGTCCTGACCTGGCCGGCCGCCACGGACAACAAAGGAGTCACCGGCTATAGAATCAAACGGGACGGGGTTGAACTGGCCATTCTGGATGGCAATACCGCCACTTATACCGACACCGGGTTGGAAAGGGGCAATAACACCTATGTCTGGTCGGTTGAAGCCGTTGACGCCGCAGGCAACTGGAGCACAGCAATTACCGGACGAAGCCTGTCCGGGCAAAACCCCCTCTCTTTCATTGCCGCAAAATCATCACTAACGACCGTCAATGGTGACAATTCCACCGATGACGGTCCCATCGAAGGGAGTACCACTGTGCCGGTCAACCCCACGATCAGGCTTTACTTTGACCGGGGTGTGACCACCGATGCTGTCTGGGGCAACAACCAGCAGTGTATTACCTTGCAGGACAGCACGGGAAAAAATGTGCCTGTAAATGTTTTCAGGTTAGGCTCTACCGATACGATTAATGACAATTTGCATTATATCTTGATCAGACCGAAGAGCCCTCTAACAGCCGGGAAAACATACAAAATTATCATCAGCAAAAATTTGACGGCCAATAACGGGCGTACCCTTGGGGAAAACAACGGAAATAAAGACGAAGAGGTCACCTTTACCGTAGCAGCCGGCTCCGGCTCCAAAGGTAACGGCGGTGGCGGAGGTGGCGGCGGCGGGGCTGTTACCACTGAAGGCCCCACCTCCACAAAGGGCAGCGCTTCAGTTGATCCGGCAATGGGGGCGACAGTCAGCCTGGGTGATATGGCCAGGGTAGTCATACCCGCCAATGCTCTCAAAGGGACCGGTTCTGTCACGGTTGAAATCAAGAAGGTAACCCGGCCGCCGGCAATACCCCCAGGTTTAAAATTGGCCGGCGAAGTGTACGAATTTAGCGTTGACGGCCGGACCACCTATGATTTCGCTAAAAAAGTTGCTTTGACGTTGCAGTTTAACCCATCCCGCATCGGGGCTAATGAGGTTCCGGCCATATATTTCTATGACGGGCACTCCAGTGAGTGGATAAACCTTGGCGGCACAGTGTCCGGTTCAACCATCACCGTAGCGGTGGATCATTTCACCAAATATGCTGTATTTGCCGTGCCAAAGCCTGCAGACCCGGTTGAAGCACCACCCCCAGCGGGAACTTTTAACGACATCGCTGGCCATTGGGCTCAAAGCAAAATTGAAGAATTGGTGGCTTTAGGTGTGGTCAACGGTTATCCGGACGGTAGTTTTAAGCCGGACGGTACTATCACCAGGGCCGAGTTCACCACTATGCTGGTAAAAGCATTTGAACTGTCACCCCGGAGCGGCAAAGTTTTTGCGGACACCAGCAGGCACTGGGCCAGGGATTACATTGCCACGGCGGAAGCCTACAGGTTGGTCAGCGGTTATAACGCCGGCACCTTTGGGCCGGACGACCTGATTACCCGTGAGCAGACAGCCCTAATGATTGTGAAAGCCGCGGGCTTAACCATGATTTCGGAAGAAACCTCCTTTGCGGATAACTCCGCTATCTCAGGCTGGGCTAAAGACGCTGTGGCCACGGCGGTGGCCAACGGGCTGATGAAAGGATACCCGGACAACATCTTCCGGCCCCTGGGCAGCGCCACCAGGGCGGAAGCGGTGACGGTGATTTTAAGCGCGCTTAATCCCGCTAAGAACTGAATGTAATGCGCAAAATTAATTAAAGAATGGCTCTAAAATTCCTGGTCAAGGCGCTCAAGCTGGCGGTCAGTTCAAGGCTACTTTTACCCGGTACCGGTGAGTATTGAGCTGAAGAGCGGAGGAAAATTAATTAAAACGAAGGGGTGCGTTACCACTTTGCAGGGTATTCTACTGTCCAACGTAACCAAGGAATTTACCGGAGTTCAGAACAGCAAAACTTGCGCTTTAAAGGATATTAGTTTGCATATAAAGCCGGGCGAGTTCGTGGGTATTGCCGGGAAGAACGGCTCCGGTAAAACAACCCTGGCCCGTCTCCTAAACGGCCTGCTGCTTCCTTCCGCCGGCAAGGTGACGGTTAACGGCATGGATACCCGGGCGCGGCGGCACATCAGGGAGATACGCCGGCTGGTGGCCATGGTTTTTCAAAATCCGGACAACCAGCTGGTTAGCCCGGTCATCGAGGAAGAAGTTGCCTTTGGGCCGGAAAATCTTAACCTGCCTGAGGATGAGATTGAACACCGTGTTGAAAAAGTTTTGCAGATTGTAGGGCTGAGCGAGTTGAGGCAAATGTCGCCGCACATGCTCTCCGGGGGGCAAAAACAGCGGGTGGCCATTGCGGCGGCCCTGGCTATGCAGCCTGACTACCTGGTGCTGGACGAACCGACCTCGATGCTGGACCAGAGCGGGAGGCAGATGATTCTTGAGTATTTACAAATACTGAACAAGCAGCAGGGTCTCACCATCATCCTGATCTCGCACAACATGGAAGACCTGACAGGGGCAGACCGGCTCATCCTGCTGCAGGAAGGAAGTATCCTCTGTGACGCCCCTCCCTGGGAAGCTTTTAACCGGGGGGAAAAGCACCTTGACTTAAAGCCCCCGGGTATCGTTCTCCTGGCTCAAATGCTGAGAAAACGCGGTTACCTGCTGGACAAGCGGATCACTACTTTGGAACAAATGGAGAACAGTATATGCCGGTTATTGAGATCAACAACTTGAGCTATGTATATAATAGCGGGACGTCAAACGGGAAGAAGGCCCTTGACAATATCACCCTGTCGGTGGAAAAAGGCGAATTTCTCGGGATAGTGGGCGGCAACGGTTCCGGCAAGTCTACCTTGATTCAGCATTTTAACGGTCTTTTATACCCCCAAAGCGGAAGCATATCCGTGCTGGGTATCGATCCGCGGGACAGGCAAAAGGGAAAAGAGTTATGGAGGTCCGTGGGCCTGGTATTTCAATTCCCCGAACAGCAGATTTTTGAAGCGACGGTATTTGAGGAAGTGGCCTATGGACTAAATAATATGGAGCTGGACAGGGCGGAAATTGCGGTCCGGGTTGATGAAGCACTGACAAGTGTGGGGCTTATCCCTGAACAGGTGCGGGATCTATCGCCACTGTGCCTAAGCGGGGGGATGCGGCGCCGTATCGCGGTGGCCAGTATCCTGGCCATGAAGCCGGAAATTCTGATCCTGGATGAACCGACGGCCGGCCTGGATCCTGAGGGTTGCGCTCATATTCTGACTACCGTCAAAAGATATCAGCAGGAACAAAAAGTGACTGTCATTATGGTTTCCCATTGTATTAATGAACTGATTATCCTGGCAGATCGTCTTACTCTGCTTGATCAAGGCCGTCTCAAGGCCTGGGGACCGACCAGGGAGGTCTTGGAACGTGATGATTTGCCTTACGGGGACCTGCTGCTGCCTGATTATATGAAATTACTCCGTAACTTAAAAATTAGGGGACTTCAGGTAAACACCGGTTTGTTGACCGTAGAAGAAGCCGCTTGTGAAATCGAAAGGCTGTTGAAAGCATGAAAATGATGAAAAGAACGAAGCTGGGAAGATACATACCCGGCACCTCAATTATTCATCAATTGGACCCGCGGACCAAGCTCCTGGGCTGGCTTGCCATGGTAACCGCCATATTGGTCAGCTATAGCTGGCCGGTGCTTTTGCTCAACACGGCGTTGATTTTTGTGGTGATTTACCTTGCCCAAACAAGCCTGTCTTCAGTCATGCGCGGGGTTAAATGGCTATGGCTAGTTTTTATCTGTAGTTTTCTGGCCCAGTGTATTTGTACCCAGGGCGCTCCCCTCTTCAACCTGGGGCCGCTGACTGTGACTGTAGAAGGAGTATACCGGGGCCTGTCAACATTTTTGCGGCTGCTCATTCTATTTTTGAGCTCCACCATCCTGACCATGACCACTTCTCCGATGAAGCTGGCCAGGGGGCTGGAGGCCCTGTTGGCGCCTCTGGCCCGCCTGGGGGTGCCGGTAAACCAGTTTGCCATGTTGATTACCATTTCCTTGAGGTTTATTCCCACCCTGCTGGAGGAAGCAGAAACCATCACCAGGGCCCAGAAGTCCCGCGGCGCGCCATTTACCTCACCAAAGAAGCTGGTGCGGCTAAAAACTTCGCTGGCGGTGCTCATACCTCTGGTAGTGGGTTCGCTGCAGCGGGCCACCGACCTGGCCACGGCGATGGAAAGCAGGTGTTACAGCGGCGGCCCGCACCACAGCCGGACCAGAAAACTGCGTTTTTACCGCTGTGATCTGGCGGCGCTGTGCGTAAGCATAGCGGTAAGTATATTGCCGTTAATATGTATCTATGGCCTGGATCTGCCGGTTCAGTCGCTTCAAGGTTTGCGCTAGGCCGGCCGGGCTTCGTCAGGCAGCCCCTTGAGCCAGGGCTAGAAGGAAAGGAATGAAACATGATGAGGTTTGGGAACACCGGGCTGAGGGCAGGGGTGTTCATGCTGCTGCTCAGCATCCTTATTTTAGTGCTCCCCCTGGCCGCCTATGGTGAGGGTGGCGACGGCACAGGCAATCCCCGGGGGGTTTTTAAACCCCTGGGTTTGGTATCAGCCACCCTTGAGGATGGGACCGGGATCATAGATGCTGAGAATGTGCCGCTGCAGCCAAAAATCACAATGCGTTTCGACAAGAATGTTGTCTATCTAATCTACTGGGAAAGAAACAAACGGTGTTTTCATCTCTATGATGAAGACGGCCGGAAGCATGAGCTTATATTAAGTAAAATTGATGAAACCGTGGATTTTTCCAAAAGGCAATATATCTGGGTGGAACCGGCAGAGCCCCTTGCCTCGGGGACCCGCTACACGTTATATGTTGCGCCGGACCTGCTGGCCAAAAACGGCGGCTCCACCCTGGCCATGACCACCAACAACCAGGGGCTCAGGATCAATTTTAGAACAGCCGGTGAAAAAACAGTTCAAATTGCCCCACCGGTTTTGCCAGAGGAAAACACTGCGGCTGCCGCCGCTGCCGGCAGTAAAGGTCCTGCACCTGAAGCTAAGCCGGCCACGGCTAATGCTTCCCTGATCGCCAGCAGCCCGGACACAAGCAGGCCTGGTCCAGAAACCTCAGGCAGCCCGGACGGCAGTACAGCTTGTTCCAGTGACAGCCCGGCAACAGGGGAACCTGATTCCGGAACCGCCACAGCTCAGAGTGAAGCAGTTCCCACCGTTCCAGCGGAGCCGGCCGGGGCGGCTGAGGCCAGGTTTGCAGAGTTGCAGCGGGGCCGGAAGATGCAAAACTACGTGGCTATGTCAGCGGTGATTTTGCTGGCGGGATGGGTGGCTGTAGAAGTTATCAGGAGAAAAAAGTAAATGTCGAGGGAGCAAAGGATGATTAACGGGCGCATTGTAACCGGGATCCTTCTGCTTGCCCTTGTTATCGGAGGGTCTTTCCTCTCTGAAAAGGTAGCCAGGGTTCAAGGAAGCCAAAGGGGCGAAGTTGTACCCGTTGTCCAAAACGATATAACCGTTGCCTATTTGGACGCCGGTGTGATCAGGCAATTGAGCATTCAGGAACGCCAGTTGGAACAAAACCGGGATGGTTCCGGCAGCGATAATGAGGTATCACTAAGCTTTGTACTTGGTTCGGCGGGCCTGGTTGATTATGAATACGTCCAGGCAACGGGCCTGGGCGACAGCGGGGAATGCAGAATCAAGCGAGGGGAAGTGGAAGGTATTGTCCTCTATACAAATAGCAACGGTACCCTTTCGATGGTTAATAAATCCGGTGGAAACCAGGTCATGATTAAAGAGGTAGCCAGGCTTTATGCAGCTGATTAATACTTAGGCGGGGGTAAGGGTATAAATGGAAAAGTTGAAAAACCGGGAAAAATCGAGCGGCCCGGAAAATCCTGCAGACAGTTTTATCTTCAAAATAGGTCTGGCCGACGTGATCAGGCTGACCATGTTCGGGACGTTAATCAGCGTCAGCAGGTTTGTGTTCCAGATGCCCATTGGAGTGCCGGGCCATACCAGCGTGTATTGGATGGGACTGCTTATGCTGGGCAAGGGCTTGATCCCCAGGTTTGGTGCCGGGACGATCATGGGTATCGTGTCGGGGATCCTGGCCATTGTCTTCGGTTTGGGTAAAGAAGGACCGTTAATGGCTTTCAAGTGCCTTATACCCGGGATGTTGCTGGACATTCTGGCCTTAATATTTTTTAACAAGCTGGAATCAATCTGGGTGGGAATTATCATCGGGGCCTTAATCAGCTGGTCCAAGCTGCTGACCAGCATAGCCCTGGGCATAATCCTTGATATTCCAATGGTTTTCCTGGCCATGGGATTTGGTTATGCTACCTTGCTGCACGTAGTTTTCGGCGCTGCCGGGGGAGTGCTGGCGGCGGTGTTAATCAAACGTTTGAAACCGCGCCTGAGCGCCTCCTGGCAGAACTGACCCGAGCGCGTCCGCCGGGAACCTGACCTAAGAAAGGAGCGTAATGCAGGTTGAAAATATATGTAGGTATCGATGATACAGACAGTATTGACCAGGGAGCCACCGGGGAGTCGGCCAATCAGTTAATCAAGTTGATTGAAGAGCGGCGCTGGGGGAGGTGTCAGGGGCTTACCCGCCATCAGCTGCTTTTAGATCCCGCCATACCCTATACTTCTCACAACAGTTCCATGTGTTTTACCGCCGATCTGGAAGCCGTATATTTACCTTCCCTGATCAAAGAAGCAGGCAGATTTCTGGAGCAGAATAGCGCACCGGGTTCTGATCCCGGACTTTGCGTGGCGGTGGAAGAACACCTGGAGAGAGCGGAGGAGTTGATCGCCTATGGTTATGAGACCAAAGTCAGGATTATGACCAAAGCGGAAGCCTACGGGTTGGCAGGAAAACTGGGCGTGCACCTATCTGAGCACGGGGGCACGGGCATCGGCGTGATCGGGGCGCTGGCGGGGGTAGGTTTAAGAATGACCAACAACGACGGGCGTTTCCAGGGCAAGCTGAAGCTCAAAGGGCCGGGCGCCACCATGAGTGTGGCTGAAATCAAAAGCTGCAGTCCGGTCGAAAGGGTGCAGAGCCTGGCCGGCCGGATCCTGGGCGATGATGAAGAGCTGCGCCTGGGCAAAAAATTAAAGACAGTGCTGTTGAACGGCAAGCGCACCCTGCTGGTTTACAGGCCCGAAGGAGAGCCGGGCTGGGAAACCTGCACCAATAGGCATCTGGAGGATTATTGAGATGGAAAACACTGGCTTCTGGATTAAGAACGAGGCCGGCCAGGTCCAGTTCAAGGGCGGTAAAAATGATTGGTCCGAGGCTGCGGAGATAGCCGGCAGCTGCCCCCATTTCCTCGAGGATTATGAAGGTGAAATAGTGGCTGAAGAGGCCAGGTCGTGTTACAATTGCCGGTTCCGGCGCTGGACCGCCGCTTCTTTTGTCTGCCTGAAAGCGCTGAAGGAGTAGTGTCACAGGGGATTGACCCGGGGACCGGCCGCTTATTGAAGCAGTTGGCCGGGCGGCGTTGTGTCCCCGGGTGCTGAAAATCCGGCGGGGCGGGGCAAGACAGGCCCGGCTGCGGGGGACATGGCCTCTTGTTTTTGTGCTTTTATCTATTTGTACGTCAAGCAAGGAATGGTTGAATTTATGGAAAGATTATTGTTCCTTTTCCTTTTAACCGGATCATGCCTATATTTCTTATCTAAAATTTACCGGCGCATTCTTTATATCAGCCTGGGCAGGCCGGCGCAGCATAGGGACCGGCCCCTGGAGCGCTGGAAATATTTTGCCTCCCATGTACTGGGTCAAAAAAAGGTCCGCCGTTACCCGCTTTATGGCCTGGGCCACGCCGGCATCATGTATGGTTTTGTGATTTTGTTGCCGGCAACTCCCAACATGGCCGCCGTAAAGCTCTTTAACACCGCCATCCCCTTTGTAGACAATAACGCGCTGTATCTTTTTGTCAAAGACCTGTTTATCCTCCTGGTCATGGCAGGTGTATTCATCTGTCTCTGGCGCCGGGCGGTCAAAAAACCGGAATGGCTGAAAAACAATACGGAAGCAATCGGGCTTCTCCTGCTCATTTTTATTATTGTTTTAACCGAAGCGCTGTATCACGGGACCAGCTCGGCCTTGCAGCCGGGCGGCGGCAGGCTTTGGCCCGCTCCCCTGGCCGGCGCGCTCGCCGGTTTGTTTTATAATAAACCGGTTGAGTTCACCATGGCGGCAGGAGCCGTTTTCTGGTGGGCGCATTTCCTGGCCATTTTTTCCATGCTCTGGATTATTCCCAACTCCAAGCACCTGCATATGCTCTTTGCTCCTTTCAATATTTACTGGCACTCGCTGGGGCACAGGGGGGAGCTGGAAGCGGTCGATCCGGGCAGGGCAGCGGAGGGGAAGGCCGGAGTCAATAAGATGGAGGATTTTACCTGGAAACAGCTTTTTGAGGCCTACACCTGCACGAAGTGCGGCCGCTGCAACGACCAGTGCCCGGCTCACCAGAGCGGCGAACCGGTAAAGCCAAAGCCGCTGCAGGGCCGTTTCCGCAAGCATATCGAAGAGAGGGCGCCGCTGCTCCTCAAGCAGAAGTCCGGGCAGGCTGTCAGGCAAGTAGCCTCCGGGCAGGAGCAGGAGATCTTAAAGAAAAATATTACCGGGGACATCTATAAAGAAGAATTCATCTGGGGTTGTGCCATGTGCGGCAGCTGCGAGGAGGCCTGTCCTGTTTCCATCGAGCACACTCCCAAGATTATCGCTATGCGGCGTCATCTGGTCCTGGTTGAGAAGGATTATCCCGAAAAAATGCAGCAGTTTTTTAGCAATGTTGAATCATACGGCAACCCCTGGGGGAAAACCTCTGTCGAATCATCCGGCAATCCCCGGGGGGCAAAGCGGGCTGACGATAATGGGCTGGGGCAGGCGGGTACCGGAAGCAGCCCCGGGGAATATGTATATTTCCCGGGTTGTGCTGCCTCATCTGACCCGGGAGCCGGCCGGGCGGTTGCAGCCTTAAGCAACGTAATGCAGAAAGCAGGCCTGTCTTTTACGGTGCTTGTTGCAGGCCAGCGCTGTTGTGGCGAAACAGCCCGCAGGATGGGCAACGAAGCGCTGTTTCAGCAAATAGTAAAAAACAACATCAAGAAATGGAATGACCTGGGCGTCAGAAAGATTATCACCTCCTGTCCCCACTGCTACAATACTTTAAAAAATGAATATCCCCGCTTTGGCGGCAATTGGGAAGTCAGCCACCATTCCGTCCTGCTGGCCGCTTTGCTCGGGGACGGCAGCTTAAAGCTAAAGCCCACCAGGCAGAGCAAGGTGACCCTGACCTACCATGATCCCTGTTATCTCGGGCGTTACAACGACGTCTATAGTGAGCCGCGTGAGATATTGAGGAAGTTGCCGGGTGTCCGGCTGGTAGAGATGCAGCGTTCGGCGAACTGGTCCTTTTGCTGCGGGGCAGGGGGCGGCAGGTTCTGGACCATGGAGGCGGCAGAGAACCTGATCGCTGCCAGCCGGGCGCAGCAGGTAGCTGCCACCGGGGCCTCCCTATTAGGCACAGCCTGTCCGTACTGTAAGCTGCTGCTGGAGGAGAAGCTCAGCCGCGGGGGGACGCAGGCGCCGGTTCAGGTGCTGGACATAGCTGAACTGCTGGAAAGGGCCCTGTGAAAATACAACTAACCTGTTGTGAGTGTTTTAAAAATAAGCCCATCTTCATATCCTGGCCTTGCAAGAAGTTGCAGGGTTTTTTTCTGCCTGCTCCTTCCCTTGTACATTTTTTCCTCACAGGGACTTATTATCGGGAATATTCCCGTGGGAATGGTTTATAATGTAAGTAGATCTTCTGGGAATGCAGCAATAAATTGCCTGGCTTTTTTTAAAGAAACTCAGACCTTTTTACTTTAGCGCGTTTGGCAGGGAATTGCCTGAAAATTTATTGAGTCCGGGAGTGGACCTTTGATGAAATTTAGCTCAGTAAGGTTTTTATTTTTGCTGGTTTTTTTGCAGTGCCTGGCGCTGTTCTTTTTGGCCCCTTCCTTTTGTGAGGACAAGCAACCCCTTGTCTACACCATCCAGGTGGACGATATGGTAACCTCCGGTACAGCCCGGAACATCCAGAGGGGTCTGGGGGTGGCGGAAAAAGAGCAGGCGGATGCGGTGGTAATCCTGCTGAATACACCGGGGGGGCTGGTCTCGGCAACCCTTGAGATTATCCAGGATATGTCCGCCTCAAACCTGCCCGTGCTCACCTACGTCAACCCCCAGGGCGCCATTGCCGCCTCAGCCGGCACCTTCATTTTGCTGAGCGGGCACATTGCGGCCATGTCTCCCGGAACCACCTGCGGGGCGGCCATGCCGGTAACAATGTCGGTGCCCGGGGCTGAGCCCGCGGCGGCCGACCAGAAAACCATCAATTTTCTAGCCGGCCACATGAAAAGCATCGCCGCAGAGCGGGGGCGACCCGGTGATCTGGCGGAAAGGTTTGTCACCGAAAACCTGGTTTTAAACAACAGCGAAGCACTGGAAAAAAAGGTGGTAGATTTAAACGCTGCGGACTTAACTGAGCTATTGCGGGAAGTGCACGGCAAAACCGTACAAACCGGCGCCGGCGACAGGGAGTTGAACACGTTGGGCGCCAGGGTGGAAGCCCTGCCCCTCAATGCCAATGAGCGGCTCACTCACCTGGTAAGCAATCCCACCCTGGCCATGGTCCTGCTTATGATTGGCATTTACGGGTTAATCATCGGGTTTTACTCTCCGGGCTTCTTCCTGCCCGAGGTGCTGGGTGCCATCGGGCTGATTTTAGGGCTTTACGGCCTGGGTCTGTTTCAGGGCAACCTGGTGGCGGGCCTATTAATTCTGCTGGGGGTGGGGCTTTTGGTTGCTGAATTATTTACCCCGGCTTACGGCATCCTGGGTGTGGGCGGGCTCACCAGCGTAATTCTGGGAATCCTCTTCTTCCCAACGGAGCCGCTGATGCCGCCGGCCTGGTTTTCCGCCTTCAAGGCCGTGGCTATCGGAGTGGGGATTGCCGGCGCCCTCTTCGTAGCCGTGGTGGTTGTAGGCCTGGCCAGGCTCCGCAGGTATAAGCCCGTCCACGGGGAAGCCGAGTTTTCCGGGACCGTAGCTGTGGTGATGCAGAAGCTGGATCCCGAGGGACTGGTAAAAGTAAAGGGAGAAATCTGGCAGGCCGTGTCCAAAGATGGATATACTATTGAGGAGGGGGAAAGGGTCCGGGTATATGAACGGCAGGGGATAACCCTTCTTGTGGGATGCCCGGAAAAGAACGAACGGGGAAAAACAAAACAGTGAGGAGGGTTAAAATTGCAGCTTTACAACCTCTTTTCAACGGTTGTTGTAGTCATTCTACTGCTGATGATTCTGACTTCAGCAATCAAAATCATTCCGGAGTACGAGAGGGCGGTGCTCTTCAGGCTGGGCAGGCTTGTGAATGCCAGGGGACCCGGCCTGATCTTCATTATCCCGGTGATCGACCGGATTGTCCGCATATCCCTGCGGGTTATCGTCTTCGACGTGCCTCCCCAGGAAGTTATCACCAGGGACAACGTTACCTGCAAGATAAATGCGGTTCTCTTCTACAGGGTGGTCGAAACGGAGAAAGCCATTGTCAATGTCGAAAACTTCCACGAGGCGACCAACCAGCTGGCCCAGACCACGCTCCGCAGTGTCGCGGGGATGGCCGAATTGGACGAAATCCTTTCCCAGCGGGAAAAGCTGAATCTCAAGATTCAAAAAATTGTTGATGAAGCAACTGACCCCTGGGGAATCAAGATTGTTGCCGTGGAGATCAAAGATGTGGTGCTGCCTTCGGAAATGACCCGGGCCATTGCCCGGCAGGCGGAAGCGGAAAGGGGCAGGCGGGCGGCCATCATCCAGGCCGAGGGAGAACGGCAGGCCGCCGAACAGCTGGCCCAGGCCTCCGAAATCCTCACCGGAACAAAGGGCGGCCTGACCTTGAGGATGCTCCGCTCCCTGTCGGAAGTCTCAAACTCACCCAACACGACGGTGCTTTTCCCGCTGCCCATGGAACTACGGGATCTGCTGCCCGGCAAGGAATAAAACTTGCGGGATAGAGGGAACAACGGGGCCGCGGAAATCACCCTGGCCAGAGGTTACTCCATCTGTACCACGTCCAGCTAGAGGGGAAAACGGGGCCACGGAATACGGAATGATAAAGGCAGGTCTTTAAACCCGCCTTTATTTGTACCGTGCCGGCTTGTCCCTGAAGCAAAAATACATTATGGAAAATACGGCTGCGCCTAATAAAAACAGTGTTATAGCCACCAGGCCCATGATTTGATCAAAAAACGAGCTGCTGGACCACCAGTTCATGGTTGAAATTCCTCCCGTCTCTGGGTTTATAGAGCTATTTTTTCCTGAACAGCCGGGGGATATGCGGTTAATGGCGCGGCAGTTTCGCTGTATGCGGTTAGAAATTTTTTGTTACACTTAATTTTCGTACCATTTAAAAGAAGGCATCCGGTGGCAAGCTGCCTTACGGATGCCTTCTTTCAGTGACCGGAAGAAGTATTGCGCGCTGCATTAGAACATGCTGCTATGACTGCGGATGTCTTCTTTAAGTTACTGAAGTAACCGGAAGTGACCCTTTGCCTGACTGATCCCGGGCAGAGCTCAAGTATTTGCCGGGTTGCGGTCAGCCCCTCCGGTGTACCTGGGAAAGATCCATTCCGGAGGGTAATAGGGGATTTCAAACCCTGGAAGAATTGTGTACTCAACGGGGGAAGATTCAAATGACTCCAATGGCTCAAACAGTATCGGTTCGTCCACAGACTCCTCACCTCGCTAATAGTATCTGCAGACGGTAATCTATTTAAACATTCTGAAAAAATAATTTGTCCAGGGTAGATGCCATCCCTGAGCCAATTTTCTGTTGTTGTTGCTGCCCCAGGATGGCGCTAAGCAGGCAGTGGGGTCCTCCGGTAATTAAAGGAGTGGAAAGGGCGGGAAAAATGTGTGGTATCCGGCGCTTTCTCCGGAGCAGTGGCAGACTCTCCGGCGGTGCCCGGGCTAAGCTTGACACTGGTGGGGTTGTCGCGTATAATGCTAAATGAAAGTTTTAGGGCGCCGCTTATTAGAGGGGTTGTAAAACCCCGGCCCGGCTTGTGCAAAGCCTTTTAAGAAAAACACCATTTTATTTAAAGGAGCGGTACGTGGACCACGCCGGATATATGCGCCAGGCCCTGGCGGAAGCTGAAAAAGCCTACGCCCTGGGCGAGGTCCCCATCGGCGCCGTTGTGGTGCTTGACGGTGAAATTATCGGGAGGGGACACAACCTGCGCGAAGTCCTGAAGGACAGCACCGCCCATGCTGAAATCCTGGCCCTCAGGGAGGCTGCCGGGAAAATCGGTGATTGGCGGTTAAATGGAGCAACGCTGTACTCCACCATCGAGCCCTGTCCCATGTGCGCCGGGGCGCTGGTGCAGTTCAGGGTGAAGACGCTGGTTTACGGAGCAGCCGACCCGAAGGCGGGCGCTGTGGATTCAGTTATAGACGTAGTCAGGCAGCCGCGCTTCAACCACCAGGTGGAAGTGGTGGCCGGGGTACTGGAAGAGGAGTGCCGGCAGATTATCCAGCGCTTCTTTCAGGCCTTGAGAGGGAAAAAAGCAGATGGAGAGATGGCCGAGCTGGTCGAAGGCGCTCGACTCGAAATCGAGTAGGCCGTGATGAGCGGTCTCGTGGGTTCGAATCCCACTCTCTCCGCCATTTGAAGGCTCTTTACTTAACTAAAGTAAGGGGCTTTTTTAATGCCCATTTCACACAAAAATTTCACAGAATTTCCCGGGTATAAAAAATGGGCTATTCGCCCCATAACCTGTTCTATTTGCTTTGCTATTTGTTCCTGGATCGACCTTTCCACGTGGCCGTATAGGTCATTGGTAATTTGGATTGTGCTATGATCCAGGCCTCCCGTGGTGTCGGGTGGCAGATGAGCCCGTAGTAGTTGCTTAGTTTTTTGGAGCTTCCCAGTTTCATTCCATCTCCAATATGTTGGTAGGTGTCCTGGGTAAAAGAGGTTTGGGAGTGTCTCAATGGGGCACTTTCAATTTTATGTCTACGTTGTAGGCCAAAGGCAGGGTTGCAGAGGAGTACCGGAGCAAGTGGGAGCAAAATGTAAAGAAGTTTTAGGTAATCCCTTGTTTGCGATGGCACGTTAAAGGGGGCCAGGCAGGATTGCCCGGGAACTCAGGCGAAATATGGAGTCAGCAGAAAATTTATCAAAAAAAATTAACCTGCTGACAAGTCCTTATCGTGCCCTGATGATATATTTCCTATAGAAGCAGAAGCACGACGGATGATTTTCAGGGAGGCAAGAACATGCGCATCCTGCATACCTCGGACTGGCACCTGGGGCGGATTTTCCACGGCGTCTACCTAACCGACGACCAGGCCCACGTCCTTGAGCAATTTATCCAACTGGTCGCCGACAGCAGGCCGGACGTGATTTTAGTTACCGGGGATATTTATGACCGGTCCGTCCCGCCCACGGAAGCCATTAAACTTCTGGACGAGGTACTTACCCGCATCCTTCTGGATTACAAAGTACCCGTAATATTAATTGCCGGCAACCATGACAGCCCGGACAGGCTTGGCTTCGGCGCCGGCTTGCTGGCCAGGCAGGGCCTGCATCTGATTGGTCAGTTAACTGACAGGCTGGGGCCGGTGGTTATTCCTGACACCTTCGGACCGGTCTATTTTTGCCCGGCGCCCTACGCGGAACCCCCCTTGGTCAGAGAGCGGCTCTCTGCGCCGGACGCCGTTAACCACGAGCAGGCTATGCTGTCTTCAATCCAGCATTTAACCGCTTCCATCCCCGCTGGCGCCCGCCGGGTGCTCCTGGCCCACGCCTATGCGGCCGGCGGCGAGGAAAGTGAATCGGAGCGGCCTCTGAGCGTGGGTGGCAGCGGGTCGGTCAGCGCTTCCCTGTTCCAGCCCTTTCATTACGCAGCCCTGGGGCACCTGCACCAGCCGCAAAAGGTGGGCTGGGAACATGTCCGCTATGCCGGCTCTTTGCTCAAATACTCCTTTTCCGAGGCACCACACCGAAAATCAGTGACCCTGGTGGAAATGGACGGCGCCGGTAAGGCAGCCATTGAAACCATTCCCCTGACACCCCGCCGGGACGTGCGCCGCCTGGAGGGGTATTTTGCAGATATTCTGAGCAATTCCCCAGAGGGAGAAAGCAGGGACGACTACATCATGGTCACCCTGCTGGATAGCGGCCCGATCATGGACGCCATCGGCAGGCTGCGGGAGGTGTACCCCAACGTGCTCCACCTGGAACGCCCCTGTTTAGCCGCGGGCGGCGAGCTGCGCGGGCCCGGCGGCGACCACCGCCGGCTGAACGAAGCAGCGCTTTTCTCCTCCTTTTTTGAACAGGTTGCCGGCACGCCGCTATCCGGGGAGCAAAATAAGGTGTTTATGGAAACTCTAGAAAATTTTTACCGGAAGGAAAGGGGGGAAGGGCATGAAGCCGGTTAAACTTACCATCAGCGCCTTTGGCCCCTATGCCGGGACGCAGGTAATAGATTTTACAGAGCTGGGGGACAGGTCTTTTTTCCTGATCCACGGCCCCACCGGCTCAGGCAAAACCACCATTCTCGACGCCATCTGCTTCGCCCTTTACGGGGATACCAGCGGCGCAGAGCGCAAGGGCGAGCAGATGCGCAGCGACCATGCGGACATCACCGTACCCACCGGGATCACCTTCGATTTTGTCCTGGGGGCTGATTCTTTTCGTATACTGCGCTATCCCGAGCAGGAACGGCCCAAGAAGCGGGGCGGAGGTGTCACTAAAATGGCCAAGAATGCCACTCTGTGGCGGCGGACCGGCCTCACCGGCGACGCTGCAGAAGGCGTTGTCCTGGCTGCAGGCTGGGAGAAGGTCACCGGGGAAGTGGAAAAATTGCTCGGCTTTAAGAGCAGCCAGTTCCGGCAGGTGGTGATGCTTCCCCAGGGCGAGTTCCGCAGGCTGCTTATAGCTGAAACCCGGGAGCGCCAGGCTATTTTGGAGATCCTTTTCCGGACGGAATTTTACCGCCGCATCGAAGAATTCCTGAAAGAGTCGGCCAAAAAGCTCCAGGCTGAAATTAAGCAGCTGGCGGGTCAAAGAACCTGGGTGCTGCAAAATGCCGGAGCCGGGAGCCGGGACGAACTGGAACAGAAATATAAAGCAAACCTGGAGCAGCAGAAAAAGGTTAAAGAAAACATTAAGAAATGCGGTACGGCCTTGAAAGCGGCGCAGGACCGCTTAGAGGCCGGCAAGCGGGTCCAGGAAAAATTGAAGGAACAGGAAGACGCGGAAAAAGCCGTCAAAGAGCTGGCGCAAAATGTCCGGATTATTGAGGTAAAGAGGGCTGAATTAACCCGGGCTAAACTGGCCGCCGGCCTTTGGGATGCGGCTAATTTGCTGGATGCCAGGGTGCGGGAGGCTAATACAGCAGCCACTAATTTGGAAAACAAAAGGGTTGTAAAGAATAAAGCAAAGGAGGCCTATGAAAATGCGGCAAAAGCGCTGGCAACAGAGATAGAAAAAGAGCCGGAGCGGGAGGCCGCCGGGCGTGAAGTGGCCCGGCTGGAAGATCTCGTTGCAAAGGTTGCCGCCCTTGCTGAAGCGCGCCGGGTGGTGGGCAGGTTCGAGGAGATCGTTAAAATTACAAAAAGGGCTCAAGGCAAAGCACAGGATTCCCTTGCGGGTATCCGCAAAGCCATTGAAGAGAAAACAGCAGCGTGTGCTGCGGCGAAAACCATAGCAGATAAGGCCACGACTCTGGAGGCTGCTTACCGGGCAGCCGAAGAAACCTGCCGCAAAAGGCAGGCCCTGGAAAATTTCCGCCGGGAACTGGCCGCGGCTCTAAAGTCTTACAACCTGGCCGAAAAAAAACACCGGCAGGCCGAAACCCGCTATACTGCAGCCAGAGAAAAACTTGCCGACCTGCAGGAACAGTGGGACAAGGGGCAGGCCGCCATCCTGGCCGGCGGTTTAACCAGGGGCGAGCCCTGTCCGGTATGCGGTTCACTGGACCACCCAAACCCTGCCGTAGCCGGAGGGTTCCTGCCCTCAGAGGCGGATCTGAAATCATGCCGGCAGGCTGTAGCCGAACTTGAGGAAGTCCTTAACCGGGCAAGGGATGAATGCGGGAAGCTGAAGGCTGTAATATCAACAGCCCAAAGCCGGGTTGAGGACCTGGAAAAAGAACTGGAAGAAAAGGCCCGCGTTGAGCCGGCCGTCCTTCTGGCCGCCGCAGGCAAAGCCAAAGAGCTCTGGTCCCAGGCCTGCCGGGCGCAGAAAACGGTTTCCGGCCTTGAGTCCGGTGTGGAAAGGCTCAAGGAGCAGGAAAAACAGGCCGACCGGCTGTGGGAAGAATATAAGGAGAAATACCAAAAGGCCAATACTGAGCTGGAAGCTGCCCGGGCTGTTTTGCGTGAACGCGAGTCATCTGTTCCAGAAAACCTGCGCGACCCGGCAGCTTTAAACAAAGCCCGGCAGGAAGCCGGACAAAGGAAGGACATACTCACAGCAAGATTTGAGCAGGCTAAAAAAACAGCAGAGGAAGCAAAGCAAGCACTGGCCGGGGCTGAAGCAGCTGAAAAAGAGGCTTTGGCCGGCTGGCGGGCGGCGGTGGACCTGAGGGAAGACGAAAAGCTTTTCTTCCAAAAGCGCCTGGAGTCGGCGGGTTTCGACAGCCTGCAGGACTATAAGGATGCCAGGAGAACGCCGGAAGAAATTAAGAAAACGGAAAAGGAGATTAAGGATTTTGACGAGGCCCTCCATGCTGCCAGGGACCGCCAGGCGCGTGCCGCCGGAGCGGCGGAAGGTTTAAGCGAACCGGACATGGAAAGGCTGGTCCGGGAAGAAGCCGCGGTAAAAGCAGACTACGAGCAGTTGCTGGTAAAGGAGGGGCAGCTGCACTCCCAGGTTGAGGAAGGATTAAGAAGCCTGAAAATGCTCACTGAGATCGAAGGCAAATTGAAGATATTGGAAGACCGCTACATGTTGATCGGGCGCCTTTCCGAGGTGGCCAACGGCAAGAACAAATACGGCCTGACCTTTCAGCGCTTTGTGCTGGGGGCGCTGCTGGACGATGTTACCATTGCCGCCACCCAGCGCCTTAAATTAATGAGCCGCGGCCGTTACCACCTCCAGCGCACCATGGAACTGGCCCGGCGAAATGCCGCCGGCGGCCTGGACCTGGAGGTCTTCGACACCTATACCGGCGCTGCCAGGAACGTGGCCACATTATCCGGCGGTGAAACCTTCCTGGCCTCCCTGTCGCTGGCCCTGGGCCTGGCCGACGTGGTCCAGTCCTATTCCGGCGGCATCCACCTGGATACCATTTTTGTCGACGAGGGCTTCGGCACCCTGGATCCCGAATCGCTGGACTTTGCCATGCGGGCCCTGATCGATTTGCAAAAAGGCGGCCGTCTGGTGGGGATTATCTCCCACGTGCCGGAATTAAAAGAACGCATCGACGCCAGGCTGGAGATCCGGCCCACCGACCGGGGGAGCGTGGCGGGGTTTAGGATAGTGTAGTGGTGTAGTTGAAGAGTGTCGTGCAATAGTCCTGTTAAGTATATCCGTGAAGTTGACACTCTGGAAGAAAATAGGTGGATGGTGAACATGCCGGTAATAACTTTGGAAGCAGGCCAGATGGATAAAAATCAGAAGGATAGCCTTATTGCGGAATTGACCAGGGTCGCCAGCGATATTTTAAAAATCCCGCCGGATGCCTTCGTTGTCTACCTGAAAGAAAACCAATATGACAACATTGGTGTGGGGGG